>Ga0325401_1000307_pt1 | contig 33424 bp, 28 predicted proteins | sample PopdelMetagenome_FD_205666 | JGI IMG/M metagenome (GOLD analysis project Ga0325401, IMG submission 205666) | Populus deltoides microbial communities from Bellville, Georgia, United States - Xylem-PdKOR-R2 | ecosystem: Host-associated > Plants > Phyllosphere > Stem > Wood/Secondary xylem | place...
CAGAATCACGCCGCTCTTGCGGGCTACCATTTGCTTGGCGCAGGCGCGAGTGAGGGCGAACACCGAATTCAGGTTGGTGTGAATGATGCGGCTGAATTCTTCATCAGTTACTTCCAACGCGGGCTTTTTCATGTTGATACCCGCGTTGTTCACCAGAATATCTAGCGGCCCCCACGAATCCTCAATGTGCTTTACCAGGCCATCAAGCGAAGCTAGGTCGCACACATCATTCACGAGGTACTCGGCCGAGTCACCGAGGTCCGCTACGGCATCTTTCAGGGGCTGCTCGCGCCGGCCCGTGATAACTACGTGCGCCCCGGCCTGAGCCATGCAGCGGGCGATTTCCAACCCAATGCCACTACCGCCGCCCGTAATCAGGGCGAGCTTTCCTTCTAAGGAAAAGGGATTAGACTGCGTTAGAGTATCGGTGTGGCTCGTGTGATTTTCGAATTGTTCCATTAGGTGAGCTGAACGTCGTTTCTTAAGATTTCTATTGTGTTTAGGATGAATTTGATAGCTTGAATTTCTTGCGTAAAATTCAATAAAATCAAAGGCCATTCTTACCCGACAGCAAGGCCAAGGATTGACACTATCTCATTAAACCTATAGGTAGTTTATTCCTTTGATATGATTCATCAGGAGATCGTTTGCGAGAACGTTTGCAGATGCTTTGAATGAAGTATGCTTATATTGACACTTTTCTATTATCTACAGCTACCAGAACAGGTTATTTGAGCGATTCTATGGCTGATTATAAGCGAAGAAATCACTATGAATGTGCTGGTCTGACCGCCGTGCAATAGCAAATAGATTATTACTGGACCGCATGCGCAGAAAGTCAAGAGCAATAAGTTCACCACTAGCAGATCTTATGATATAGAGTGCCATAAGACCTGCTAGACTAGCTTTGGGACTTACCACGTGAGCGTACGAAATTAGCCGTGGATGCTGTGAATCTTTAGGGAAAACATAAAGGGTACTGTTAGCTCTAGTTACAATTGACTTCATTATTAGGATGAAATGAGCTAGGTTCCACTCGAGGGGCTGACTATTAGTAGTGGCTACCTTAGTTCGTAATTGACTACGTTTGATACCTACTGTTGCTCGCATAGTGCTCATAAGTACCTGGCATAAGCTTGTAATTAACTCTGCATAGTTTACTCGCCACCTAGCTAACAAGGAAGCCAAGTTATGTGAAGTGAACAACCTGAGGGCACACATCATAAACCTTGAATAGTGAAAAAATACAATTGTTGCCACCAGTAATCCTGTAAACAACTTTTTGAAACTTTAAATGCCCTCTCAAGGGACCTGAAGTTTTCTATTCGAATATAAAGTAAGAGGCTGGTTCAAAACCATCGTCCAAGGCACATAAAACTTAGCTTTCAGAAACAAATCTATCACAACCGTTTCCGGAAACGGTTGTGATAGATCGATGACATAATAAATTTTTCAGAAGTGATTAGAATAATATCTTCGAATAATGAAACGGCGCATTATTGCTTTTCCTCTGACTTACAGCTTTTGTTGACAGTCATTATAGTCTACCAATGATTAAGTGCACAAAGTGCGGACTTGCCGACGGTATAATGCGCGCTGGCTTCACCCGGGGACGACAACGCTTCTTTTGCAAAACGTGTGACTATCGTTTCACTGAAGCACCGATACCAGCGCGTAAACGTCGCCAGACAACAATCGGGGATGTTGCGAAAGCATTGGGAGTTGCTTCTTCCACGGTATCGCGGGCGCTCAATGGGCACACCGACGTAAGCCCTACTACCCGTCAAGCCATCTTGGAAGTAGCCCGGCAGCTCGACTACCAACCTAGCTTGCTGGCTCAGAACCTAAAGCGCAGCGAAACGCATACCATTGGCGTTATCATCCCTGACATAGAGCGTCCTTTCTTCGCCACGGCGGTCAGCGGCATTCAGCAAGTAGCGGCGGAAGAAGGCTACCGGGTTATGATCTGCCAGTCGAAGGAGTCATACCAAATGGAAGTGAGCAACGTGCAGGCCCTCATCGCCAGCCGGGTCGATGGGCTATTAATCTGCCACTCACGCGAAACCGAGAACTTCGACCATGTGAAGCAGGATGCTTGCCGCGGCATCCCGATCGTGCACTTTGACCGCGTGTGTGATGAAGTAAACAGCGCCAAGGTTATCTTGGACGACTGGGATGGGTCTTTCACCGTTACGGAGCATCTTATTCAGGAGGGCTGCCGCCGCATTGCCATCTTGGCCGGACCGGAATCATTGCTAATCAGCAAAAACCGCAAGGCCGGCTACCTCAGCGCCTTGCGTAAGCACGGCTTACCGGTGGAGGATGAGTATCAAATTCACATCAATTTCCGCCCAGAGTCAGCCGTGGCAGCTTTGGACACGTGGCTGGCGCTGCCGGAGCCGCCGGACGCGATTTTTGCCATCAACTATGCCAACGCCATCGATCTGATTCAGTCGCTAAAACAGCGTGGCTTGCACGTGCCGGAAGATATTGCCGTAGTGGGGTTTGGCGACGAGTTCATGGCGTCTATGATGGAGCCGGGGCTGACGACAGTGAACCTTCACCCCTACCGAATTGGCCAGCAAGCGGCGCGACTGTTCTTGGAACAAGTGCGGCAGAAAGAGGATTTTCAACCTCGTACGTTCATTATTTCCGGCGACTTAGTCATTCGTAAGTCGTCGTTGAAAGGGCGCGGCTCGCAATTTACACTGAGTATCTAGAATTATTTCAGCCTCCTTTAATTGAACAACTGGCCGCACCAAAGAGGGGGCAGTTAGGCAGGAAAACTAGGCCGAGAAACGGTTCAGAAAAGTTGTTCAGTCATCTGAGTACAAGCTTCTTCTTACTTCGACGAGAAAGCTGTACTTCTATTCTACCCTCTCTTCTGCTGCACTGAACACCACCTGCTCGCACGACGCTAGCTAGCCTTCCTGCTATGCTCTTGGTCTCTGGCTACCACGGATGAGCGTATCTTGCCGGCTATGGCAGACACCTCGCTTTCGACCCTAGCCCAGCAGATCGAACAGCTCCATGCCCAAACCCAGCGGGCGGCCGCCCAACAGATCAACTCCTGGCTGAGCGTGCGCAACTGGCTCATCGGTTACTACATTGCCGAGTACGAGCAACAGGGTAGTGACCGGGCCGCGTACGGGGAGCAGTTGCTGGCGCAATTGGCCCGTGAACTGCGCGGCGTAAAGGGCCTGGCTGAACGGCGGCTGTACCAGTGCCGCGAGTTCTACCGGGCCTATCCCGAGATTCTGCAGACAGTGTCTGCAGAATTACAACGGGCGGGTTTACGGCAGACACTACACCTACCCACACCCTCCACAGTTGAGTCGGCCGTGGCACCACCGGCTCTGCCCGGTATTGCGCCGGCACTGCTGCTGAGCCGGCTCAGTTTCTCCCATTTCTTGGAACTACTCGTCCTGGAGCGGCCGTTGCAGCGACGCTTTTATGAGGTGCAGGCCGTGAAGAACAACTGGTCGGTGCGGGAGCTGAAGCGGGCCATTGACTCGGCTTTGTATGAGCGAACGGGATTGTCAACCGATAAAGCGGCCGTCCTAGCGGGCCACGCGGGCGCCCAGCCGCTGGTGATTGCCGACGTGGTGCACAACCCCTATGTGCTCGAGTTCTTGGAGCTGGAAGAGCGGGCCAGCTACAGTGAGAGCGACTTGGAAACGGCCATCCTGGCACACCTGCAGTCCTTCCTGGTCGAGCTGGGGCGCGGCTTCTGTTTCGAGGCGCGCCAGAAGCGCATCACCTTCGACAATGAGCACTACTTCATTGATCTGGTGTTTTACCACCGCATCCTCAAATGCCATGTGCTGGTGGATCTGAAGATCGGTCGCTTTAGCCACGCCGACGCCGGGCAGATGAACGTGTACCTGAACTATTACCGCGAGCACGAGATGACGGAAGGCGACAACCCGCCGGTGGGGCTGATTCTATGCGCGCACAAAAGCGACACACTCGTGCGGTATGCCACCACGGGGCTGGCCGAGCAGGTATTTGTGAGCAAGTACCAGATGAACTTACCCTCGGAGGCTGAGTTGCAGGCGCTCGTGCGGGAAGAACAAGAACGGCTCGAAAACGGAGGAAGTCACTAGCTGTTTGGCGCTGTGTTCAGCAAAGGGTGGCTGTTGCAGAAGTCACGACGACACCTCCAAGCGAGGTGCTCACGAACCAAACCACCCAAGGAAGGTAGTTAAAATAGGCCTTTCATAGGCGCTACGCAGCGAGCTGCGAGCTGCTTCGAAGCTCCTCCTTGCGTTCTGCAGCAGCCACCGTTCTTTTTCGAACGAGTAATAACGTTTCTTAGTGGGTGGCGACAGGCCGCAGGTAGTTTCTTCTTGGCATTAGTCGGGGCGAACCCACATGAACCAATGCCCCTGCAGGGGATGCCAATACGTCAGATTGCTACGCGTGGGCTTCCGGTCTTCGGGGGAATAGGCGTAGCCCCAGAATTGGTTACTGGCTTCCCCATCGAGGGTATAGTAGATGATGGCCGTCGGACCAGCTCCGGCCCACCCGTCGACAACGCCACTGGGATACGACCACAGCCCATCACGACTACTTTGCCTCGTGCGCTGCGCTAGCTCAACTTCTAGGCTCGGTTTGCGCAGGACAAAGCCCATATAATCGCCGGCCTGCTGGAGCGTGTTTTCACTATAGAAATAGCCCACAACGGCGGCTAGGCCCAGAATAGGGTACAGCAAGCCGTTGCGATTCGTCTGGGCGGTACCAGCAAATAACCGCCCGGCCGTGATGATCAACACCACTAGCGCCAGCAAGTCGAGCAATTGCGGCACAAGCGAGATGGAACGAGGAACCAGCAACCGTAGCAAGTATGGGGCTAGACAGCTGCCGATAAAGCGCACCTGGTCTAAGGAAAGAGTAGCCAACCGGTTACGTATCATCGGCTAGGGCCTGGCAGGCATGACAACGAAGCAGCGTAGAGTGGGCGAATATACAACCCGTGGTAAAACCCCATCCATAGCTGCTGGAAAATCGCCAGCCGATAGGCGGATTCCTTGGCCTGTCCCGGCAAGGTTCATCGCCTGACGAGCGGAAGGAGTGCAGCAAGAGGTATCCAGAAAAGGCGCGTGGCTGTTGCCGAACTCACGACGCCCTCCACCAGCAAGGTGCCGGCAAGCCGAATTATCTAATAAAGGCGGGTAAACGGGCTTTCTGTACGCGTTGTGTAGTGAGCCAAGAGCATTTTGGAATCTCTCATCGAGTTCTGCAACAGCCACGAACCTTTAAAAAGTGTCCACGGCCCAACCTAGCTTTCTCTATCTGCTCTGTTCAGATTAGAGTTCTTTTCTGAACGGTTTTAGCACCCGCCTCAACGGCCCCGAAAATGCGTTTTTCGGGGCCTTTTTTTGATAGGTAATATGAACGCCTATCTTGGTAGTATGATCAACAACGAGAACGAAAAATATACAACTGAAAAGCGCGCTAAAGAAGCCATTAAACTTGGAATAGGTGTGGCTATTGTAGGATTGGTCTTAGCAATAGGAGCAGCTGTAATGACTCAAAAAACTTTTGGGCAACAGGATGATACGAATGCTCTATTCGCTAGGCTTGGCCAGATTGGGGACGTTTTAGGAGGAGCAACTGGACCTGTCTTTAATATAGTTGGAATGCTAGTAGTATACTATTCCTTGCGAGAGCAACTTAGAGCCAACAATGATCAGAACATAGCTATTGCTAATGAATTCAAACGAGCCAATGATGAGGATCTTTTAAATTCTACCAAAGAAGTAATAGAAGCTACCAAGTCAGAAATAAAGCTTCAAGATCTAAATATTAAGAATTGCCTTGAAAGAATTAGGACTTTTGAAGATGATATAGAAACAAATAGAGCCCTTGAATATGCCGAAAGTGAAGAAGAAAAAATTAGGGCTAGGTTGGCTTCATTAGATGATGAATTAGCTGAGCTCGTCGGATTATTAACTCTGGCACAGAATAGAGTGTTCAACCCTAATTTTCCTGCCGCTTACAAGTTCTATATAGTGACTAGATTTTATCGAGAGTGTATAGACCTTTTAATGCCTTACATGAAAATACAAAGAGTAGTAACAATGATTTTACCCGAGGACATAGGTAATATTGATAGAATAATATCTATTAAGAATGATTCATTGCGAGATAAGTACGATGCATACAGAAAGGCATGGGATTTATCTAATAATCTTTAAGAAGAACCATGCGAGTAGCCCTGTATGCCCGTGTGTCAACGCTTGACAAAGACCAAGATCCAGAGAACCAGTTGATCGTCTTGAGGCGCGAAGCCGAGCGGGCCAACGACTTGATCTATAAAGAATACGTCGACCATGAGTCGGGGCGCAAAAGCAGCCGCAAGGATTTCCAGGAAATGATGCGTGATGCACAAAAGCGCAAGTTCGACCTGATACGCGTGTGGGACTTGAGCCGCTTCAGCCGCGAAGGTATTGAGAAAGTCTTCGAGCACACGTCTTTTTTGGAGCAGTGCGGGGTGTCCTTTTGGAGCTACTCGGAACCCCTGCTGAATACGGTGGGTCCGATGCGTGAACTGATGAAGGCGATGGTGGCCTGGGCAGCCGGCTATTACTCGCAACGCCTGAGTGAGAACGTGCGTGCGGGCCTAGCTAGGAAGCAACAAAAGGCAGCCGAAAAAGGGGAGACGTACGTGCATGGCCGGCGGGCATTGGATACAGCCATCATAGAACGAATTCAACAGTTGCAAGTACAAGGATTGAGTGTCCGTAAGATTAGTGCTGTTGTTGATGTGCCTGTAAGTACAGTGCATAAGTACTTGGTAAAGGAAGTAGTTGGTAACTGCTCCTAATAACTTACACAGTATAATACTGAACATGTATGCTTACTAGCATAGAGATAGACGGATTTAAGACATTCAAGAATTTTAGAATGGATTTTTCTCCTTTTACTGTGATAGCTGGAACTAATGCATCAGGTAAAAGTAATTTGTTCGATGCATTAATGCTATTGGCCAGACTAACAGAAACAGATTTAAAAACAGCATTTGGAGAGCAGCAGCGTGGTGATGCTATAGAGCTATTTACCCAGTATCCTGATGGAAGCTATGCTGAAGAAATGTCTTTTAAAGCAGATTTGTTAATAAACCAGGATGTTCGTGATAACTGGGGAGGAGAAACTAGATTAAAGTATACGCGCTTACGTTATGAATTAAAGGTAGGGCGCCGCAGAAGCATGAGAGGAATAAATGAGCTTTTAGTAATTGATGAAAGCTTAGTGCATATAAGGTCTGATAATGATACGTGGGTAAAAACATTTATTTCTAAAAAAAATTTATCTAATTGGCGTCCTAAAGTTCTAACAGGAAAAAGATCTATACCTTATATAAAAACAGAAATTAAAAATGATACTCCTACAATAGTAGTACCGCAAGATGGTCGAACAGGAAATAAACGTGAATACCCTGTCAGTAATATAGTTCAAACTGTTCTAAGTGGATTTAATTCTATAGATTTTCCGCACATTTTTGCAGCAAGAGAAGAAATACGTAGTTGGCGTTTATTACAGCTTAATCCAGAATCCTTGCGTAAACCAAGTCCCTACTTGACAAACGCAGTTTTGTCATCTGATGGCGGAAATTTAGCTGCCGTGCTACAAAGAATAAAATCTGATGATGAGACGCTATTAAGAGATATAGCACGAAAACTTACTAATTTACTTCCTAATCTTATAGACATAGATGTTTATAATGATGAGGCGAATAAACAATTTATTATTAGAGTTAAGAGTGAGGATGGGCGTGAGTTCTCTTCAAAGGTTTTGTCTGAAGGAACTTTACGGCTACTTGCACTCTGTGTCTTCCAGTTCGATGATGATTTTCGTGGACTAATATGTTATGAAGAACCCGAAAACGGTATACATCCCTTTCGAATTAGAGCAATAGTCAAATTATTACAGGATCTAAGCGTGAATTTTAGTGAGCCTGATACGCCACTTCGTCAAGTAATTGTTAATACGCATTCCCCTGTTTTAGTAGGAGAAACATTCGAATTAAAAGAAAAAGAAGATTTAAAAGAACAAGAAAGCGTAACAGTATGGTTTTCTCAATTAGTGTCACAGGTAATTGAGGGAAGTTTTGGTAAGCGAAGGATTTTTGTTACAAAAATGCTCCCTGTTGTAAAAGGTAATAAGCAATTATCTATAAAGTTTTCTGAAAACGAACGTCGATTAACTCTTTTGCAGTTAACAGAATACTTGAAAAATGCTGATTTTGAACAGGTAGTAGATACTTTAAAACCATAAATATCTGTGAGTAACATACTGACTATCGGATTTATAGCAGAAGGCTCTACAGATGTACGCTTTCTAGAGCAGGTTATTGGTCGAACATTCAGGGATATTACATTAGATTGTTCATCACAAATAGAAGTGTATCCTCCACAGTATATAAAAGTTTCTAAGCAAGGTATTGTGCCTTATATTTTAGAAGCATCTTCACAAGCAAACGAACAAGGTGCTATGGTTCTTTGCGTGCACAGCGATGCTGATGATGCTAATGAAACGAACACTTGGCATAATCGTTTGTCTCCAGCTTTTAAGGCTGTTAATGATGCTGATAATAATCGTTGTAAAATATTAGTAGGAATAGTACCTGTTCATATGACAGAGGCGTGGATGTTATCAGATAAAGAATTATTTAAAAATGAAATAGCAACTACATTAACAGATGTAGAATTAGGTATTGAAAGGCATCCTGAACAGATTGCTGACCCTAAAGCAGCAATAGAAGAGGCTTTACGTAGGGCGCAAGCTCACCGTACAAAACGACGCCGTAGTGATTTATCAATTGCTGATCTATATGCTCCATTAGGACAGAGCATTCCTTTAGCAAAATTAGAAGTTATGGCCTCTTATCAAGCCTTCAAAGAAAGAGCTAAGGCTGCACTACGTCTACTAAACTATCTTAATTAGATTCTGCTAAAATAGAAGCCTCCACTTGTGTTGCAGAGGCCTCTATACTCATCTTACGACTCTACAACTACTCCTTCATAAATTATAGCCGCTGCTTCGTCCAATTCGGCTGTGCTCAGGCTTTCCAAGTACGCTTCGGTCTGCTCGATGCTGCGGTGCCCCAGCATGGCTTGCGCCGTGTACTTGTTCACCTTGCCAGCGTGGCCGGCCAGCGTATGGCGGGCCGTGTGGCTGTGTAGCCGCACGGTCAGCCCTAGGTGCCGGGCCACGACCACCAGGCGCCCGTTGATGCGCGCCGTGGCGTTACGCCGGGCAATCCAGCGGCCGGCCTTGTCCAGGCTGAAGTAGTCGTCCGGCAGCACTGGGAATACCAGCTCATTACCTAATTTTCGGTAAGGCTCCAGCACTCGGCGCAGAGGCTCGGTGAGCGCCACGTCTTTGTACTTGCCGCGCTTCACCGCCTTAAACTTCACCCGGCCCGTTTGCCAGTCCACATCGCGCCAGCGGAGCTCGAGCACGTTGCTGATGCGGCAACCGTGCAGGTAATACTGGCACAGATAGACGGCGCGGGCGAGTTGCTGTTTGGGGGCTTTGAGGGGCAAGTCCCGCAGGAGCTCTAGTTGCTCACGCGTAAGGTGTGTGCGTGATTTGACCTGGTCGGCCGCGTTCTTCGGCGCCAGGTCATTGAAGGGGTTGGGTAGTAAAGTCGGTGCCGCTTTGCGGAGCATCGCTCGCAGCGCGTTCAGCCACGTGGCCGCACTGGTAGGCGCGTAGTGCTCGGCGAGCCAGCCGGCGAAGCTGCGGGTTTTGGCGTCGGTGAGGTCCGATAAGCGGATGGGCTTCTCGGTGCACCAGCGCGTCCACACCGCAATGGCCGAGCCATGGCCCCGATACGTCGCCTCGTTGCCGGCGGCGTAGTGTTGCTCCCGGATGGTGCTCAGGAGCTCACTCACGAGGGGATCCACGCCCGGCGCTGGCTTGTTGGGCAGCATCGCCTGGCGGACATCGCGGGCCGTGATGACTTGGTCGGGCTTCGCTTTGGCTAGCAGCTGGTCGAGCGTCGTGCGGGCGCGGGCTGCTAAGGATTTGATCGAGGCGTTCGTGTCGATGGCGGCTTGATCCGTGCCGCGCATCCGACCGCGCTTGGCGTTCCACTCACTAGGCAGTAAGCGGATTTTGGTGGAGTGCTCGCTACGCTTACCATGGATGGTGATGCGCATCGAGATGGGCGCTTTACCGGCTGCGTTGGCTTTGTGCTTTTTTTGCCAAAACAGCAGCTCCATCGGAATAGAATGTGACATTTTCCCGTGCCGCAGGAATAGGGCGGCCGGGTGTTGCAGGTAGAAGTAGAATAGGTGGTAAGCATTGGACTTATAGAGAGCGTACTAATCCGTAACAGCACGAGAAGATGCAGTTAGAGGAAATAGACACTGGCTATAAATCAAGCGTCTCGACAGTAGCAAAAAAAAGTTGTTAGCTACTGCTCTATAGTTCGTTGAGCCCGCAGGCAGGGTAACCGTAGCGGTAACCGCGCCTGGCGCTCAGAAACGCAATTGGTATGGTGAGGTCGGGCAAAGAAAAAGCCCCACACTAGCCAAAAACTGGACTAATTGGGGCTGCAAACCACTTCAGGTTACCTTTGCACAAATATACATGCTTCTCTTAAAGAGGACTTGATCTCCTTTTAACCCTGCTCTAACTGGGTTAGATCTACCAGCAGTTCATGCCCGTTAAGTTGCCGTAGGTGCATGAGAAACGTGGCATCTAATTCTGGCTTGGCTAATAGTGCCTGAACTAGTTGCGCTTGGCGCTGCTGCTCCCGTTGCATCAGTGGCGTCGCGCCTACAAAGGCATTTAATGCCTCGGGGGCCAGCGGGACGGCCTGGGTATCTTGCACGTACATATCAATCGTATCCGTGGCTGCCGTCAAGCACTGCAACACGTGTGTAGAATCGCGATTTTGCACGTAGGCCAAGGCCTCTGAAAGCGCAACACACGCGTCAAAGGCATAGGAGGCGAATGCGTTCGTCGATTCATCTAAGTCCGGCCAGAAGGCGGCGAGTCGCTCGGTTAAGTGTGCGTAAGCACTCGGGGGCAGGGGCTGCCCAACGCCGAAAGCCAGCAGCGCTGTAATAGCTTCCTCAAATAACGGCGTGCCCTGCTCTGCTGCTTCCGCGTCAAAGGCCACGATGGAGGCGCGCATTTTCTCACAGGTGAGCGCGGCCAGTACCGTTTGGTGCTGAGTAGAAAGATGCGAGAGGAGCTCGGGAATCGTTGTCATCGCGCAAGTATATACGCTTCTCCTGCGCAGGCGCGTGGTATTGCCAGCGTGATGCGTAATAAATCATCTAGTGATCGAAAAGGCAGGTAACGAACGTACCCTAGTCAGGTAGCTACTGGGCAGCCAGCTACTGCAACTGCGTATCCCGTTCATAGTCCCTGTGAAGCGGCCTTTCTTTTCCCGGCTCCAAGGAGATGAGTTTGTCGCCCTGAAAACGCAGGATGGTGGTGACCTCGTACCATTTTTTCAGATACACGCTTTCCTTATAGTACCACGTTTCACAAGTCAGCTGATCGGTATCCTGGTGCACTCCCATTTTATAGGGAGTTCCGAACTTGGCCAGTACGTCTTGCTTGCTCATGCCGAGCGTGACGCTACGCGGCGTAAACCGGCTTTGCGTGGCAACCTGACAGCCCGGGGCCAGCAGGGAGCCAAGCAACGCGAGGAGCCCAAACAACACGGCGCGCGACGAGCTTGCGACGAGCAGTCGTACTCGCTCACAGGTTTTCAGTGCGGTACGTGAAGTTCTTCCGCACAGGATAGACCCCTGTCCAGATTCCGGTGATCGGAATGATTTTTCCACTGGATTGTTCTTGCAGTTGCGCGGTATAGGCCGTCCGGATTTTCTTATACGTAAACGAGAGGCTGGTAATGAGCTTTTTGCCGGCGTCGACGTAAACCGAATCGGTGAAATTTAATTCGGTGGGCACTTTCGTTTCCTGTTCCAGATAAGGCCATTTTTTAGCGCCCAATGAAATCTGCTCTTTCTGCACTTCCAACGGCACGCTGAATAAGCGCTCTTGCGGCTCGAGCAGATACGTTTGCTGGGGATCCCTGGTAAACGTTGAGCGCTCAAACAGGCCGTCCGGCTCCACTTTGACGCGTTGGCGTACCTGGGTGCGGTTGGTGTATTCCAATGCGGGTCGCTGTTCTGTGATCTCTTCCGCGCTACTGCCGGGCAGGGCGGTGTAGGCGATACTGACTACGCTGTATTTTTCTTGCTTTGTGTCGGTCGATGGGGGGGACGGTTGAACCGAATCATTCGTTTTTTTACAAGCCGTTTGCGCGAGGGTGACGAACAGCAAAAGGAAGTAGGGCGTTTTCATAAGCAAGTGGCTACGTCAACTACGGTTAAGAGTAACTAGGATAAGGCATGCAAGTCGTCCCAACTTGTTTTTTATAGATCAAGCGCAGTACTAGGTCGGACCCTAGCTAGTAAAAAGACCTTGCTGGGGTTTAGGCCGCATAGTAATTGCATTACGTTGGAGCACTAATACCCTACGCTGTTACCAGCGTAGGGTACTCAAATAGTGAGCAGACGGCGTATGGCTGTTGCACGCTGCTACTTACGCCTTGTCCATCCGGCTAGCGTACTACAATCCGGACTAAACAACCCCTCCTTTCCCAAGCGCTCAGCGGTAGAATAGAAGCTATGTTCGTGCGTAAGCCGGTCAAGAAAGGAGGATTTGTTCTAAATGGAATTGCTCGTGCTGATAAGGTTATTGATTTTCAGGATTTGTTACGCGTATCGTTGGCAGTTTTTGGACCGCGTGCGTCCGGAGATTAGTTTGTTGCACATTTACGTTGATGGAGGTACAATCGACCCCACTCCAGGTACCAGCCACCTTGATGATCTTACCCGTATTTTTTCCGCGTAATGTCGCAATGTAATTAACATTCATCTCGTAGCGCGTGACCGAAGCGGTCGCGGTGATACGCGTGTTGGCTGGGACGAGCAGGGGAATATTGTAGTTGCGCGTATCTTCGAATGTCTCGCTCGTGCCGTACGTGCTTTCGGTTACCCCGGTCAGATCTGTCGTTATTTTTCCGCCAGCGATGAACGGCACTTTGACCTCTAAGGTCGTCGAGACGCGCGCGGTGAAGGAGTTTCGACTGGAAAAGTTGGAGGTTTTGCTGGCCCGTGTACCAAAAGCGGTGGTAATGCTTTGTTGGATGGAAGACCCGTTGGTATACGTCCAATCGACCATGAAATCGGGGATTTGGGTTACCGTAGCGGTTTCGTCATTGATATACTCAACGCCTTGCACTTCAAAGTCATCCAGCAGTCGGATTTCAAACTCTTGTTTGGCCTGGTTGCGATACTTGTCAAAGTAAATATCATTCCCTTGGCTACCGATGACCTTGTTGTAAACATTACCAAAGGTTGGTTCGGGTCCATCCCACCCCAAGACATCCGCATTTTGGACAATGAACGAACTCGGCGTGACTTGGCCATCCATAAAATTCCAACTAGCGCCCATCGTGCTGTTATCGCCCTTCACGTAGAGCACATCCACCCCGGGCCGGTTACTATACTGGCCCGCCGAAACTAACTTATCGTCGGCCGTTTTGATCAGCACGTACCCGGTTAGCGGCATAAAGCTGAGCGAGAAACGTTGATTAGTATTCCCCGTATTCTCATTGCCAAAGGTTAAGACATTGTTTACCCCTTGTGAGGTAAGAAACTTCGAGCCCGTGTTGTTTTCCTTAACAATCAGATTGATGGGGAAATTAGCAATATCATACAAAGTAGAAGCTGTTAGATCCGTCGTCGCTTGTGTAGCCATAGTTCGCGGCTTCGGCTTCGACGCGAGGAATTTCTTCAGCGGAGATTCCGCAATCGGAACAATAGTACCCAGGTTCGCGGTGTCTGCGAAGAGGGCTTTGGCCGGTGCCGCTTGGTAGCTGGTGGAGTGGTCGGTTTGCGGGTTAACTACTTCCAGTTCCTTTTGACACGCTGCGGATAGGAACAGCAGAGCCGCGCAGGCGAGTCGCCCGCTTTTTGCATAAAGATGGTTCTTCATTACCTTTAACTCGTTTAATGATGAATAATGAAACATTAGACTACTCAGAGTCCCACGTCTGGTCGCCAAACTGTCGTGGGACTCTTTTGTGAAGATGTGAACATTCGAAGCGGAATAACGAACAAAATTCGGCTCTTCTTCGAAAAGTAGAAGCGGTGAATAGTTGTCCTGGAGAAGCAGGTGCAACATTTCCTTTGTCCGAGCACACACTTGAGATAGGGCTTAAAACAACATAATGTCTAATTACGTACGCATTCAGTTATGCTAGGTAGAGCCGCCTCATTTGCATTTCTTATTTTATAATTACTTTAAATAATACAATCAAAAAATCGGGTTTTGTTAGCCAATAGCAGCTTATTTCAGTGTAGGCTAGACGTTTTTGGGCCTACCGTTCCGGACAAAAACACCAAAATCTGCTCGTTCAATAATGAAATTAGGTAGTCTGCTTTGCATAACTGCCTTACCTAACCTTGCCAGGGAGCCATTGGTAGTTGCTTCTTCTACTTTCGGATAGGGAATTAATCAACCCAGCGCCGCAACAGATCATGTGTCTGCTGACTAGCCGCAAAACAAGACGGTCGAGCTTGTATCATTTCACAAACCACGGATTATAAAATAGTACACTGGCTGGCCAAGCAGGTCGGGAAAGACTAAGGTTGCATTTGTATCATCTCCTAAACCACGAGGCCTGTTGCAGAGGCCTGACAATACATTAGGAGCGGTACATTCAAGCTGGTATCTGTTGTAAATGGTGCTGTTGAAAATAGTGTTACCCAGGAGAATGGCCTATCGCACAGCCAAATGAGCGTTGTGCAACAGTCCGTCCGATTCGCTCAAAAACAGGCTGCGCTCCCAATAAACTATTAGATAGATTCGATTTACAGCAGCATTCTAGCCTGCTGTAGCTGCTTCACACAGCACGGGCTTTCGTACGGAGTTTATACCAGCCACGACGCTTGGCTGCACGCCTATGGTACTCACCTGCTTCTACGTTCTCAAAGAACGTTAGACCACCGCACTAAAATCACCTAATTACATGCGGTAGGCTAGTATCCGTCTGATGTAAATCACTAACGGGTGATTTCCTGAATGGAAGTGATTAACCAAATTAAAGGATTCACAGCTGAGCACAAACATTTGATTTACAAGCATCTATTTGTAATAATTTTTATATTGCTTATATACATTCACAATAAGTATTCAATTAATTCTTAGATCATGAAAAAATTATACGCTGTTTTCGTTTTAGCTCTTTTAGTATTGTTGGTTTCAAATCACCAAGGATGGAGCCAAGGGTTTTCCTCCACCGCTTTGTCGTGGACATTGCCTACAGGTAATAGCAGTTCTGCTAGCTACAACACCTTGTCGGCGCAGTCAGATAGCAGAACCGTCGGCTCTCAAAGTTGGTCGGTACTAGACATGAATGGCGATACCCGCCCAGATTTGGTCGTCCTAACAGAAGGGAATGGTACGTTCAATGAGCCCTTTGGTACTGGTGCAACCGACCGCTATTGGAAAGTCTATTTGAATACAGGGGCGGGGTATGCCACGACCGCCACGAATTGGACCCTGCCTACCGGAGGGTACATTGCCGCTGGCACGGGGCACCTGTTCAGCTTTAACGCATTGGCGTACGCCAGCACTGCCTACACGGGCAATCAAAGTTGGTCGGTGCTCGACATGAATGGGGATGCGCGCCCCGACCTAGTCGTACTCACGGAAGGGACAGGAATTTATAACGACGTATTCGGAATGGGTACCACGCGTTATTGGAAAGTCTATCTAAACACGGGCACTGGGTTTTCCACCACAGCCACTTCCTGGGCACTACCTGCGGGAGGCTACGTCAACAATGGTCATGAATACAGCTTCAACACACTGACGAACAACGATTATAGCCAACGATGGTCCGTGCGGGACCTAAACGGGGACGCACGACCAGATTTAGTTGTATTAACGGAGAACAATTCAGTACTAGGTACTGGTACAACAGACCGTTCCTGGAAAGTATATTTAAACACCGGCACGAGCTTCGCGGCCACGGCTACCTCCTGGGCACTACCCGCAGGAGGCCACATTTTCATAACGGGTGGTGTCGGCGGTGGCCGAACGGTTCTGCTGAGCTTCAACTACTTCGATTACCAAAGCACCGAGTACGTCGGTGATCAGACCTGGGCGGTGCGCGACCTCAACGGCGATGCGCGACCAGACTTAGTTATCCTCACCGAGAAGACGACGACCTACGTTGAACCCTACGGCACGGGGACGACAGGTCGCTATTGGAAAGTATACGTCAACACGGGTAATGGCTTTTCCACTACCGCCATTAACTGGATGCTACCTGCCGGTGGTCTAGTTGGCTATAATGATGGCCATCTGTATAGTTTCGTCGCCCTAACGGGCGAGGGGACTCCCCTTGCGAGAGATCAGAAATGGTCTGTGCGAGATCTTAACGGGGATGCTCGGCCGGATTTGGTAATCGTGGGAGAAGGCAATGGTACGTACAATGAACCTTATGGCACCGGTACGATGGGGCGTTACTGGAAAGTATACCTGAACACGGGCACCGGATACGCTACCGCCGCGACGAACTGGACATTGCCCGTTGGTGGACATCTCGTCGCGAGTCATAACGCCAGCTTTGACGCCTTAGAGTATAACTATACAACCTATAGTGGTACTATTGGCAGTCAGAGTTGGTCCGTACTGGACATGAACGGTGATACAAAGCTCGACTTAGTGGTATACGCTGAACGTACGACGACCTACGACAACACGGCCTTCGGGACCGGAGCAGCCCGTTATTGGAAAGTATACTTAAACGCCTCAACGGTTACGGCTGCCGCTAGCAGAAGCATCTCCTCTTGCAGCGCATGTGCCTCGATTTATCCGAATCCAACGGAGGAGGAGACGACTATGCAGAGTCCCCAAACCTTGGTTGGTCAACCCTACAGGGTGATCGATTGCTTAGGTCGAGTGTTGTTAGCAGGAAAAATCACCGCCGAAAAGCAGCCACTTGATCTAGGGTCGTTAGCGCATGGCGTGTATATTGTACAAGTCGGCGACCACGTGAAGCAGAACTTACGGATAGTGAAACAGTAACACTACAACTTCCTGTCGTCTGCTAGTATACTAGCCCAGTATGGAATTAGACTGTACTGGGCTTTTCTATGCAGACAAGTTGTTTTTAAAGCGAACATTAACCTCTTATAGAATAATAGCAATAGGCCACATTGAACAGAAAGATTACTTTTTTTACAGCAGGTTAATGTATAATTCAAGCTGTGACGCTCTAGGCCCCACTGCTCAATAATATTTATGGGTCTCATTTTTCGGTAGTAAAGACTACGGTTGCGTTTGTAATAGCACTTAAACGTTCCCCTAATGCTTAATACACAGACCGACAAATAAGGCTGAAGCCCTGTGTTGAAGCGTGTACTATTACACAAGCTCAGAATTAAAAGATGATACACTGGTGTCTGCTGGCTTATTCCATGAGAAGTAGTCGGCGCCGCTCTATCTTGTCGGGATTATTGGTAGTGGTCACCGCTCCCATGGTCTGGCACTTGTTCCCGGCAACCGGAAAAAAGATTGTCCTTCCCTAGTTCAGTCAGTACCGGGGATGGGAAGGGGTAGGAGTCCCAATTAATCAAGTTGCTAGTACACAGCAGAAGCAATGGTAGACCGTCGTCTGCTATTCTAACTCCTAGCTCCTGACGCAAGTTGTTATGCCCGTGAACAGCTTTCAGCGCAAAAGTTACGTGCTAAGAACGCTCCCTCTACTACCGTAACCGAATGAATGACTGTACAGAAGCGAGCTAGTGAAGCCGCCACCGCTAGCTCACTCCTTTATAGAAGGATCCTAACTGCGACCTCGTTCTTCACACCACTGGGTTCGCACCAGCCCCCTGTTGTGTTGGTCGCACCGTTACGAATGAACCATGACATTCCGGACCTTCTTAAGCGAATTTTACATGTTGTAAACAAGCGTGGCTGTTGCAGAACTCTAGACTAAATATTAGAGCGATGGTAGCGGCGTTTGAAACCGGCTAAAATGCCTCCGTAACGCCGTTCTTTTGGGCACAGGAAGGGCTGAGCATACCTTTCCTATGCTATAGATTGGGTTCTGCAACAGCCACAAGCGTTTGGGAAATGTTATAGTAATATCGCTATTCCTAAAAATAGCAACTAGTCGGCAAGAAACAGGGGAAGCTGCCCTTCCCCGACCAAACCGCACGAACTAGGGCTATTGGTAGGTAGGCTGCCCTAGTTTAGCGATCTGCGTTCGTGGCCTTAGTTAAGAGTTTGGTCCTTCAGTCGCCCCTATCTAGTCTCCCTGGTATTGCTCACCAGGGGGTTGGTCCGTCCTCACTCACAAACTGCCCGGTGGGACCATCTGGGGGCAGCAGCACATACTGCACCACGACCTGCGCGGCGTGGGCCGGCGAGTGCCCGGTGTGGCCGGTAAAGTCGGTCGCCGTCTGGCCCGGATTGACGGCATTGACTTTGAAGGGCGTCTCGCGCAGCTCATAGGCGAGCAAGATGGTCCAGGCGTTGACCATCGCCTTGGAAGTGCAGTAGGTGACGGGCTTGACGTTGTAGTACGCCCACGTCGGGTCGGCCTGCAGTGTCAGCGACCCCAAGCTGGACGAGAGGTTCACGATGCGCGGCTGGGCGGCCCGGCGCAACAGCGGCAACAGCGCCTGGGTGGTGCGCACCACCCCAAAATAATTCGTCTCGAACAGGGTGCGGAAGTCTTCCAGCGCAACAGCCGACGGCGGCTGCGCGAGGTCTTGGCTGGGGATACCAGCATTGTTGACGAGCGCATCCAAGTGCGGCGTGCGCTGACGCACCACGGCCACGGCTTGCTGCACCGACGCGTCGCTCGTTACGTCTAGTTCCACCGCCTGCACGTGCTCGAAGCCCGCTATGTGCAGGCGCTGCTGCGCGTGCTGACCGGCCGCGGCGTCCCGGCAGCCAAGAAAGACAAAGTAGCCGGCTTGCAGCAGCAAGTGGGCCGTTTCGTAGCCAATGCCTTTGTTGGCACCGGTGATGAGGGCATACTTCATGGGAGTAGGAAAATAGGGGAAACGGCGTCGCCACCGTAGCGCCGCGGCACAAAGGTTTCCTCGTCCTGGACGAGTTCCTAACGCAATTCAACGCAAGGAGTATGATATTCAAACGCGGGTCGACCGTACGGCGGAAGGAGTCGTGCCGGTGTGCTTTTTGAAGAAGTTGTTGAAGTAGGTGGGGTAGGCGAAGCCCAGCGCGTAGGCAATGTCGGCGGTGCTCCACGCGGTGGTAACCAACAGAGCTTTGGCCTCCTGCACGAGGCGCTCGGCCAGCAGCACAGAGGTGCTCTTGCCCGTGTGCTCCCGCACGGCCCGGTTCAGGTGGTTGACATGCACCGAGAGCTGGCGGGCATAGTCCCCCGGCGTGCGTAGCTGCAGGGCGTGGGCGGGCGAGGCGATCGGAAACTGCCGGTCTAACAGTTCCTGAAACAGCATGGCGATGCGGGTGCCGGCATTCGGGTGCTGGTAGTAGGTGGTGGGCGGCGGCAGGTGCCGGGCTCGTTCCAAGATTTGCTGCAAGCAGTGGCGCGCCCCCTCGGGCCGGTACGCGGCTCCCGCCTGCAACTGCTGCTGCATCTGGGCAAAGAGCTGACTCAATTCCGCGTACGAGGCTGCGTCTACCAAGTAGATGGGCTCACTACCGAGTCGAAACAGAGGCGATTCCTGTAAGCGGACTGCCGGGTCGTCGCCGGTGAGGAAGCCTTCGGTGAACAAACACAAAAAGCCGCCTTGTTCTTCGGAGAGGGGCTCCCAGGAATAGGGAATAAGCGGATTAGAGAAGACCAAGGCGGGCTGCTCCAGCAGCACCCCGCGGTGGGCGTACTGGTAGCGGCCGCGGCCGGTTGTCAGCGAAATCTTGTAGTAATCGCGCCGGCCATAAGCCAAGGCCCGGCTGCCAAACTGTTGGCGGGTGTAGACCTGGCACAGGCCGGAGGCGACCAGCGCCGGCAACGGCTCAGCAGGCGTTTTCACGGGACTTGCAGCAGGTAAACCAGACGAGATAGTACATGCCTAAAAATACACACTAATTCGGCGTAGGGTAAAAGCCGTAGGCAACAAGTGCAGGGCTCGTTCCCGCCGGTGACAGCAGGGCGGTCGGGGCTTCCGCAGGTGCGTTTGGAGGAATCCGACATACGCTGCTAATACGACTCCCCTACGCAGGTTCAGTGTTAACTTGAACGCACCCGTTCGAACGGCCCTCGTACGAAAACGCAGTAATTGTTCTCTGTATTAGACTTCAATTCTATCCACCGAGACGAAATAGTACTTTTCATTGCAAGCCTAGTACTTCACTGCCTTATTTGTCTTTAATAAAGATTTACATAACTAATCCGTAATTACCCACGATAAGGTTTACTTATCGAGGGTAATTTAACTACTTTGGGGAGGCCATTGGGTTGGCGCCCGGATGTGTCTTGGGTAACGCGTCTGCTCCTTTCCTACTCCTTAGTATATTAAGAATACCTTCTTTTCGTCCGTTGTCTATGTCGTCCGATTCTACTTTCCTTTCGGTGCTGCCCACCCACGAGCTGGGTGCCGTACGCAGCATCGACGACTACGCCGAGTCCGCGGCGCGCTACGTCACGACCGGCCAGCGCGGGGCGGCTAACACTCAGCGCGCCTACGCCGGCGACTGGCTGCGCTTCACCACTTGGTGTCAGCTCCACGGCCGCCCATCGCTGCCAGCCGACGTGGCCACGCTGGCGGCCTTCGTCACCTCCTTGGCCGATGCGGGTAAGAAAGTGGCCACCATCCAGCGCCACTGCGCCGCCCTCAGCAAAGCCCATCAACTCGCCCATTTGCCCACCCCCACCGACGACCGGCAGTTCAAGGAACTCCTGGAAGGCATCAGCCGGGAGAAAGGCGTGCGCCAGAAGCAAGCCCCGGCCTTCACACTGGCCTACTTCAAACGCATGCTGCTCAGCATTGACACCGCGCGGCCCGACGGCGTGCGCGACCGGGCGCTACTGCTGCTCGGCTTAGCTGGAGCCTTTCGCCGGGAGGAGCTGGCTAGCCTTGATATCGAGCACCTGCGCTTTGACGAAGATGGTCTGGTGGTGGAGCTGCCCCACAGCAAAACCAACCAGAAGGGCGAGGCCGAGGAGAAAGCTATCTTCTTTGCCCCCGACCGGCGTAGCTGCCCCGTGCGCGCGGTCAAGGACTGGCTGGAGTACCTGCAGCAGCACGGCCGCACCCAAGGGCCACTGTTCGTCTCCTTTCACAAGGGCCAGCGCCTGAGCCGGCGCCGGCTGAGCACCTTCAGCCTGAACGAGCTGGTGCAGTTGCGCCTGGGGAAGCAGTATACCGCCCACTCCTTGCGGGCCTCCTTTGTCACCATCGCCAAGCTCAACGGGGCCGATGACGCGGAAGTCATGAACCAGACTAAGCACAAGACCACGGCCATGATCCGCCGCTACACCCGCCTGGACAACATCCGTCAGCACAATGCCGCCCAAAAGCTCGGCTTGTAGGTCAAGGATAAGAGGTTGAGTAAGATTGATAAGTAAACGTTTCTAGTTTGTATTCGCAGGTGCTGCCAGTGCGTAGAAACCGTCCGGTTGGCCACCTAGATAAGAATTTCGGCCTCACTACTTCCGTCTCATTACACGCTCTCCACCTGATTGGCTTCTGGAAAGTTCAATAGCTCTCGCAACGGTACTTGCAGGCCCCGGGCGATACTGGCTAAGACATCCAAGGAGGCACACAGGTGGGCCGTTTCAATGCGTTGAATCGTGGGTCTACTCAAATCGGCCTGGTCCGCGAGCGCCTGTTGACTGAGGCCTTTTTCAAGCCGTAGGGTCCGCAGATGCTCGCCGAACGCGTGTATCGTACCTGGGTTTTTCACTGGCCCGAAGGACAGCGGTCCATTAATTACTATTCGTATCGTATACGATACATTTTACAGGTAAACTTGCTATGTTTGTCCAACTCGTGTAGCCGGGTGGATCGGCTGCTAGCTCGTTTCCTGGCCAAAGCCGATTAGCGAATCGGCTACGCGTCTGCCGCTGCTCTACCAGTCCTGCTTTCTGCCATATTCCTACTAATTGTCCGTGATTATATCGCTTTTTTCCTCTATCAGAGCCGAACTGCCAAATCGTGCTTTTTCCCAGCCGTTAGCTTGTATTTGGCTTCGCTGCTTCTCCCTGAGTCTACTGCTCGGTGCGTGCACGGCTCCCTCGGACTCGGCCGATGCCGTGACCACCCCGTCTTCTGCCGCACAGGCCACCCCGCAAAAGACGGCGCCCATTGATGCCAAAAACGGTTTTCGTACGCATCACTTCGGCGACGATTTGCACACCTTCTCCGATCTGGAACTGAATGCGTCCCAGTCCACGCCGCTCAAGCGGGTGTATCAGAAGCGTCACGAGCAAAAAAGGATTGGGACGACCCCGGTCTTCATTCTCCGCTACAACTTCTACCATAACACGTTCTACGGGGTCGATATAGAAACCACGCTGGAAGTACTGCCGACGCTGATGCGTTTATACGGCCCGGCTAGTCAGACGGACGTGGCCCAGCAGCGCTACTGGTGGATCGGGCAAATGGCCTCGGCGACCCTGCAGAAAGCGCCTGGCGCCACCCCGTGGCTCAGTATTTGGAACAACCGCTTACGGCAGCAGCTGGAAGCCGCCGAGCAGGCCGCTCGCCAGCAGCAAACGCAACAGGCGAGCCCTGATTTGTAAGCACGCTTATCCAAACGCCCCACACTAGGGGCACTAGTGTCCAAGTACATCACTGCCTGAACCGGGCCAGCTCCTGCTACTTACTATACTATTTTCTTTTCCGCTTATGATTCGCTCCAAGAAACTCCTGGTCACCATCGAAGTTGACTTGCTGGAAAGTGATCACGTTACGCTCGATGCCACTACCCCCGCGGACCTACCCGAGGCACAAGCAGAGCTAGCGCACGAGCAAGCCTTGCTCGACGCGTTGCGGGCGGATCCTGTCCGCTATGCCGACTTTATCACCACGCTGGTGGTCGGGCGCTTGGAAGGCCTGCGCATCACCCGCATGGTGCCGGAGCTGGCGAACCTGGATGATGCGTATACCGCCAGCGTCGAGATCCTGGAGAGCCTTATCCCTGAGCTACCACCGACCGCCCAAGCCTATTTTCAGCAAGACATTCACCCGGGCTGGGTCCTGGGCTGCCTGGAGAGTATCTTCGAAGCCATTCAAGTGAATCCGCTGCGCTTGACGGTCGCCCACCCCCAGCGTAACGACTAGCGCGCTCACTGCTCCCCAAAGAGTTTCCCCGTAGCGCGCAGCAGCAAGTGGGAGAGAAATACTACCCAGCTACCTGTTAGAAGCTGGGTAGCGACGAACACGTGCACAGAGACCTGGGAACGGAGACGCTTGTTCTCGACGGGCACGCCAATGGTGTCAAAACCGAATGGACGGGCTGGGTTGTCGGAGGAGCATCCCCCAACGCCCCCTACACGAGCCTGGTGTAGGGGGAGCGGTAGTTTAAGGGGCTGATTTGCTTCCTGTTCCTCGGACAGATGCAGTGGGCGGGCCCGGGCACTACCTCGTTATGCCTTCTATGTTGTCGGCGTAAGACCACGTAGTACGCTTCGCTAAACGCCTCTGATGCGCTTACCGTCATTCTTAACTCAACAGCCCCCTCCCGTTAACGGCTACCCACAGCGTTGGTCTATTATCTAGTATCCCGGGGCCTGTTACTCAAGCTCATAGTCTTGTCGCTTTTCCCAGTCCGCACGCACGTCTTGCGTGCGTGCCTGGGGCGCACTCGCGGCGGCCAACCGCTCCGCCTGGGTGATTAATTTTCGGATCGCCGCGACGCCCCCTTGTGCTCTTTCCGAGGTAGGTATGGAGGCCTGATCGGGTTCGATAAATGCGCCGGAGCGGGTAGCTACTCGCTGGCTTTGAGCGAGAGTTTGCCCCGCCGCTGGGGTGCCGGGTGGGACACTATTCCGCCCCGTTCGCAGCAAAATATAGGCATCAGAACGCACTTTTCCAGCTGCCGCTTCTCGCCCAATTCTGCCCAGCCGCCCATAGAACGTTTTATCATATTCCCGCTGTTTAGCCGCTTCCCGCACCTGTTCAAAGTCAAGCTTATTGTCTTCTCCTAGCGTTAAGTTGATACGCTCTACCTGCGCTTGTAGGCGCTGATCCCGGGCTGCTTTTTGGGCCGGCGTGAGCGTAACTTCTGCGGCATTTTCCCGCTTGCTGCGGCTCGCTCGGACGGGATTAGCGGCATTTAGAGCCGCCCGATTGCGAATCGCCTCGGCCCGCGCTGCAATCGTTTCTGGCTCGATCACCGTCTTCGGTCCTGTTGTCGGACGTGCCTGCTGAAAGCCTGGTTTCGCATAATCATACTTCTGTTCAAAGAGTAAATTTGCGGTGGCGTAGAAGTTCACCCGGTTAAAACGGGCCTTCTCGCCTAGCGGGTTTAGCGTTACCTTCTGCTCCCTGTTCCGGGCTGAAACCATGATGTGGATGTGCGTTTGGAGCCCCTCTTTTCGAGTACCACTTGCCCCCTCATCCGTGCCCCGATTCAGGCGCTCGTTGTGCTGGGTGGCGACCCAAACGAGCTCTTTTTCCGCCAGTTTTCCCCCGTCTTTGAGCGTGAAATTCTCCGCGTACGCGTGCAGCACGTTCTTGGTGAAGTCGCGCAATTTCGCTGCATCATTGCCGATGTGGGTGAGTTCTTCGTCACTGGGACTAATAACAATGGAGTAGAATTTATCGTCGCCCGCGCGTAATCCTTTGCGGTTAGAATCGATCATGGCGACGGCTTCATCGCCCGTTAAACGATCCGTATCCTGGTTGAAGAAGACGGCTTTCTCGCCTACTTTCTTCGCTTCGTGCTCCAGATAATTGGTTGCCTGGCGGGCGCTTCCTTTGTTGGAATAGGCCTTTTTGCCGTTGACTTTAGGGAGGATAATTTTGATATACATCGCGGCAGCGGGCAGGCTAATACGTGTCCCGGGGTGAGGCAGGCGGGGTACTTTCTGCTTGGCTGGATGTTGAAGTTGGGGCAACTGTTTTAGGCAGATTAGGCACCCTGGTAGGCTGAAAACTGAGCATCCTTTCCGCTATTTCTTTATCCCGTTTTTGATTCTGCTTGGCGTGTTTAGCGTCGTACTCGCCTAAGCGCTCGTGCTGCTTGAGTAAGATTTGCTCCCCTAGTTGGCGGGCCATATAGGCATCCACTGCCCCCCTTAGGAGGTGCTCGATCATGGGCGCAAACAGCATTTGTTCCTGCGCCACCATGAACCGCAACACCGACTTTTCGGAAGTTTGCAAGAACCCAAAGATGCGGTCGCCGAGGCTTTTGAGTTGCTGCTCTAAGTGGTCGCACCGGTCGTTCAACTTCCGTTGAATGAGGAGCCCTTCACGGGTGCGATCGCTGACGGGGTTGAGCTCCCGCTCGGTAAAGTAGGCCACGGCTGCGGTGGCAAAATCGTTCTTGGATAGGCCTAGGGCCTTCGCACTTTTGGTGAGTTGCCGGTCAACGTCACTGCGAATACGCACGGTAGAACTTGTTCCCGTAGGGGATTTACGAGAGGGCCGATCGGCCTTTTTCTTGGCTTCTGACTGCATAAAAAGGACTGAATAAAAAGAAGATAGCCAGCTGCGTCGTTGCGGCTAGCAATCACAGCTTGTCACTTGGTTGCCAGCCAAATAACATTTAAATTCACACTGACACGGTCAAAGTGCGAAATTAGGCTTAAATGCATCCTTTTTAGAGAACTAGAATCACTCTATTTGCTCTGATTATCAGCATATTAGCTATGCTAATCACAGAAAATCTCTGATTTTCGTTATAAAACGCTGACTACCATCGCTTTAGCGTGGAGTATGCGTTGCGCCTCTTGCTAACTATCGTTAGCGTTGTACTAGCGGGCTAGGCTAGCGCTAAACCCGGGTCTGCTGGTCGCCTGGGTGGAGCTGCAATCGCTGGGGTCTGTGGTGGGGGAGTTGCTAGGCCTTGCTCGGCGCTGTGGGTGGTCGTTCGAGTAGACCACTGAGGGCGCTTAAGGAGCCTACTTGCTACCTCGCCGTAGTGGGGTTGAATGACTCCAGCGTTTTGTGGCCGGCGCGTAAATCGGGTAAAGCGTAGTGCACCAATTCTGCGGAAATGAGCACGGGTCTGTTTTGTAGTTGAGCGGTTTTGCCTAGAAGCTCCTTCCCTACTCCTAGCCAATCTCGCTGTTTGGCCTAAGTGAGTACCTAGGCTAGATCGCCTGCTGCTGGTTGCAGCACGCAGCTACAATTGACCAATCCAGAAAAGCAGTACTGGCTACAATTTCAGAAAAGGCAAAAATCGTGATTTCGCAAAATCATGGAATTGCTGCTTTCACCGAAAACGCAGATTTCTACTTTTCTGGATTTCACGAATTCCTGAAAAAGGCATCGTTGCTGTTTTTGGTTTATCGCAGACTCAGGATAACCTGGGTAATGACTAACTGTTAGCTTTCGTGCACCTAACAAAAGCTGGTTATGCTTCAACTGTGGCAAGTACCCAGGTACAACTTTCTCGCAAGTCTATATTTCTTTGCCGAGCGATTTTCACAAAAGCACTCTTTACCTGGCCTAGCGAACGGAGTACTGAGCTCGCAACCCCAGCTAGGTGATTTGCTACGATGTGCTGAAGCTGCAATTTCGATCTGAGCCTCTCAGCAGCTTGTAGACATTTAGCTCATTTACTTTACACCGCTTATCTCGAAGAATCCTGATTCGGGCCTTTCACCAGTTCGGGTATAACGTGATTCATCGCTCAGCTGCATCTAGCTGGCCACGTGAATAAGCCAAGTGTTAGAATTCATGCAAAGTCACCTCTTGTGAAAGCGGTCTGCTGCGATTTTACGAATCTGCTCGCCTGGCATTTCCCCAACCCATCATACAGCCCCTGCACGCCTATTTGCCGTTTGGTCCTTTCTGCCTCCATTGCTGATTTACGCGTATCACCACGAGCATCAAAACCGCAACAGACCGGTTTCGCCCAAGTGGCCTCCCCTACCCCACCGACATTTTACTGATTTCGTTGCAATGGTAATGTTAGCTTTTCGGGTATTTCACTACTTCTGAGTTAGCGGAAAAAGTAGGAATTGAGGAATTAGGAAATCGTAGAAAAGCGTGATTTCGGGTTTTTTATACCACTCATGAGTATAACACTGTCTAAAAAACTGCGTTTCTGAGTTGCTATGGCTGTTTTTAGCTACTAAAAGAGGCTATTGGGGCTATAGTTTCGAGTTGAAGTGTCATTTCTGCTGAAATTCCTATTTCTCACTTGTTCTACTTAGTATATAGTAGTACATAGGATGCTCAGCGATTATTGCGTTTTTGTACTGTTTTCTACTGAGCACTTTCCTGTGTTTCTAGATAACCGACTCCTTGCCAAAGCTTGTTTTGGCTTCGCTAGCATTTTCAAGTTGACAAGGTGTTTCCGAATTTCCTGTTTTCTATGTTTCACGTTTGGCTGCTAGTAGCCAATATGCCCTTTTCTCACTTCCTCTATTTTACATAGCTCACCATATCAACTAAAAACGAGAATTTCGATCTCGACGATTCTACCAGCGCTGTCAGCTCCACCGAATCAACTAATTCCTTTCCTACCGCGTCGGCCCCTAAGGCCCCTAATCCTGCTAGCGAAAATGCGAAAGGAGCCGGGAAGAAAAATCTGAAAAAACCGACAGCTCTGGAGATTCCTGTTCTATGGAAACTCCACTTTGCTTTGCTGGCAAAGCTTGACTCAACCGTTTGCTATGCCAGCGTTATGGCGGAAGTCAGTGGTGGGGCCACTGACGCTGAAACCTTCGTCACAGAAGCCATCGTCCGTCACCTACAAAGCCTCCGCCGCAAAGGTCTAGAGTTCCTACCCGACCTTCTATCAGATTAAGTCTCCCTCCTTTGGCCTTGTAGGTACAATTCTAACCCTCTTCACTGCTAATGATCTCAATCAGCAGTTGAAGGGGTCCTTAGTTCTAAGCGATTATAAGCTCTATACACGCTTCATTAACCATTTAGTGTATAAAACCTCGATTTAACCCCGAACGTTGATTCTAGCCCAGCATCTACCTCAAATTCTACCCTTCACTTGCCTTTTCCGCTACCGCTAGTTGCATTTGTTATCTCAGACTGCAACACCTTACTAGCTTATACTATATTTTATATTGATAAAATCTAATACCATAGAGTATTAGAACCATTTAACTTGGCTTTGCCGCTTCGCGACGATTTGAATACTTTCATCTATCCCAACTCAGATTTATCCAAACCTCAAAAGCTCTTTCCCATCGAAGGAACAAAAACCTGTGATATTTAAATTATTTATGATTTACTAATACAAGATATAATTTCTTGGTAAACAATTAATTATAATCAACAAAGTAAGTCGCTTTCTAGTCGTCTAATTACACCACTTTTAACCCAATTACATCTTAGGATACAACCGAGGAAATAGCTGATTTATGCGATTCATAGAGGTGGCTGCTATATTATCAAACGACTTAGTACCTGATTCGTATTCCTTGAGCAAAGGGTGCGTTTCTTTCATCAGGCGCTTCAATTCGTCTTCAGGCAATGTGAGAATGCGCTCAATCTGATATGGCTCTAACTTAAACTTACGTAAGCGCCCGGCTACTCGACCCTGGAACTCAGTCAAGTTTGCGGCAGGTTTGATTACTGGTGGTATCTCCTTCGGTTGCAAAGCAAGTTGCAGTTGCTTGGGTTTGGGTTTAGTACTGGCGTTATACTTGATGTTGAATTGAATGGAATCCACATTGCGACCTTGTTTCTTCTCCGTGTAACTAATGTCGAAGTTTAGCTGGTTAAGCTCTGTTACCGACGGAACCAGCACGCGGTTCCGGTAGTCGGCGAACTGAGGATAAGCGTCAGGCCCAGTAGTCAATCGACGTAGCTCGTTCACGTTGACCGTATAGGGACTCTTGAACTTCCACATCTGAAAGAGCCAATACATTCTGTAAGTATTAGGGCTCTTTATACTTAGCAAGTCAGCCACTTGTCCCAAGGTGAAGTTGTCGACTAAGTTGGTCAAGTAGGGTATCACATCCTTAGAGAAATAGCCTGAGATAGTACCAGCACCACTATCAAGTTGCAGTGAGTGCACCAATGGTACCTTATGGAAATCTTTCTTCTTATCGGGCATCGGCAAATCGATGCGGATGGCATCAAGTCCCGTTAGCGCGACATGCAGATATTGATAACCGCGGCCGCCGATTGGCTGGTCACCGACTAGATCACTCATGGGGAACGTGAGCTGGCTTGTGCCATCATCATCACGGCGCAAGCCACGCAGTAGGAGAACAAAGATGCGCGCTTGCATGATTGTCATGGCCCATGGCCGATCAATGAGGATGTTACTCTGGGCTATCGTGGTATTATAGTAGTTGTCACCAGCGTCGTCAAAGTCCTCTGTGAAGTCAAAGGCGAGCTCGGTAGGTTCCTCCATCTGTACAGCATCCTGCTTGGCTTTCTGAGCTACCTCATACGCTGCTAGTTGTGTGTCGTAGTGCCCCAAAGACTTTACCCGACCCTTTATGCGGATTTGCGCTTTCCACTTGTTTCTACTCTTGTCGAACGACGTACCGGGGTATTGCTTATTAGACATAATCCTCTGCTGTGATATTACCCGCTAGTATAGATATTTTTCGTGATACTACTGTACTACTTTTAAAATAGTATTTCAGAGGTAACTGTGTCGTATCACAGAGGTAACTGTGTCGTATCTGGAAGGTAAAGGCGTTGTATCACAGAGGTAACTGTGTCGTATCACAGAGGTAATTGCGTTGTGCGAACACGAATTAATACTTTGAAAATCAAGCAGTTATTTTGCTTCTAATATTATTAATATAACTAATAAATAATCTTTTGAATAGGTTCGATTTTCTGTTTTTAAAAAGTATCACACGATAGGTAACCAGCGACATCCTAACTGGTAAGATTCGAATCTGAACTCAAATCAACTAGTCAAGCTACATTCACATGCATTCAAGCAGACTAGTTAGCTCATCTATTTTGATTTACACTCAACCTACAAGCTCGTTTGCTTCGCAAGCTGGCCAAAAAATGTATGTACATTAATAAGGTTGTCTTTTAATACGCTTGAGTTTCTAGCGGGCTTTAGTGGCTTTGTGTTGCGGACACTTATATCAGTCTAATCACTAGACGGCACTCGACCTTTAACTATGAGCGCTCGCCTTTCTTTGAACGACCAACTCTTTCTCACTTAGTTCGACTACCTCATTACTCGCCGGAGCCAAAGATCTCTTGTTCCATTACACATTCATCTGAGGAGGCAAAAATAAGGATAAATGAAATTATGATACAGTTCAACTCGTTGCATATGAGTGGATTATATATTTAAAATAGTTTTATATAGACTAAGTATATATAAACTTGTCTGCGTTCACCACGGTTACTATGGCGCCAATGTCTACAATAGCACACATGGCAACAATTGTTAAAATTTTAACAATTGTTGCCATGTGTGCTATTGTAGACATTGTATTTATTTATAAAATAGTTACCATTGTGATAGTACATGTAATTGTGACTATGAAGACTATTGTGTTCTCTAATCATAAAGGGGGCGTTGGTAAATCGACCAGTTGCCTCAATGTCGCTTATGCCTTGGGTCAACTAGGCAAGAGCGTACTACTCATTGATGCCGATGGCCAATGTAATCTAACGCAGAGCTTTGCAGTAAAGGCGTCGGAAGGCAAGAACTTGGGCAGCGTCCTACTCGGCCAAGCCAGCTTGTCGGATGTGGTGTTGGAAGTAGGGGAGGGGCTATACCTAGTGCCGAGTACGCCTGACCTGTCAGAAGCCGAGGACAAAATTAGCAAGAAGCCGGGGGCAGAGTTCGTGCTACGAGAGCTACTGGACGAGGTAGAGGAAATTGATTATTGTTTGGTTGATACTCCTGGCGGGTTAGGCAAACTAACATACGCAGCGTTGACAGCAGCCACAGCAGTTTTCATTCCCGCGCAGCCCGAATATTACGGTATCGAAGGACTGGTAGGGCTGCTGGACGTTTGCCACCAAGTACAGAAGCGTTTGAACAAAGGCCTGAAAATCGGAGGAATATTTTTCACTCAGTACAATAGAAGTGACCGTCGGCGGGCGCAAAAGGATATGGTCAACCTCCTGGAGAGTCACGCCACTTTTGGCCCATTGGTCATGCGCACCACGATCCGATCCAACGTAAGCTTGGTCGAAGCGCAAATGGAAAAAGTAAACATTTACACCTGGTCTCCGCAATCTGCAGGTGCCCAGGACTACGCGGCACTTACTACTGAAATTCTCGCTCGGCTATGACTAATAAACCCAAGTTCGGAAACAAAGTCTTAGAATCTATTAATGAGCGTATCGAGCCTAAGCCAACGGAAGAAACGCCAACACCCGCAGCAGCCGAAACCGTGTGGGTTTCCTTTACCACAGCGGTAACCCGCGAGACGTACATGCGTCTCAAACAGGCCGAATACTGGGAGCCAGGATTTCTTTTTAAAGACGTTACGGAGGCGGCCTTGCGCAAGGCGCTGGAGCAGTATCCAAGTGCCGACAAGCCTTTACCGCCTGGGCAGTTGGAGAAACTGTTGAAGTCAAGCAAAAAGCTTCGGTAGCTGTCCCAGTCGAATACTTTACTAAATACCCTTATTAAGCATGTGTGTCGCCAGCCAACGATAACAGAAGCGCAAGCTTACTTACAGGGGTCACGCAATAGTCGGAACGGAAAACAACTCTGAAAAATCCTGAGCTAACGGGCCATCGCAGTAAACCGAATGGTTCTTACGCACTCTCAAAGCATGTGAATACACGCTGGGAAGGCCGTTTTTCTAGCCTGTTTAGGACACCGTTTTTTGCGCACCGCCAGACAGTAGCTGGAAGCAGCCGTTAGCGGTCTTGGTGGAATCTGCTCCTGGCGCTAGAAACTTACTTGGTGTGGGCTGCTACTCTCGACAGCAGGAGCCTATCTTTGCCCTCATGTCCCCCTCTACTGCTGAGGCGTTAGCTCGTCGCGCGACGGGCGCCCTCTTTCTTACCTTTTTTGGCGGCGGCTGGCTCGCCTTCGGGCTCGCCGCTAGCCACTGGCTCACACTCCCCACCGGCCTCGCCCTGGGTTTGGCAGTGCTTGCGTTGGTAGGCACCGCTGGCTGGGTGCTGCGCCAGACCACGCCCTGGCGACCACAAACGCGCAGCCCGGAAGAAGCGGCGCAAGCGCGTCGTCAAGGGCGGCTGTTCGCCTTGGTGGGCACGGGAGAAGGGGGTGCCATTTTTTTGGTGAATAAGCTCTTGCCTCAACACGGGCTAGCGCCGTACGTACTGCCCGCCATGGCGCTGCTTGTGGGGCTGCATTTTTTTCCCCTGGCCCGCCTCTTTCGCTACCGCGGCCACTACCTGACGGGCGGCGCCCTGGTCCTGTGGACGCTAGGCTGTCTGCTGCTGCCCCCTGCTAGGTGGCAAGCCGGGGTAGCTTGGGGCACGGGCGCCATTCTCTGGCTTAGCGCGGGCTACGCGTTAGGAGGGGCTGTGCGGAAACTTCAGCCGCGCACGCTTCGTAGCAGTCATGCCCGCGCCTAGACGAACAACCCAGTTACAAACGGCTGTGTGCGGGAGGCATACGTTCCCGTGTTCGAATTACTTAGCAAAAAACGGCCTCGAAAACCTGCGTTTTCGAGGCCGTTTGTCTGAGTGCCATGGGTGTTCAAATTTCAACTCTAACTTGAACCTCAATCGCCCGCTTCTAGCCGGAACAATTCCTCTAGGCGCTTGCCGAGTACTTGTCCTATTTTCAAGGCCAACAGCGTAGACGGAATATACTTGCCTGCCTCTATCGCATGGATGGTTTGACGCGACACCTGCACCTGCTCGGCCAGTTGCGCTTGCGTCAAGTGGGCCCCAGTGCGGGCCGCTCGGACACGATTCGTCACAGGTGCTTTAGACTACTTACTGACTGACGCGGTGCTGAACGTAGCGTAGATACCCGTAGCAAAGACCATAGACGAGCCAAAAACTGACGAGGCCCGCCGTACAGATCAGAGGGAATGCTTGCCCCAGCGAACTATCTGAACGCACGACCACAGACAAACTGAGCCCTGCCAACAGGACCAGTTGCGTGACGGCCGCATACTGCAGGGCTGTTCGGCGCAAATGCTGCTGAAATTCATCTGCCCCTTGAGCGAAGAGAAAACCACCGCTGCCAAGCGAAAAAAGACCGACCGACAGCAAGCCAAGTGCGTGATTAAGTTGCCAGAAGGAGGCGGGATACGGATAACTGCCATCGGGCATCGTCGGGGCGGGGTCTAATACCCGATACACATTGATGAGCCCGT
>Ga0325401_1000309_pt1 | contig 33291 bp, 20 predicted proteins | sample PopdelMetagenome_FD_205666 | JGI IMG/M metagenome (GOLD analysis project Ga0325401, IMG submission 205666) | Populus deltoides microbial communities from Bellville, Georgia, United States - Xylem-PdKOR-R2 | ecosystem: Host-associated > Plants > Phyllosphere > Stem > Wood/Secondary xylem | place...
AAAAATATCAAAATTACCCAACTAAATTTATAAACACCCCTGGAATCAATGAGCTTATGATTCGTTAATTAATCATACAATATTTTCAAAAAAGGTTTTCTATTGCTTCAAGTTATTATTCTGCGCCTCATGAACGTATTTGGATCCCGAAAGCCATTATCCGAAATAAGTTTTATTAGATTCTAATCCCATGGAGTGTTGATTGATTCCTGACAGACTAGTTATGGCGTCCCCACACAAAAAGCAACAAATGTTGACTTTCCGGATCGATTTAAATCTCTGAATGCTTTTCTTTTTCTTCGCGTATAGCCCCATTTTTACAGTACTTTCATCCTGTAATCATTTCACCTCTGAAAATTACCATTTCATATCAATAAATGCCATGCATGACTCGGGTCAGAGATAACTTGGATTTCTGCTACACAATCGTGGAATTGCCAGACGTCGGAACAAAATGCGCATCTAAATATGAAGAAGCAGTTTCCGGGTTCAGTGGGAAATCGAGGGTCTGATCTGCTTGGACGGCCGGTAAAGTATCATCAAATGTCGACATGGCAGCTGCTGATCTGTCTTCGGTCTTCGAATATGCCTGCTTTCCCACCAGTTAACATATAAAGATGGATGCTCTTTCCGAACCCGCTTCCGGCCTCGCCATTAAATGATAGAAACATTAAGCTATATATGTCATTGTCTACCAGCTTGAATCAAGAAATGTCCCAACAGAGAGACAAAAAAAAGTTTGTTAATATCCCTCAGATTTTACACAATCATGCTTTCGAGAATCCAATATATGATCACTTACTGATTAAATCAGAAAAACTCTTTCCACTAGTCTCACTCTGATGTCTAAGGACGGGTACTAATCTTTCTCAACTGAAAGTCTGAAAGCTACTGCTTTCCAAATATCCAAATTCATAAACTCTAATTGCAGGTCTTATACTGGCTTTTTTTTACACATTTCTTTTATTGTAAGATGAGCATATACTGTCAGAATTCTTCCCTTCTTTTGAAAGATCATGGAATTGTCGGTAACCTAATAAATCAGACTTCGAAAACGCCTGCCAAAAGTCACGCTCCACCCCGTAAACTCTTCAAAATCAGCATCTGTTTAATTATCACGAAGGATGGAAATGGGGGAGGAATAGAAGAGTAAACTGGGAGGATAGAGAGGAGGAAGGAAGTAACAAAAACAAAATCAACTTAATGAATCGATAAGAAAGACAGATAAAAAAACAGTCGCGGAAGAAGGAGAAATAGCAAGCATGTCACCCTCTAGCAACCATGCATGTTATCCGAGGTAAGAAAAACCCACGTCAAAAAGCCCCCCGGCCCCATGAAAACGTAGAAAACTAACCTAAAGCAGACCATAGAAAACGAAAAACTCAAGCACACATAATTATGCAGCAACAAAACCAAACTAAAGAGTAAAAACAACATAATTCAAAACACCAAAACCAATATATATTTGAACAGCAAAACCTAAAAACAACCGGACAAAAAAGATGCTGGAAAAACAATGACCATATTTGGAAAAACATAACAGAAGGAATCTAAAAACAAAACTAGAAAGTAAAACAGCCAAAAGAGCGTAAATGCCAGCATTCCTGTAATAGGCAGTCCTTAGCAACATCAACAAACCAAAAAGACCATCCCAAGCATAAGCAAGCACCAGCCATGGTTAGCCCTAGAAAACCTGAATGTCACCCAATAAAATATCGCAAACAAAAGATTAGTACTTTGAAAAGCGCAGAAGGAATCAAGCAATCCACAAATGACCATCAACACTGAATACAAAACAAAAGAGAACATTCAAAGCAAATGCAGGGGTTGGGGAAAGTACAAAAAAAAACAACGTGACTGAACTGGTAAGATGCTACATGAACCTAAGAGCAAGAAGCAAAACACAGCCACGAAAAAGCGAGAGAGAGAGAGAGAGAGAGAGAAAACCAGTGTAGCAAATGGTTTGGGAGCCTACAGGAATCACAAAATATGGCTAAAGCTCCCGAAAAAATGTTCTTAAAGCCCTTTATAGCACTAAGATGCATTCGTGACGCGAAAAGACAACATACAATACCCCAGCAGTACCAACAAAGACATGAAAAACGTGGCAAGCCTACTACAAATGAAATGGCATGAGTCAAAAAGAAGCCAAAGTAGGCATCATATTCACATGAGACCAGTCCAAATAAGAAACTTCAGCTGCTTGAACATTTGAAATTTATTTTTTTGCCTCCTCCATTTACTTGATTTTACTTTTATTATTTATTCATTTATATATTCTTGGTTCCATTGAGGGGCCTATACCCAGCTATTCTACTCAAAGACAATTAAAGTCATCACCGTAAAGGTTGTTCTGAACGAAAAGAATACACAAAATAAGAGGGTAGTCGAAGCCTCTTACTCTATCTTTAAGAGTATATTTAGTATTATAATAATTTTTATAGTTATAGTTTTTAAAAAATAAATTTAATAAAAATATTTTTAGTTATTGTTATTTAAATTTTATATATGTTAGGTTAAAATTATTGTTGAAATAATTATTATATTGAATAAAAAAACAATTCAAAATTATTTGATTAAAGCTCTTTTTAAAAATAAAATGACTAAAAAAATAAGTATTAATTAAATTCATAGCTTCAAATTAAATAAGAAACATGCAATTATTAAAACATAAAAAATATGTCTCTTGTTGTTTGTTGTTTTGTTGTTGGCATTAAGCATGCATGAAGATTTATAATCAAAAACTCTCCAAACCTTATAGTAACTAAACAAAACTTTTGTTTCTCCAATCACACCATGGAGTGTTTAAATTATAAAAGTTAGATGATCTATGGATTTTTCAATGGTAAGAAAACTAAAAGAAGAAAATAAGAGCAGATTTGTAATTTAGGAAAAGCATAAAAAAATAGCCTTATCATAACCAAGGTTAAACCTCATTTAATAGGAAATCTCATTTAATAGTAGGCCCCACAAATTAAACCACACTTTTATTTTATAACCAAACAATATATTGTTGTGGTTAAGAAAAAAAAACAAAATTAATCTCAACCCTAACAGGCTCAAAGTTAGCAAATGAATCAGCTATTTCCCTGATGAACTATACATGCACATTTAAAACTCTTATTTCTACTATTTACATGCTATTTGTTTTATCACAATCCATGATTTGCTAAGATTAGTCCCTTCATTTCAGACCAACCTGGAGCCACAACGACAATGCATAAAAACACAAACATCAAACAACTAGTAAAAAGTAGCTTGATTTCATACAGGTTCATAACACCTAAGATTTTATAAGTAGGATAAACTTGGAAAAAGCACTTCATAATACGATGGATTATTCCATGTTATCTAAAACAAAAGGAAAAGGGATCATTCAAAGAAAAATGTAAAAGCAGAGCTTTATACACCCTATTCAATATAAAAAAGGATGCAAAATGTAGGTTAAAGTTTTGGAACCTTAAGTACGAATTGTCCAAATATAAAAATAAGGATGCAAAATAAAGGTTAAAGTTTTGGAACCTTAAGCAAGAATTGTCCAGAGCCTAATATGAAACCAATAATAGTATTGTCAATAACTATTATAAATTGGCCAAAACACTCTAGTAGTACATTTGTGTGTATGAGTCTTTTCTAAAAACACATAAGTATTGTATTTTCTTGAATATTAAATGTTAAATCAAACACCTAAATATAGGCTAAAAATTGCACCAGTCAACATTTATTGAAACATTTCAAGTAATAAAAGGATTTTATGATCCTTAAACGGAAGCTAAATCAGTCTAGCATTAATCCATGCACCATCCAATAAAATAGAGACTCAAAATCACCGGTCTTCTTTTCACAAAGTATAAAAAATACACCATGCATCCCTTGTTCTACACCAACATCATTAAATACAAACAACAAAGAAATAAAAGATGATTTATAGACCAAAAACATCTGTGAAGGCACATCAAAAGCAGAGGGAAAACACAAAAAAACATTCGGTTATATGAAAGAAACCTATGTTACAGCAAGGCTGCAAATTAACATTAAGCCTAACATGAAACTACCATGCCTAAGCCAAGAAAAATAGAGTAAAAAGGCATTAACAAAATATGAAATGGCTAAAACTCATTCAAGAAAAGAGGAATTTCATGCAAAATTATCAAGACTTAAAAGAATAAATCAATCAATAAGAAAAGGAAGAAAACCCATTCCCTCTTAGTTGCTTAAATTGAAAATACAATAAAGCACATCTAGACAAAAAATCTAGATTGTTCTAACGATGAACATTCAATTAATAAATGTTTTTTTAATCAATCACTTCCAAACCAAACAAACTTTTGTTATATATATTGATTTGTTAACTAAAAATTGAGAAAACAAATACAACAATAATTAGTGAAAAATAAAATAACCCTTGCTATCAAGCAAACAAACTAATGTAGAAATTAATGAGATATTAGAAAAACAAAAGTTCTTGATATGAGAACATGAGAATCAATAGAACTTTAAGGATAGTACATGCCTAAGAAAGAAAAAGACTACATGTGCAACAACAAATAACAAATCATTACTCATGATCAAAACATACACTTGTCTAATAGGCCTATTAAGACTTAAGACATTGTTAGTTTGTGTATTCCATGCTGCCACACTGCGATGTCAGCCGAGACTCCCTGAAATTAAGGGGAAAGGTATATATCGGGGCAAATAGGGAGTTCCCACCTAATAATTAAGGAAATTAAAGATTTTAAAATATACACTAGTTCCAAATTTCATGTAAGGAGTTAGTTGTTCTTAAGGGAAGAACTACATCACCCTTAAGGCATCCTTTCTTATGAAAGTTTACTTTTATTATGTGTTTTCTCATAAATTTATCTTTTTGATTGCTATTAATTATCCTAATTGTTTTTAGGTTTTTTTATTTTATTTTCAATCATTTTGAGAAAAATTTGACGTCAATCCCTAGAAATAGAATACTCGTTGTCTTGATTATTCGCAAAAATCAAATATTGACATCGGATCCTTTTAAAAGAAGACTTTCCATTCATGAAAACTTTGATATTGATCATAAATAAAGAGAGTTATTAAAAATGGCTAAATTAAAGATCTAGTTTTTAATTTCTAAGTTAACACCTAAAGTTCTTGAATTTTATTTCTAAGATCTCATTTGCTTCAAACATTGAAATTAAATAACAAAACATTTTTTTTAGAAAACCAGGGTTGGGTTTTTGAGTTTATTGGGTATGTCGACCCAATAGGCATTTTTATTTTGATCAAGTCTTAATAGACTTAATAAACTTGTTATTATGTCCAAATATGCATCTATAAATATAAAAATAGAATTAAACCTGGACATTTTGGCTTTAAAAATATTTTACCGTGGAAAGAGCATTGTACCTGGTTTTGCAGTGCCAATAAATTTGGTTTGTTGATTTAAAAAGGAGTGCATTAGAATATTTAGAATAAACTTATGTGCTTTGATGTGAGTATAACATTGCTTTTCCTGATCCTCCTTTCTCAATGTTTTTCCTCTGTTTTTTTTTAAATCTTTCTTTTCAATTTTCATGAACCCCATCTTTCTTTTCATGAGAGTTTTAAGTGCTATATATAGGTGAAAGGTTACTTGTATGACTTTTAATGTTCATCAATTTTTATGCACAAGATAATGCTAGAAATCTTAGCTGAAAAAAGGAATACAATATTTTGTCATTAAAAGCCAATGACTATGGTATTTTGCTTGGATTTAGGGGCAGTGAATCAAGAGCTGGACCTTTAACAAAGATGAAAATGATATATTTAAGGTGCTAAATAGGTTGGTTGAGAGTATGTTTTTGGTTTGGATTTTGGGTGGATTCATGGAGTTAAAGCCTAATTCTTTGCATCATGATTAAGGCTAGCATACTAGAGAATACTTTTTTTTTCCTTTTAATCCTGTCAGATTTATCAACTTGGGTTTGAAATTGGGGTGAAATATCAATAGAAAATCAGCCTTCCCTTTATGTATTTCAAGCCTAAAATTTCTGGAAAATTAAGGCCAAAACGACGTCATTTTCTTTGAAAATTCAAACTTTGTTATCCCCTTTTTTAGGTGAAACACATTATTTCATTTAATGTGAAATGGTGTTTTCTTGCTTTACGTTTTCTTCAATTAGGATTACATCAATTTTCCTATTTGTCCTTCCATTTCAGCGTCTTTCGCTCTTCAATCCATAGACTTTTAATATTTTTATTTTGGCTAATTTTCAGCTTTTTCTCTTAATTTGTTTCAATTTCTCCCCTGATTAAATTACAATGTGCCCTATGATTTTATTTCATTGCTATCATATCAGTCATTAGTTCTTGAATTATTCATTTTTAAGTTAAATTGACTTTCACTTTTAGTTTTTTTTTCAATTGAACCCTTAATTGATTTTCTAATTTGGTTATTTATTTCAAACTCATCATTGAATCTCCAATTCCTTTCAATCTTAATCAAATTAAACCAATTTAAGTTATTTATTCAATTGTTTCTTCATCTCAACCCTCAATTATGGTCCAAAAATTTCCAAACTCATTTTTTGCTTGTGATACTCAATTATTAATCCAATTTCAATCATAGCTATGTATTTTTTTTTTTAGAATTTTTTGTATTTTTATATTTTTTATAATTTTCACGATTTATTTTTAACACACAAAAATAAAATAAAAATAATGAAATGACTAAATTTACTAAAAAGAAATATATTTTGTATTTTTCTAAAAATAAACAAAAATAAGGGGTCAAATATTGAGTTATAACAGTTGCCCTATCCTTAAAATGTTTACGGTACAAAGTCTTGTAAAATGCTTTATGTAGAATACTTGTAAAGAAAAATGATGTTTGAAACGAAAGGGATTGGATCTGACACCAAAAAAATCTCATATGTGTTTGAAATAAAAAAGATTCGACACCTTTTACGTTTAACAGAGAGATTCGACACCCTAAAAAATCACATAGTTGGAAAGAATTGGATCTAACACCCTCAAATATTCTATGTTTGAAATAAAAAGGATATGACACCTTTAGATCCAATAGAGTGATTTGAGACCTTCAGAAATAACATGATTGGAAGTTAATGGATTTGACACCTATATATTCCAAAAAAGAGTTATGATACCCTAAAAATCTCATATTTGAAATAAAAAGGATCTGATACCCTTAGGTTCAATAAAGAAATCTGAGACCCTGAAAAATTGCATAGTTAGAACGAAAGAGATTTGACACCCTTAAAATCCAAAAGAGAGATCTAACACCTTAGAAATCACATAGTTGGAAGAAAAGAGATCTAACACCCTTAAATTCTAAAATATGGATCTAACACTCTCACAAATCATATAGTTGGAAGGAAAAAGATTTGATACTTTTAAATTTTAGAAAAGGATTCTAACACGCCTAAAATTCATATAGTTAAAAGGAAATGGATCTGACACCCTTAAATTTTAAAAAACGATCTGATTCCCTTGAAAATCATATAGTTGGAAAAAAAGGGACCCGATACCCTTAGATTCCAAAAGAGGGATCCGACACCCTCAGAAATTTCATGTTTGAAACGAAAGCAATTTAATACCCTAAAAAATCATATATTTGAAAGGAAAGGGATCTAACACCCTTAAGTTCAATTGAGGGATCCAACACTTTTAAAAATCACATAGTTGGAAGGAAATGAATCTAACACTCTTAAATCCTAAAAGAGGGATCCCATACCTTTAAGTATCACATGTTTTTAAATGAAAGGGATTTGACATCTTTAAGTTCAATGGAGGGATCCAACACCCTTAGAAATCATATACTTGAAAGAGCAAAAAGTATCTAATACCCTTAATTTTCAAAAAAAAAAAAAGACGTGACACCTTTAGAAATTATTTGATGGTCTCATTATAATGGATGACCTACCCAAGATAGTCTCATTATAATGAGTGACCTATCCAAGATGATGAAAAATACAAAAATGGTTAATTAGAGATGTAACCTACCTCATTAATCTTCTTTTTATTTATATTTAGATTAATATATCTTCTTTCTTTTATGTTATTTAGAAAGCCTATTTGAAATGATAATAATTTTTTAATTATGCATTTATTTTTTGAAGATATTTTTCTGATTAATCTATATTTTTATTAATCTTTTGTATAGATGAACTTTATTTTTGAAAATAAAAAGAAATTTATTTTTAAATAATATTTTTAATATATGCAACCTTGCATATTATTTTTTTATTTTATTTTATTCAATAAATTTAATTTTTTTGTCTATTTTTATTATCATTTGATTGAATGAAAAAATATTTTAATTAAAATCTTTTCCAAATTTTATTTGTAGTCATTGTTTATGGTTTTTTTTCATTTATTAACACACATAGTTCTTGATTTATTTAATTACATTTATATATAGACTTTTTATTTTCACTTCGAAGTTTTTTAAAATATAAAATCTTATAGAAAAAGTCTGTGAATAAATTGTTTTGTTGAAAAAAAACATATTTAACCCGCTGGCTTAGTGAAGCGTGAGTCAAATATATATATATATGTGTGTGTGTGTGTGTGTGTGTGTGTAGTAAAAGAAATGGTCTTTTACATTAGAAATGACACAATTGAAATTTTCTATAGTTTTTTTATTGTAGCAATAGCAAATCTGTAATTTTTGGCATTTTTCTTTAGAAAACAATTTTTTCTTATAATTTTATTCTCTTTATACTTGATATTTTTATTATTTTACACTTGGCCTATTTAACACCATTTGTTTTTCTTATCTTTATTTTTTTGTAATATTTAGTTTTTCCTTTTTTTCTTTACACTTTTTTTGGAAGAAAATAACTAATCCCCTTGGCGATATTATTGTGTCCTAAGACACATATTACTATTCATTACAATAGTATAATTATTATTTTGCATTTTGGTCATTTTATATTTTGTCTTTGCTTTAGGGTTAGGTAGTCTTTTTACCATAACATAAGCCTTTTGAGGATGGTGTGAGATTATTTTGGTAATTGTGTTTTTTAAGGCATAGTAAAATTATTAATGTAACCTTTAAATAAAACAATTTAATACCTTTTGCACAAGGGTGTTTTCATATTTGATAGAACAATATAATTACTACATTACCCTTACCATTCGATTTGTTTAGCTTTGACTTCAGTTTTGTACAAAACAAATAGTTGATGACGCATGCCTCACACACGTTAGTCGCTCTGTCGTCTTTTGGTGACATGTGTGGTTGGCTCCGGTGGTTATAACCTTGATTCTGCCGCACTATTTGATTTATCTCAATGTCCTCTTCTTCTTTGGATGGCGCATGTATGATGGTTCGACGTGGTTTGACATGAAATTGCTTTTCTTTCTTTCTTTTCCTCCTCTTCTTCCTTGGATTGCGTGCTAACCTTACAAAAAATCATACCAACCCTTCAATTTAATTATTCTTTTGATTCAGTCCATCTTCTCTTATTTGCAATTGTTTTATTTACATTAATTATTTCTAATTGTATTTTATTTTTTATTCCATCCCTAGTCATTTGATTTTTTTAGTTCATTTTTAAATTTGGTTCTTGTTTTTTTAATTGCTATTTTTTTTAATCATTTTCTTGATTGATTTGTTTTTTTTTTCAATTCCACCCCTAGGCATTTATCTTCATTTAATTTTTATGTCAAATTTAGTCCTAATTCTTTTAATTTCTATTTTTTTAATCATTTTATTAATGGATTTGTTTTTTACAATTCCATCTCTAAACATTTAATTTCATTTAGTTTTTATGTTGAATCTAGTCCTAATTCTTTTAATAACTATTTTTTTATATATTTTTTGCATAGTTTTTTTATTGATTTTTTTTTCTCCATTTCATCCCTTAATAATTGTTTGTTTAAGAATCTTGTTTCTTTATTTTTTGGGTTTGTCTTTATTGAGGTCACTCCGGTTTTTTGACTCGGGTAATAGATATGAAAGATTAGCCCGAGTCGACTTCTATCTTTCTTTAAAGCATTTGTTTTTGAATATATTTTTTTTACAGTATTGTTTTTGCTTTCTTATGTATAGGATCATCTCAATTTCATGTCCTATATCATGTGTTTGATTTGTTGACATGGTTGGTTATCGGGTTTCCTCAAAACATTTTTTGTTATTTATTTTTTTTCTTTGAGAAGTTTTAAAAGTTTGAATTTTTAAATTGGCTTACAATAAGTTTCTTGATAGGACCCAAATCTAGGGTTTCATAAGTTGCAAGCTTTTTAAGATTTAACCATGTTTAGGATGTTTATTTTGGTTTGCTTTATTTTTATAAATGCTTTAAATATCACCCCTTATGATTTTTTTAATCTTTAAAATTTAGTCTTTATTCTTTTAATTTATATATTTTATTTGGGATTATTTTTTATTTTTTTCATCTTACATCCTCCTTTGGTTTTTTCTATCAAGTTTTATTCTCATTTTTTTTCCTTTTGTTGGTTTTTTATTAATATTTTCTACCTATCTCACCCTTCGAAATTAAATTTGTTAAGAATTATGCTTCTTAATTGAATTAAGGTAAACAATTTCACAGGATGCAGTTTTTAAAGATTAGGCTAAGTTTAAGAGGTTTACCCTGTTTTTTTTCTTTTTCTAAATTGATGTTGTCTCTTATTTTTGTATCATTTTTTGAAATTTTATTTTGTTATTTTTTTGTTTAATTCTCTTTTTTAACTTTTGTTTTCATATTTTTTTTAGTTTGATTCTATTGGGTTAGCCCTCAATATTTTTTTTCTATTTCACCCTTACCTTTTTTTAATCTATAAACAATCTATAATATTACAAATGATTTTCAATTTCACCTCCCTATGATTTTTTTAATCTTTCAAGTTTTTTCCTAATTCTTTTAATTGTTTTTTTTTGTTTGTGATAATGTTTTTTAGATTTTATCCTCATTGGGTTTTTCTCTATCAGATTTTAGCCTCATTTTTTTTTGTTCATTTTCTTTGTAAGTTTTTTTATTAATAGTCTTTTCAACAATTACATCCTTTAAAATTAATTTGGATGATATTTAAACTTTTTGATTGAACTCGGGTCCATAATTTAACAAGTTACAAGTTTTTTAAATTAAATTATGTTTAGGAGGTTCGGTTAGGTTTGCTTGGTACCCCCCTCCCTTTATTTTTTATGCTAATGTTTATTTTTTTGAAGTTTAACTCTCTTTTTTCTGGTTTTCCTTCGTTAGGTTATTTTTGAGTTGTTTGATAATCTGAATAGACTTGGGTGTGGTTTTTTTCTCATTGTTTTTTTTATTAGTTTATTTATTATTGTTTTTTTTTTGTAAATATGTTGTTAATTTAACTAATGACTAGAGACTTGAATTTGTTTTTAACCTATCACTTTTTTTACTTTTAAAAGAAACTTTTCGGCCCTTATCAACTTGCCGACCACAACATATCTAAGTATGTATACTAAAAGGAAATGGCTTTTTACCGTAGAAATGATTGATTTGAAATTTTATCTAGTTTTTTATTGTAGCGGTGGCAAATCTGAAATTTTTGGTTTTTTTAAAAAACTATTTTGTCTTAAATTTTTTCATAAACTTATTTTTCAAAATGGAAGAAACTGAATGCAATCATAAAACTCACTACAATATAAACTTGTTCGTAGATCATTCTTTATGTAACAAGTTTATATTGATCATTAGTGTGTTTGTTGGACTACATTATTATTTTTCCTCACATATCCATGATTGTCTATTAATTCAAGATTGGAATAATGACATAAGGTTCTGGTTGGTTCCGTTTGTTTGTTCATGTAAAATAATTTGTTTTCAAAAAAATATTTTACATTAATTTTGGTAGATAAAAAAAATCGTTCTCTATTCCACTCCCTCACCTTTCCTCGATTTTTCAACTAAAGGATTAAGTGAAAATCTCAAAATTTAGTCATGAAAAGATAAATACGTTATCTCAATTTTGTTTTGGTAGATAGCATTGTGTTCATATCAATTGATAAATGACACTTGAACTCTTAATTTTATATATATATAAAGGCAATTTTAGCCACGTACCGTTTTTGGGAAAACTTGTGTCAAGATTAGATAATCTTCTTTAAAGTTTGTTTGATATTTTCGTGAAAAGTGTTCTTTAAAAATATTTATTTATTTTAAAATATATTAAATAATATTTATTTATTTTTAATATTAGCATATCAAAATTTTAAAAAATATAAAAAAATAAATTTAATAATTAAAAAGCTTGCATCAAGGTTAGATGATCTTCATGTCTTCAAATTAATTATAGGAGTATTTATTTTAAGTGGAAGCTTTCAGTTTCCAGTAAAATTGAAAACTATCTGTATAAAATAAAGCTCCAAAGTCATTGGGCAGTTGCCACGTACACACATGCTATAGAGAAAAAAATAAAACAGTCGTCAAACAACTTTCCTCCAACACTAGTCATCGCAATATTCCTCCCCGTTAAAAAAAAATAATAAGAAAAATAAAATCTAGAAAACTTTCCTCCAACACCAGTCATCGCAATATGTATTTTCAATCTTTTTAGAACAATATAATTACATTGATGTCTTTAAAGAGGAAAACAATTGAACTCTCACCTTATAGTTTTCTTCGTCATTTTACATTGTTTTTATTGTAATTTTCAAGGATGTCATGAGACAATGTTGTAAATTATATTTATTAAATATAATTAAAAAAAATTATTGGCGTAAGCACAACAACATGCAACGAGCGGGTGGACAACCTCGGCGTTGTTCGGGCGACGCATAGTGGTCATCCAGCCATCAAACGTTGCCTTCCCGGGTTGCATTTGAAAGATATCAGTGCCCCGAACCAGATGAGACATTGTGTGCGCCAAGATTCGTGACAGTTTGGCATCAACAACCGTTTCCTTTTTCCTTTTTCTTCTTTTTCCTTCCACCTAGATTTTCACGTTAGCCCTTAAAAATTCAAGAACAACCCTTTAATTTGTTGGTTCTTCATATTTGATCCATTTTATTTTTATTATAATTTTTTTATCTTGAATAATTTATTGAATTTGGTCCTTTTTTTATTTGGAATTTATTTTTTCAATTAATTTTGTTTTATGATTTTGCCCTCCTTTGCTTCTTCTTTTTTCTATCAAATTTAATCTTTCATTGTCAATTTTTTAGCCTTGACAATTTTTTTAATCATAAATGATTTTATTTAATGATTTCACCCTTCTTTGTTTTTCTCCTATCAAATTTAATCCTTATTCTTTTGGTTGTGATTTTTTTTTGACAAGTTTTTAAAATTTATATTTTTAAATTGTCTTATAATAAACTTCTTGATTGGACTCAAGTTCAAGGTTTCACAGGTTGCGAGTTTTTAAAATTTGACAAGGTTTTAGATATTTTCTTGGGGTTTCTTGTTTTTAATAAATGTTTTTTTTTCAATTTCACCCCCTGTGATTTTTTTTCTTTAAAATTCGGTCTTCGTTCTTTTAATTGTTATTTATTTTATTTGGCATTATTTTTTAATTTTTCTTTAAATTTCTTTCTCCTTGGGTTTTTTTTATTAAATATTATCCTCACTATTTTTTATTTAATTAGTTGAAATTAAGTTTTTTTATTTAATCCGAGTCAAAGATTTTAAGTGCTTGATTTTTCATTTTACGCAAAGCTCTACTATCATTCTTCCATTGAAATTCTGAGCATTGTCAGTTATTATCTTTCTAGGTGCTTCATATCGAAAGATTAAATCTCGTTCAATGAATCTATTCACCACCTTATGGGTTATATGAGCTTATGAAATGGCTTCCACTCATTTTATGAAGTAGTCAATAGCCGTCAAGATAAATCGATGTCAGTTGCTAGCTTTTGGATTGACAGACCCAATTACATCAATTCCTCACATTGCAAATGGACATGGAAATGTCAAATTGAATAAATGAGTATCACTATACACCTAACATTTATGACATTTACTAACATGTTCTATGCAATCATTTTCCATGTTCATCCAAATATACCCCGACCTCTGTATTTTTCTAGCCATCATATGTTCACTAGCATGAGTTGCACAAATCTCTTCATGAACTTCTTGGAGCATTTTTTTATTATTATTTTTTTCTTATCTAAACATCTTAACAATGTTCCATTAAACGACCTCTTGTATAACACTTCTGCATCGAGGTAATAGTTCATGGTTAATCTTTGCAGGGTTTTCATATCTGTATTGGATACCCCTGAGAGATACTTCTAGTGTTGGATAAACTATTTGATATCATAATACTATGGATTCTCATCTGTTTCTCCTTCGACTGAGCAACAGTGAACCGAAGAATTTATAACTTAAATACTTATGGGTTGCACTCTATTCTCATAATCAATTTTGTTCATGAAAGCTAAAGTGGCCAAAGCATCAACAAATTGGTTTTTGTCACTTTTTATATGAGTGAATTTATCTCATTAAATTCTTTTGCTAGTTTGGACAAATATTTTTGATATGGCCCTGCCTTCTTATCTTTTGTTCGCCATTCTTCTTTCACTTAATAGATTATCAGCATTGAGTCTTCAAAAACATTAGGTTTTTTTATCTTCAATTATAATGCAGATTTTAATCTGAGGATGCAAGCTCATACTCAATTGTATTACTGGTGCACTCAAATTGTAGCTTGATTGAGACATGGTATTGCTTTTTGTTAGGAAAGATTATCATTACTCTTGCTTTATTTCCATATACATTTACTACTTCATCAAAATACATTGTCCACCAGTCTAATTCTTCTATTTTTCTACTACTAGCACATCTTCATCTAGAAAATCAAAATTCAAAGGCTCGCAATCTTCAATAGTATTGTCTATCAAATGATCAACGATAACACATCATTTTCACGGCTTTTCTTGTTATATACACACATTATGTTCTCAACTAACAACACCTGTCATCTTGTTATTATGCTTGATAAATAAAGATTTATAAAGATATATCCGAATGGATTTAGTTTTGAAATCAACCATGTAATGTAATATAACATGTACTATCAAAGTCATTTTGCAGCCCATACAAGTGCACACTAAATCTTCTCCACCATTGAATATTTGGACTCGTAATTTGTGAACTTTTTACTCTGATAATAGATCGATCTCTCTTTTCTATCAGACTCATCATGTTATACGAGTACACATCACATTGCTTTTTAGGTTGTTGTTATATATAGAATCAATGGTCTGTCAGGTACGAGAGGCACCGACAAAGGTGGATTTTATAAATACTGCTTGATTTTATCAAAAGTTTCTTAGCATTCTTCATTTCATAGCCCAAGATTTTTCTTTCAAAGGAGTTGGAAGATTAACTCACAAGTTGTTGTCATTTGAGATATAAATCAAGCAATGTAATTCAAATGACCCAAGAACCCTCTTACTTCCTTTTCTATTTAAGGAGCTGACATGGTTTGAATTGTTTTTACTTTATAAGGGTCAACCTTAATACCTTGGCTACTCATCACAAATCCTAGTAGCTTTCTGAATTTTACCCCAAATGAGCATTTTACATGGTTTTGCTTCAACGAATACCTTCTTAACCTTTCAAACAACTTTCTCAAATTCTGACAATGGTCTTCTCTCTCTTTGGATTTAGCAATCATATCGTCCATATACACTTTGATTTTTTTTATACATCATTTCGTGCAACAGAGTTACCATTGCCCTTTTATAAGTGACCCCAATGTTTATCAATTCGAATGGCATCACCTTATAACAAAAGGTTCCTCAAGAAATAACAAAGGTTGTCTTTTTTTTATCTTTATTGGTCATTTTGATTTAATTGTACTCGAAGAAACCATCCATGAAAGAGTATATTAAGCTTCGCGTTGTATTATTAATCAGCACATTGATGTGTGGCAAAATGAAGTTGTCTTTCGAGCTTACTTTATTTAAATCCCTATAGTCTACACATACTCTGATTTTGTCATCTTTTTTAGAAACTACCACTATAATAGATACCCATTGTGGGTACCTAACCACCTTAAAAAAACCATCATCCCATTGCCTTTCTATCTCGGCTTTTACCTTGAGCACCATATTTGGATGAGTTCTTCATAGTTTTTACTTCATAGATATACCTCTTTCATTTAATGGCACCTTATGTACTATAATGTTAGTATCTAAACTAGGCATATTTGTGTAGGACCAAACAAACACATCGACATACTCGCGTAGCAGTGAGATCAAATTTTTCCTTTCACTAACAGTGATTAGAGTCCATATTTTCAATTCTTTTTTATCTTGTCTTATACTGACATTATTTGTCTCTTACTCTTCTTTTACTGGTTTCCAATCTCAATCTGATTGTTCTACTAACCTAGCGAATTATTTTATATCATATTCTTCCCATTCATTTTTTTTCATTGTAATTGTGTATTTTATGGAAGATCCACTTTCTGATTTCCTGAAAGTGGAAGGTGTTTCAGTATAAGTATGTATTTTGTAAATATAAAAAGACAGAGAAATTTATGAAAATACATGATCTCATTGAAAAAAAAGGCTCAACTACAACAAAAACCATATGTTGACATCTTAAGCCAAATTTGCCAACTTGGTATAAAAGCAAAGAAAGGCTCAACTATAACGAAAACCATATGTTGATATCTTGAGTCAAGATTGCCAACTTGGTATGAAAGCAAAGACAAACACATGAACAAACATAAAAAGCACACTAGAACAACATTGTCATTTACATTTTGAAGACTATAAGAGCCTTTTGGGTCATCCAATTTTGGAACCTTTCGCCACTTGTCAGATTTCGCATGAAGGTCTTTGCAGACATTTCTTCTGTGGTGTGGATAATTAGTTGTGGTAGCAACTCTTCTCTATCCACAACTTTTTCTTTCTCATTGTAGCTTTTGACCTTATTATTATCTTGTTCCAATGTGTTAATGCCCATAATAGCCAAATCTTGGATAGGGATATTCATCATATCTTTAGACTGCATTACATAAGCAGTCAAGTCTTACTGATACTTGGATCGGGGGGATGACAATCTCTTCCTCTTCTGGTTCCCTTCCTCTCAGCCTGGCCAACATTTTTTCACGTTTGATATCAGTAACGCTTTTATAGCCTTTCTTTCCATGCTTAAAATCACGCCCAAATCTCTGATTTGTAGCCTTTAATCTTATTAGACTTATCCTCTCAGAATTTCCAGAGATAGGATCATACGGGAAATGAAGTCTATACTTTAAGAAATATTTAGCCACCATTCTTGCGGCTTTAAAAATTATTGGTTTTCTCAATGCCATGTTTTATCAACAATTTCAAAAGTATGGAGATTTCTATCGTTGCTCTTTTCTGCTGTTATGTAAGAAATTGCCATATTCTACACCATTGTCAAGGTCTTTTCGGCCTTAATTATCACTAATATTCCATTCATAATATACTTCAAACATTGTTGCAAAGATAATGCTACAACACTAGTGGCGTGTATCCAAAGCCTTCTTAATAACATGTTGTATGACGGGTGAATATCCATCACTTGTAAGGTTACTAAAAACACTTGTGAGATAATAAACAACTCTATTTTAATGGTCCCCACCACTTGCCTTGAGGAATCATCATAAACCTTAGTTGTCATGGTACTTGACAACATATACGTTGAATCAACTAGCATTTCATCCAGCACATAATTTGCTAGTACATTTAAAGTTGAATCATTGTCCATCAATACTTTACCAATGGTACAATCCTTGCACCTTACATTGATGTATAGAGGCTTATTATGACTCGTTCCTCCAACATTAAGCTTGTCTTTAGTGAAATATAAGTAATTTGTCACATGGATTCTTTTGACCAGATGCTCCATAGTCCTTTGGGCCATGTCTTGGGGCATATATGCCTCGTTCAACACTCTTTACAGTGCATTATAGTATGGCTCAGAACTTAGGATAAGAGACATTAGAGGTATCCTAGCAGGGGTTTTCTTTAGCTGCTCTACCACACTATACTCATTATGCTTCAGTTTTGGAAATTCACTAGCTTCTTCATCATTTACAGGTTTGTTTATTTCCATATATTTGATGGCATTTACAACTTCTTTGTCTTTGGCTTTCCGTTGCCTTTTTAGTTCTTCTGGTGTAAAACATTTGCCACTTCAAGTTAATCCATCAATCCTGGTATCAAAAACAGGAGCACTACCCTAAATATTGGGAGAATTTCTATAATTATAAGGCAGTGCATTATAGTTCCCATTGTAGGTAACAATATGCCTTGTTAGGACATGCTTCGGTAGACCACTCTCAGTTTGTTGAAGCCTGCATATCTTTGTTTTCTTCCATTGGAAACTTATCTTGCCCACGACATCATCATTTTCCCTCTTCTCTATTTGTAACAAACCACAAGTCATCATTTGTATCACCTTCTAGTGAAACTCTTCACATTCATCGATGATATGTCTCGTTGCTTCGTGAAACCTATAAAAATTGTCATTCTTTCCTGAACCCGATTCATTTTTTTTGGCAAACACTCGGCTTTCACGAACATGTCATATAACTTATCTATAGTTACCTTTAAAACCTTTTCTTTTTTCTTCTAAACTCCACACACTACTAGAAGCATGATTAGGCAAGGGGTTGGAGTTGATGTTAGGGGTATCTTTAAAGGTTATCCATTCTGCTTTGAATAATTGCAAGAGCTTCTTTTTTAATGTTGAGAAAGTATCAATATTGTGGCCAAGGTTTTTGGCATGGTACTCATAAATTAGATCTGGTTGGCACCCCTAGAGCACCTTACTTAAGGTAAGTTGCATTATGTGGTCTATATGTGGTTTAAAGGTGTTGATGGATTCCTAATCAATGATCCGTCTATAACTTAAAACAAATATTTACATTTATGAATAAATTTGGCATTTTGAATTTATTATGAACTTGTATGCCTAGGTAAATTCTTATATAAAGAATCCATGTAGATGCCTTGACAAGGTTCACCTATCCTAGAAGGCGAAAGTATTTTCCTCAACTTATATATTGTGATGAAAAAAGTCTTCCAATTAAAATTTGTGAATATCCAAAATAATTCTAAGAATTTTCTAGTAAACTCTTGGTACTTAAATACTAGCCTACTGGTAGGTACAACATTTATACCAGAATGTTGACCCTTAATTTTTTAAGGTTATTAAAATATTGGCCAAATCCTTTTCTAAAATAATGCTCAAAATATTTTCTCTTTTTTATAAATAAAATGCAATTTTTTTTTGTAAGGATTGGGTTGTATGCAAGAAAAAATCATTTTTTAGTTTTTTATTATTATTTATTTTTGTAAGGCTATGTATGGCAAAACCATCTTTTTTTTCTTAGAAAATTGTCAAAATGAACTTAAAGGTGTGTTTGTCAAACACCCTGTTGGGCTAAAAAAATTATTAACAAAAAGTTACCCAAACAAGCAAAGCCTTAAGTACTTGACCCAAAACAAAACCAAACAAGTTAACCCAAAGACACTGGTTCAACTATGAACCGAACCAAAAACCAAGGTTTGATCCAAGAAAAATCAAAACAAAGATTTAAACTTAAAACAAAATCAAAGTTGAAAATTAACACGAATCGTAAAAATTTTCACAGAAAAATAGATCAAACACTCAAATCATGAAGAACACGAAGAACATTTATCAAGAACCCAACAAACACAAATCTCAATCTAGACAAGTTTTCATGCAATCAAGGGCAAGGTTTTATTCAAAATCATGCAAGGATCTATAATTTAGTATCCATTCACTTCAATTATCAAAGAATCAACATAAATAGGTTTCGGTTTAAAATCCCCATAAACTTGTAATTAATGTAAATAAACCCTAGATTATCTACTAGTCAAGTTGCTCGAATGGTTTAGTGCAAAGAATTGGATCAAAACTAGTCCAAATCATAGAGCTAAGACAATGTTATTCCTAATAATATGAAGAAATTAAACCCAACAACCCAGAAATTCCTAGCCTACTGTTAAACCCAGAACTAACCTCTTAGGCTTTCAAAAAATGTTGTTTTTGGTTTTTACAAACCATATTATCAATACTAAGCATAGTTGAATCCAAAGAACTAACAAATAACTTTAAATTATCAATAACATGCATGAGATTTCAAAGTTCAAAACTACCAAAGCTAAATAACAAACATATTAATGTTATTTGGATTCTAAACTTGATATTTTTAACATTTATATGCCAAAACATACCTGTGTGAACCATGAACTAGCACTAAAAGACATCAAATTGATCAACATGCTTCTAAAATCTTTAACCCACAAATAAAATCAACTTATTGTTTTATTACAAAATAGATTCAAACATTAATAAAAAAAATCTCAAATACACCATCAACAATGCTATTGGGATAAAAATACATAATCAAACAAGCATCTAAACTAAGAATCATGCTTTTAATGCAAGCCTCTCTAACACATTATTGACCAAAACTAAGACAAACAATCATAATGAAAGTTTGAACAATCTAAAACATGCTTAAAACAAGAACGAAAACAAAACAAACTGTCAAAAAACATCATATTATCTAGCATCAAAATCAAACTAAAAAATTCAAGATAAGCTCAAATAACATCGAAAAAGGTTTAAACATCAAGAAATCATGAATAAGCATGTCACATATACTCCACCCTTGAACTTTTACATGGTTATACCTTCTTTAAGCTTATTGGTTAGGAACTATTGTTTTCCCTCTCTTTTCCTTCTTCTTTTTTTTTTTTTTTACTTTTCATTATCTTTTCCTTCCAAAGGTTGTTAAACCTTTTATGTTAGGTTCTTGAACTTTCAAATTATGACTTTTTCACAGTATGTTTCTCTATGTTTTTCCTTTCTCTCCCTTTTCTTCATTTTCTAGGGGGTATTTATAGGATTTTGCTAGGGTTCTTGATGGATTCAAACATAGATTGATCAAAGCTTGGCCCTCTGATCAAAGTAAGAGATGTTTTAGACAAATGTTAATGGTTGGAACCTCTATCCTTCAATTGTTTTAGGATGTTGGTTTTGTAACAATTTTGCCTATGTGGTTTTCTTTGGATTTGAGATAAAGACATGTATCCCTCATCTTCTAATTTTAGATGAAAGATTTATGACCCTTGATAAAAACAGTTGGGAATTTTTAAGTGTGAACACACGAAAAAGTTAAGTGGTTTTGCTCAAAGGGCTATCTTAAGCAAGACTGATTGAGTTGATCAATTTTAAGGTTTTGTTAGAGCAACTATGATGTAAACGTCATCAAAGACTACTTGAACTTGGTAGAGGATAAACATACCTTTCGATTGGATCCATTATTACTCAATTTGAAGGTTTGTAGCTTCATATTTATTCGTTTAAAGATGCTAACTCAATCAGCTAAGAATTCAAAAATGCAGTGCTGGCTGATCAGGGGACAAGATATCATTGAGTTCGTTGAAGAAAATAAGATGAAAATGTTTAATAAGAGTAACTTATATTTGTAGAGGGGGTGTTTCTCAGTTGAATTGTGGTGATGCAACCTAGAAGTAGTCGGAGACACCATATTCATTCACCAGAAAGTGCCCACTCGATCAACTAAAACTGTCAAAGAAAAAGCTAAATAGTAGTAGAACAACACATTGTCTAGGTTAAACCCTATAAATTAGGATTTTTAATTTGCGATTTGAAAAATTTCACTTTAGTCTATGTTTTTTTATTGCTTTTAATTACACCTGTAATTGCCTCCTAAGCTTTTAATTTCATATAATTTCATCCTTACCAAACTCAATCACTACTCTCAAAATTCAATGCCTTTTTCATTTTGGTCATTGGTTTCTGATTTGTGCACTTGGACCCATAAATGACCATTAAACTTTTATTTTTCTTCAATTTGACATATGATTTGGTCAATTTTAGCCCCTACAATTACATACCTCTTTCAGTTTGATCCTTGGTTTTGGATTTATTCAATCAAGTCCCTAATTGCTTATCAAACATCAATATTATTACAATTAAAACCTTGATTCATCCAATTAAACCTTCTAAAAAACCAATTAAGTCCATAAACTTTAATTTATTCCAATTAACACCTAAATTGACTTAATAAGATTAATTTAGCCTTCCAAAATTCTCATTGAGTTCTTACCTATCCAAATTTGTATTTCTTTACCCCTAAATAAAAATATTTTCAATAATGAGACCGTTTGTCAATTAAAATTGGGTTGTCAATTTTGCTAATCTTATACATTTTGGTCATCAAATTTGTTCACTTGTCATTTTGGTTCTTTACCACCAATTTAGGCAATCTTCTAGGCTTTTTTCATGCATGTTCTCTTGTATTTTGGATTTTCTTTTTCTATTGTTTCTTGATTTTTTTATAGGGTCAAAAATGGGTAACAACAACCATTACCTATTTGTGGTGCCTTTTCTACTTTGGTCCATCGTCGTCATTAGTCAACAAATTTTATCAAATTATCATTTAGTTTGGCCTAATAGGGATGCAATCGCGCACAAAAAAAGTTTGAGGACAAAATTAAAAACAATAAATCTAAACAATAAATTCACAATAAGATATTAATTAAAAAACTAAAACTCGTGGGGGATTCATTGTACAAAATGCATTGTAAATCCCCTCACTTGGCACCATAAATAGACTGTTCACGGTGCCATTTTGTTCCCCCTTTTCCTTTTTATTTAGCCCTTGTTAGACTAAATTGTTCCTTTTGACAAGGGGAGCTAACATTAGGGGGTTTTTATTTTACCTTGAAGTTGCAAAGAAAAACAGATCTGATCTTGGAAAGATTTTTTGTTTCAGATTGATTTTGGGTTTTGAGATGATTTTTCAGGTTTTTGAGGCTATAGATGGGTTGATCATGTTGCCTATAATGTTTTAGGTTGTAAATTTGGTTTTTGGGTCGAGAAAACAATCAACCCTATTTTTTCAGCCACCACAATAGCTAGAAACTTGACAATATAGACGATAATCGTCTAAGTATTTTGTTTTAAAAATAAAGGTGAGTGACATATCGTTTGCCCTTAGCTACAAAAACATAAAGGGCCCTAACGAAATGGGTTAGGTGGGCTGACTTGGTTTGCTAGGCCTAGCAACTACTGACTTCTTTTAAAAAAAATATTTTTTTTTTATTTTTTTAAATTAATGCTTTTAAAAAAAAATTCATTTATATCTAAATTAATATCCATTCTCTCTTTTATTTTGTTTAAAGAGAATCTTTTAAATGACATTTGTTTTTTTTTTATTCTTTTGTATGTGTTTAATTTTTTGAATAGGTGTTTTTGATTTATCTATATTTTTTTTTATCTTTTTTAAAAATGAACTTTATTTTTAAAATAAAAAATATTTATTTCCATATAATATTTCTAATATGTGTAGTCTTGCAAGATTTTTTTTTATTTTATTCAATCAATTTAATATGTGTGTCTATTTCTATTATTATTTTGTATAAAAAACTTATTTTAATTAACAAATTTAGCAAATGCATATAGGTAAATATCCCGTTTTACAATATTAAATATCTTAATATATATCTATTTTTTTATTTTTCCAGTTTTATTTGTAGTTATTGTTTATGACTTTCATTTATTACATATATTTATGGACTTATTTGATTACATTTATTTATAAATTTTTTAATTTTAATTTTTTTAATTATAAAAACATGAAAGAAAAACTTGTTTATATAATATTTTTTTTTAAAAAAATATTCGACCCGCGTAAAATAAAAAATTGGCGTGCATAGTGAAAATTCGTTCGAGTCGGGTCAACTTGCACGCGAGAATAAAAGTTTTTTGTTTTATTTTTGCAAAGAAGAGGCTGCTTAACAAAAACTTAGCAGTGGGAAAAGGAGCGGGAGGGAGGGTAGGTGCTGCCATCTCTCTGGCTGGCTCCGAGTCTAAACATGTCATTTCAGACAAGGAATAGGGAGAGGGGCGTAAATGCGCCGACCGAAATTATAAAGAAAAGAAAGAAACCAATCCTCTCACTACACTACACAACCACGGTCTAAGTAATTTGTCGGGATGCGTGCAAAATCAAACTGCTCTCCTCTCTCCTCTCTCACCTTTTCTTTTCTTTTCCTCCCTTACTGTTTCAAGCTCAGACTTAGATCACTCACTGTCACACGCGCATTCTCTCTCTACTAAAATGCTTTTGTGCTCATGGTTAGGGTTGCATTCTTTCTCTTCATTTCTTTAATTTTCCATAGAAGCAGCAGCAGCAGCAGCAGCAGCTCTCTAATGTCACACCCACTGGCTCTCTTTCTTGAGAGAGCCCTTGCTTCTAGATTTCTCTCTTGCACTCAAGCTTGTTTGTGAAATTTCTTGTGATACTGAACTGGGTTTCTGTTTTCTTTTAGATTTTAGATCAAGAGAGATAGGGATAGTCTAAAGCTTGTGTTTTTTTCTCTCCTCCTGGTTTTGGTTTTGTTTTTGGTTCTAGCTCAAAAGCAGGAGTTGGGTTTTTTCTTGAAAGATTCTTGAAACTGATAACGGAGAGGTTTCTCATAAAATTACACACACAGCTTCTGTCTTGTTATAGCATTACATATTTATATTAGTTTTAACCTCTGCAAAAGAAGATAAAAAAACCACCCCTTCTGGCCTTTACTTGCCTCTCTACAAACCGTTTTTTCTTTTCTTTTTCTTTTTTTAAAGCTCGAATCATACTCGTCTTTCCTTTCTCATCTTTTGTATCTTGCGAAGAGTAAGAGACGGACATTACTAGGACCAAAGAATCTTAACTGATAAGCTCCTCAGGAAAGAAAGCGGACACCTTTATTTATATCTGTGTTTGATTATTTAATTGGTGGTGGAAATGGCGATGGCGGTGGCCCCTCAGCACAGAGAGAGCAGTAGTAGTGGGAGCTTAAACAAGCACCTTACTGATAATGGAAAGTATGTTCGGTACACATCAGAGCAAGTGGAGGCTCTTGAAAGAGTTTACGCCGAGTGCCCTAAGCCAAGCTCTTTGCGCAGGCAACAGTTGATCAGAGAGTGTCCCATTTTGGCTAATATTGAGCCCAAGCAGATCAAAGTCTGGTTTCAAAATCGCAGGTTAAGATAAAAGAAAATAAATTTACTCATAATCATTTTGTTTGTTTGTTTTTATTGAAGTTTTTTGGGCGATCAGGTCTTAAGGGACTGGATTAATGACATTTTTGAAGAAAAGGTTTACACTTTGACATTAAATGCGTTGATATTTTTTGTATAAATATTTAAGTTCACATGAATGAGTACTGGCGTCGCTTTCTTTTATTTATTTTTAGGTGGGAGAAAGGCTAGATCCTTACTGCATTTGGGTTTAATTTCCTGAATTTTGTTTGTTTTGCTAGTCTCTTCCTTTTTCTATTAATGCAAGCTTTCCTGTATTGGGTCATGATTTCACACCGGGTTTATGTACTTTCTATTCATAGGAAATGCATTAGTGTACGTGGTTTACTCCAATATGGGTTTTTGATTAGTTGAATTTGGGATGTACAAAAAGAGAATCACAGTGTAAAATTCTTTTGGGGATGAAGGGGTTTCTTGGGCACTGAGAGAAGGTGGTGTTTGGGGGTGCAGGTGTCGAGAGAAGCAGAGAAAAGAGTCCTCAAGACTCCAGACTGTGAACAGGAAATTGACTGCAATGAATAAGCTGTTGATGGAAGAGAATGATCGCCTGCAAAAACAGGTGTCACAGCTGGTGTGTGAAAATGGTTTCATGCAGCAACAACTACAAACTGTAAGTTTCTGATCATGGTCTTCTATTTATAATCCATATTCCAAATTGGGAAGTACTGTGGGTGATCTTGGGATATAAATTTGGCATGATGACCCAGAGTAACTCAAGCATGTACTTCTGGGTGATTCCTACCGTGACAGTTTTGCCAAGTGCTGTGGATGTTGCAGATTAGAAGGTGCATTTGATGTGTGTTGATTACATTGATTCTGTCATAATTGTTGCAGTCTGAGGCCCTAGCATTGAAGTCTAAACAAAGTCAGCTTCTAGGGAAAGGAAAAAAATAGTATTTACATTTCATTTATTAACATCATGTTTTTGTCTTAATTCAAGCTAGTGGTTTTATACTTATTATGTTCGTCTATTTTCTTGCTGCACTTTCTTCTGTGTTTGGTCATGCTTCACTTTGATAATTAGTTATAGCACCAATAGTATGTTTTACTGTTTTATAAATGATAGCTCTAATTGAGATCTTTGGATTCAGCACTTGTGTAATTTTCTTTCTTTTCTTCATGTTTGGACATGGGTCACATAATTTGATATTTTGTACAGGCACCTGCAGCAGCTGATGCGAGCTGTGACTCCGCGGTTACCACTCCACAGCATTCACTCAGAGATGCCAATAACCCTGCTGGGTAAATCATTCACCAGGATCTGTTTTCCATCATGTTTTTCATTTTGTTTGGCTGGATGTATGTCTGTTGCTGTACATCATGTTTCTTTTTTCCTTGTTTTCTTTTGGCAGACTCCTCTCATTGGCAGAGGAGACCTTGGCAGAGTTCCTTTCAAAGGCTACAGGAACTGCTGTCGATTGGGTCCAGATGCCTGGGATGAAGGTTGTTTTCATTAATTATTTTCTTATATGCATCAATTCCACCAGTAGTTTGGTTGATAGTTTTTCTGTAAGCACTTTTTTCCCCATCTGAATGAGTCATTTAAATTCATTGGCAGCCTGGTCCGGATTCGGTTGGGATCTTTGCCATTTCACAAAGGTGCAGTGGAGTGGCAGCTAGAGCCTGCGGTCTTGTAAGTTTAGAACCTACAAAGGTATGCACACTCATATTTGTAAATAATTTAAGATGTTTCTTGTCATTTATTACTGACTGCTTGTTTTAATGTGGTAAATATGTGCTGTTTGATTTATTTTTTTTCAAAATATGACAGCTTGCTGAGATCCTTAAAGATCGTCAATCTTGGTTCCGGGATTGTCGGAACCTTGAAGTTTTCACTGTGTTTCCTGCTGGAAACGGTGGAACAATTGAACTATTATACAGTCAGGTAATCAGAAATGGATAAAGGCGGGATTTACTTGTCTATTTTTTTTTCTAGACTTCTATGCTCCTTACCAGAGCAGCTAAAAGTTGAAGTTGGTTCAGATATATGCTCCGACAACTCTAGCTCCTGCGCGGGATTTCTGGACTCTGAGATACACTATAAATTTAGAGAATGGCAGTCTTGTGGTATGTATGCCTTCTATAGTTCAACTGATTCTTATGGACTAATTGATGTTATTCAGCTTTAGTGTCAAGATGTTGCACTTGTATTTTTAAATTGTAGTGGCCTTATGAGATGTTGCACTTGTATCTTATGTTAAGGTGTGTGAGAGATCTCTTTCTGGTTCTGGTGCTGGACCAAATGCAGCTGCAGCTGCTCAGTTTGTGAGGGCTGAAATGCTTCCTAGTGGCTATTTGATAAGGCCATGTGAAGGAGGAGGGTCAATTATCCACATCGTGGATCACCTGAATCTTCAGGTGCAGTTTTTGACAATTGGCATTAAGTGTCTCTTAATAAGTCAGAGTTAATCTCTTTCATATTTTTTACAGGCATGGAGTGTGCCTGAGGTGCTGCGACCACTTTATGAATCATCAAAAGCAGTGGCACAAAAAGTGACAATCACGGTGAGTAGGTTCTTGATGTGACCCTCTTTCATAAAGCTGTATTATAAGGGATCAACTATCTTTGCCCTTTTTACCTCTATTATGAGAGGACTTTCCCTCGGTCAGTTCATTATCTATCTATTTTGGCATGGGCTGCTGCATGTAATAATTTGCATCTGTTTTACATTATTGTTTGATATGGTTGAGATGCCTTTTATGCTTGTGAAATTGCAGGCTATTCTTCTGCAAGTTGAAAATTAGGAACCTTTTCTTTCTTTCTTTCTTTTTTTTTTCTAAGGTGGGCATGTGCTTCTACCTTGTTATGACATTATTTTGGCATGTTTACAAGTTTGGAATCCTTGAAATAAAATGATTTCCATGTTGAGTATTATTTATTGGTCCGCTGCATATGGTGTTATGGCTTTCATGGATAAGACAAGTTTCAACACTACTGTACTGATTACCTGGTTTCTTTCAAGGCGCTGCGCCATGTCAGGCAAATAGCTCATGAAACCAGTGGTGAGGTGGTGTATGGTTTGGGCAGGCAGCCAGCTGTGCTGAGAACCTTTAGCCAAAGATTAAGCAGGTAGTTATATGACCCTGTCTGTCAATTTAAGTGGTCTTCTTGCAAAGACATTCATGTGGGCCAACCTAATGTATATTTAAGCATTTGAGGTGTGTGTATATATGATTTAATTGTGTATTTCTGTTCTGTCAACTTGTCGTAGAGGCTTCAATGATGCAATCAATGGGTTTAATGATGATGGTTGGTCACTGATGAATTCTGATGGAGCTGAGGATGTAATAATTGCTGTTAACACAACCAAGAATTTGATCAGTGCTAATAATCCTGCTCATTCCCTTTCATTCTTGGGAGGGATTCTTTGTGCAAAGGCTTCCATGCTACTGCAAGTAAGTTTTGAAACTATGATCACAAACTTTCTGTGGCCCATAGAAATAATAAAGAAATCTTTAGCATGTAATTGTTAACTTCATGCTCTTGCATTCTAGCAAACCCTGAATAAGCAAGTTGTTCGTTTGCATTTTCATCTTGAGTGCTAATTGTGGTTGTTGAATAAAGTGCACCTTTTAACCAATTTAATTTTTTCCTCTACTTCTGACTGCTTATTTACTTTGAACTGACTATTTGTCCTTGCCATTGGAATCTGAAATTACAACTGAAATCTTTTCAGGATATTCGCTGAATGCTCTGGCTTTTTCATCTTTCTTGCTATATGTGGAAAGTCTGTCTGAAATTTCCTTGTTTGAGGCTAGATTATACTCCCTCCATCCCATTATTATTGGCCCCTTTTCATTTTTTTAGTTCTCCCATTTTATTTGGCCAATTTGAAAATCAAACGTTTTACAAATACTAAATTTCTATTATGCCCTTTTAAATTTACAATATAATAATGTAGATTGGCTAAGGAAAATTAGGAGTAGAAAAGGAACAACATATTAAAGTCAACACTAATAAATGAGCAATTGGTGTATTCTTAAATTGTGTTTTTTTGTGAAGGGGGCAATAATAATGGGACAGAGGGAGTAATATAGAAACTGATAGTTATTTCTTCCTTTTGGCATCAAGAGATGTCAAATGTTGGTGTACTGTTTATAGACAATGTGGAAATCTTAGGTTGCATGTGGCATGGGGTTAAAAATCCGGAGGGAAAATGTTAAGAGGGGTAATTGTTGAGGGTGTGCAAATTGTTAAGAGGTAAGTGTTAAAGCATGTTTGGTAGGGGTTGAAAAAATTAAGAGTAATAGTAGGTCCCAATATAATCAAATCAAATTTTAAATGAAAATGTAATTATTAAAATATCAAATAATATATATTTGCAGTCCGAAATAGGAAGTGGAAGAAAAAAAAGAATACATAAATATAAAATTCAAAAAAGGGAGGGAAAGGCACAGAAACCAGATTTTTCCTCCAAAATTGCTTTACCTTTCCCCCCACAAGGCTAACATTAACCCCCCTTTTGGGGTCAATGTTACCCCCCAAGAAACTTTCCTGCCTCCCCAAAATCATACCAAACATTACTAAAGGGGGTAACTTTTCACCTTGTTAGCACTTGTGTATGATTAAAAGAAAGAATTTAGTGCAACATGTCTTTGGATAAAACTGATTTATCTTTCCTTTTACCTGCTAGAATGTGCCTCCAGCTGTGCTGGTCCGCTTCCTAAGGGAGCATCGCTCTGAGTGGGCTGATTTCAGTGTTGATGCCTATTCTGCTGCATCGTTGAAAGCTGGTTCATATGCATATCCAGGGATGAGATCTATGAGGTTTACTGGGAGCCAAATCATCATGCCATTGGGCCACACAATTGAACAGGAAGAGGTATGTTTTCTGATGGGAATTGTTTCATGCTCATTATCGCAACATTGCTGATAAATGGAACTTAAAGGATTATATAATTTCTTAAAAATGAGATGATGTGATATCCCAATCCATATTTTATTTTGGTGATCTATGGGTTTCCCTTTTCATGAGCTTCTCCGCATTCAGTATTCAGATTGTCACGATGATTACTGAGCATTTGCGCTGTGTCCATGGTTGCTTCTCTTTTCATGACCTCACACCCTAGTCCTCTCAAGGGATTTCAGAACATTATCATGCTTTAGTGGGCGAGTCTTCTGTCCAAACAAAAATGTTGTGCCCTGCTTAACTTGGCCATATACTGCCATGAGTGCAATCATGTGTTGCGAACATGTATCTTCAAGTACTTTTGTTCCTAACTGAAACTTGTGTCCAGTTGCTTGAAGTTATTCGACTTGAAGGCCATTCTTTTGCACAAGAAGATGCTTTTGTTTCACGGGACATCCATCTCCTACAGGTGCTATTTTTTAGCATTTCTATTTATTTACCTTTTCCTTTTCTATAGCATGTAGGAGTCAGTTTTTTTTGGTTTAATTGAGTGTTAAAGAGTTTTGGGGCTACTACAGTTGCAATCTGCACCCCTCTTTTGACACGGCTAACCTCAACCAGTTCAACTTGGGCATGTTAACCAGGTTGATGAGCCTATTAGGTTCACAATTTTACTGTGTTAGTTTATACCAAGGTTGAGATCAGTTTCTTGTTTCATTCCTATTTACTATTTTACAGAATTCAGAAAATTTCTTTAGCACTTTTTTTTATGCTGTACTTTTGGCTGCCTGAAAGAGGCCTGATCATGTTCTTTAAACAGGCGTGCGTATACTAACAAGAACCAACTGCATATGCTTTAATGGTGTTTCCTTTCTTTTGGGCAGATATGTAGTGGAATTGATGAGAATGCTGTTGGAGCCTGTTCTGAACTAGTTTTTGCTCCAATTGATGAAATGTTTCCGGATGATGCTCCACTGCTACCCTCTGGTTTCCGCGTCATTCCACTGGAATCAAAAACAGTTGAGTATGAGTGGATTTTTTTCCTTTCCATTGGCCTCATTAGACCAGAGTTTCATTTGTTATGTATGTTGCTTATAAAGTAAACATATCCCAGTTGCATTTTACCCTGTGTTGGCTTGAGGCCTTACCGGAAGTTGCACCCCACTTTTTTTTTCAATATGTTGATGTTGTTATACAGAAGGATGCGCAGGAGGCATTGACCACAAATCGCACTCTGGATCTAACATCAAGTCTTGAAGTGGGCCCTGTAACAAACCATGCTTCAGTGGATGGTTCATCATGTCATTTGCGATCAGTGTTGACTATTGCTTTCCAGTTCCCGTTTGAGAGCAATCTACAGGATAATGTTGCCACCATGGCCCGTCAGTATGTCCGCAGTGTGATTTCATCTGTCCAGAGGGTTGCCACGGCCATATCTCCATCAGGATTGAATCCAGCTTTGGGACCAAAGCTATCTGCAGGCTCCCCTGAAGCTCAAACACTGGCTCACTGGATCTGCCAAAGTTATTGGCAAGTCCTGCCTCAAGTTTCATCATGGTTTAGTGACTATATTAATAATAGTAATAGTAATGAAGCTATAATAATCAAGTTGTCCCATGTACTGTTATTATGTGTTTTAGAGTACAATATCTGTTCATTAATTTGCCAAAGCATCTTGTTATGCAGCTTCTATGATATTTTGAGCTTGATAGAACTTTCTGATCTTTCTTTTTTTAATCAGTTACCATTTAGGAGCAGAATTACTGAGATTTGATTCTGTGGGTGGAGATTCTGTCCTGAAACATCTATGGCATCATCCGGATGCAATTTTATGTTGTTCATTGGAGGTATGTTTACATCCAATTAGATAACATTATCTGTCTGTCAAATATTTAGTTGAAGCGCCTCTTAAAAATTGCATATGGTACACCAGACCAGCGATGCCACTATTGAGGACAACATCCATTCATCAGTATCTGAGATAACATCAGAGATTGTTTCATGTATCTATGTTGTTTTGGTGTTGCAGGCACTGCCAGTGTTCATCTTTGCTAACCAGGCAGGACTTGACATGCTGGAGACAACTCTAGTGGCTCTGCAAGACATCACACTGGATAAAATATTTGATGAATCTGGACGCAAGGCATTGTTTACAGACTTCGCAAAGTTAATGCAACAGGCAAGTTTTACATGGAAATATGTTTTGTTCCTTCTGATTGTTTGTTGACTTATGTGTTGAGAAACGTTAGATGTTTGCCTTCAAGTTAGGTTCTTTATGAAAATTTCCCTCATCATTATAAGGCACTGTAAAGATCTGTGACATTATTGTTCTCTTTCTTATGATTGGATAATTCTAAGACAATGTGTGTTTCTGTTCTGTGTATTCCCCAAATTTTTCTAAGCAAAAAGGGTAGTTGAGGATGGTTGTAGCTGGGTTTGATTAATGGGATCCTGGCTATAGTAAATATGTTTTCTGTGCATTGTCTTCTGTTATTACCGGGCCCAGCTAGTCTCCGGGTTGCCTTCATTAGGGAAAAATGGAACATAAACTGTATTACGTACAAACCCTAATTGGTGAAACTTGTCCTTCTGTGATCAGGGATTTGCATGCTTGCCTGCTGGAATCTGCATGTCAACAATGGGGCGTAATGTATCATATGAACAAGCTGTTTCATGGAAAGTGCTTGCTGCTGAAGAGAACACTGTCCACTGCATTGCTTTCTCTTTTGTAAACTGGTCTTTTTTGTGAAGACCACAGTTCATTCACCCAACTCTCTCTGCCCATCTTCCCTCCCAGTTGAATATGAAGACAACAAAGGCATGGTGGAGATTTTTGAAAATGAAAAGATAAGTTTTGTAATATTTATACCCAGCTGCAGGTTTGCATCATATTAATTTAATTATTTGTCATTTAGTACACCCTGTTTTTCGCCTTGTCCATGTAAATATACTTTTCCTCCAATATCAGCGGAGCTTTTCTTGAACTTTACTGTAGTGTTTATACCCAGCTCCAGCTTCATTTTGAGCCTTGCATCTGTGCGGCTGCATTTTGTCTTTGAAGATTTTTTTTGCTATTTATTAGCTCCACATTGCGCACTGCTAGTATTCGAGTGGAGTTTTCCTTTCCCTTGGATTTACGAGGGAGGCTTTGAATGCTACTAGTTCTGCAGCTTCTGCTACAGAATCTTGGTGCTTTTAAAAATTTGTTCGCGCTCATCTTTCTTCTTGCTAGCGGACGTGGGATTCTTCCCAAGATTCGTGTCTGTTTTATCCGCTAGCTCATTAAACGTAGGTGCTTGAGAATTCAAGCACTGACATCTTTTTTTAATTATTGCCATCACGGCCTCGAGTTAAATAGAAAGGCTTGTTGAACAAAAATATCCCGAGGCCCTACGCAGCTCGCGGCAGTAACTCCT
>Ga0325401_1000310_pt1 | contig 33269 bp, 19 predicted proteins | sample PopdelMetagenome_FD_205666 | JGI IMG/M metagenome (GOLD analysis project Ga0325401, IMG submission 205666) | Populus deltoides microbial communities from Bellville, Georgia, United States - Xylem-PdKOR-R2 | ecosystem: Host-associated > Plants > Phyllosphere > Stem > Wood/Secondary xylem | place...
ATTAAATAGTTCTCCTCTCTTTAGGAATAAGATATGGCCAACTTCCTTACTTAATTAGGAGAATAAATTGCTGACTTTTTATCCTTGTAGCATTAGGAAAACAAAGCCTAACAAGGCTGGTATTGGGTCGGACACATCAACCCCTTGTTCCACACGAATTGGGCTCTTTTTGGACCTGAACTAGATGAATTAAAGGCTGCCCTTCATGCTCCTTAAATGTCTGACATCGGCGCAACGTCACACAAAACCTCGTCATGATAGGTTTTAATGGAAAAAGGTACACGAACTTGCTTTGTCACCCGAATCTCCCCATTCTCATTCAGCCATCGCAAACTGTACGGCCTGGGATGTGGAAGGGTAGTTAAACCCAATTTCTCCACCAAGGTAGTTGACGCAACATTAGTGCAACTTCCATTATCGATGATCATCCCACACACCTTATCTCGAATTTGACATCGAGTATGGAAGATGTTCTCGCGTTGCTCATCACTAACGTCAATTTGTGCATTCAGAACCCGTTGCACAACCAACAAATCTCCCTTCACTGGTTCGAAATCCTCTTCTTGTTCAGCCACTTGTACCTCATCTTCATCTTCAATTTCAACCTCATCTCCACTGATCAGCTCTCCATGATCCCCGTTCAAAATCATCACCCTTTTCTTTGGACATTCCCAAGCAATGTGCCCATGTCCTAAGCACTTGAAGCACTTGATGTCTCGAGACCTCCTAGGATGTTGAGGTTCTGTCACCTTCTCCTTTCCCTTCAAAGAATCAGAACTGGTATTCCCTTTAGTAAACTCCACCTTCTCATCTCTTTTAGGTGTGCTCCATGTTCGTGTAGGTGTAGAAACAGCCCTTGTTGTGCTTGACGTAGTTACACCAGTTCGCACACCTCCTCGTTTCTGCTGCCTCTCTACTCTAGTTGCAAGCTTTATAACTTCCTCAAGGAAGATGTACGATTGTAATTCAACAACATTAGCTATATCCTTCCTCAACCCTCCAAGAAATCTAGCTATTGTTTGCTCTTAGGGTTCCATCAATTCACATCGAATCAGCAGCAACTCAAACTCTTTCACATACTCTTCCACGCTCAAAGATCCTTGTTGCAAAGTCTGAAGTTTGATGTATAGCTCCTGTTTATAGTAATCAGGAACAAATCTCTTTTTCATCACTCTTTTCATTGTTGCCCATGTTGTAATCTCCTCTTCTCCATCCCTTCTCCTCTAAATCTTTAAGTTTTCCCACCATAAAAGAGCATAATCCGTAAACTCAAGTGCTGCCACCTTGTACTTCCTTTCTTCAGAATATTCATACCATTCAAACACCTTTTTAACCTTCTGAATCCACTCCAAGTATTCCTCGGGTGAACTACTTCCTCTAAATGGTGGAATCTTAAGTTTGAGACCATTAGGAGGATTATAATTCTGCCTTCTTGGTCTGCCCTTATCGTCGGCCTCATCATCCCCATTTGGATCTTCGTCAGCTTCTATAATATCATTTTGTGGCACCTTAAGTGCTTGCCTCTGTTGGCGTTGCAAATTATTTCTTTGCATCATTTTCATAAGGGTATTCAACTGTTCAAGAATTCCAGTCATTTCATCCCGAATCTCAGCATGAGATTGTTGTAAGCCCATAACCTGTGCCTGTTCCAAACTTAACCCTCTTGGCAAATCTTCTTTATCTCCAGCCATAATTAAGTTTATCAACCTTAATTCTAGCAAGCCTTTCTTCTATTTTTTTTTTTTTGCTCCCGCCTTAGATCGCAACTGATGCTCTGATACCAGATGATGTGCCGTGAATGATTCGAAAATTGGCTACAATAAATCTGACGAAAATGGATGAAAGATGGGTCTGGTTGTGTTGTCTTTCTTTTGGTGTTTAGGTTGATTATAGTGATTTTAAGGTAAATAAGATGGGGGATAGACTAGAATGATACTTTGATAAGTTGATCTAGACGCCACAAAGATCAATCTAGGATTTCGACACCACACTCTTTGTGATTGAAGAGTGATAGATTAAGGTAGGGTTCTTCACAAAATCAATTTGGAAGAACAACTCGTAATTCTATGAATTAAGTTTCAAACATTGGCCAAAAGTCCTTTATTACATATTCTAATACTATATTTATAACTGGAACATCCCTCCAAAGTTAGGAAAAATTCAACATGGCAGAAATCAAGCCCAAAAAATAGACTTTGACAAACCAACCTAGACAAATTAACAAGCATATGTTTTTTTGACCTTTCTAACATAAACAGACCAAATTTAAAACAACCATATCTTCTTACACAAAAGTCCAATGCAATCATGGTTGGACAATCTAGAAAGAACATGTTCTGAACTTGAAATCCACCTAGATTAGTCTTGTTTTCACATGCAATGGATGACTTCAAATTCAGGTTCAAATTCATTTGTTGTTCTGACCATAAACAGCATCAATTCCTTCACTTATTTGCATATCAACCCAAATTCAAGTAGCCCAGCATCAAAAGAACCATTAAGGGCTTTTCCCATCTCCAAGTTCCAACTGTAGGCAAATAAACATCCTTGAACCAATTTCAAATTGATTGCTAATTTTTAACTTTGATGCAGCTTCAATCATTCCAATTTGACTCGTCAAGGCCCTTTGTAGTTGTTTCGCTCTCGCTCTTATCATTGGACCATCTGAATCCTCTTGCATATTAGTTTTAGCTTTACATGATGGATTATAATTCCCATGATGCACATCACTCAACCATATGAACAAAGCAACAATGTTAGTTGCATCATTGGTGTTATGACATAGAATGAAGTGTGCAATCTTCAACAACTATAAGAGTTGAATATGATGTGAACCTCGTGATCACATAACCCACAATCAAGATTGAGATCTAATCCCAGAAAGCCGAAATAAGTCTAGTAGGAGTGTGACACAATGGAAACCTGTCTCAAGGCACCAACACTATTGGAATGAGTAGAATGACTCCACGAAGCCAACTAATCTTTGATAAGTTGGATTCAGTTTGTTCAAGAACTGAAAAATGCAAGAATCACTCTCACATGTTAAAACTAAAAAAATCAGTTTGTAATCATGAGGTTCATAACATTTGGTATCAGATCTTGGCCCCATTAATCAGGTTATATATTCTGGAATTTTCATTTCTTGTGGTTTCCACAAAAATTCCTTAGTGTCAAATTTCTTCTTCTCCTTGAATTTTTGGCATATAAAACAAAAATTGTTATTTCGCTCTATTACTATCCAAAATATATCAGAAACATAAAAAAAAAAGAGAAAAGAGAAAAGAGAAAAGGAAAGAAAAAAATAAATCGTTTATAAAGATGTTTATTGGTTTTTGCTACAGAAAACTAAACAAGGTAAAATTAGATCAAATCAATTAGGAATTAACTTAAATTTGATACTCTGATTATTGAGGTCCTAATCGAACCACATTAATTTTGGGGTCAATTGGACATCGTTTGCTTTGGTTTTCACTTTCAGGTCTGATTCATAATGTTTTGAGCTAGTGAGTTGGTTGAACCATACTGAGTTGCTCCTTCGATTGACTTAGAAGAAAATTTGAATTTTCGTGTTTTCGATGATAGTCTTGTTGATGTTGACGCAGAGGAGTTGAATGTTGTTTTGAGCTCTAGTGGACTAGAGAATGTTGATGAAGAAGATGATAACCACATTGAAGAGTACGATGAAGCTGATAACAATTCAATTGATGATGAAGATGAAAATTCTGACTAAATATGCTGTAAAGCCTTTTTTTATGATATTATGGATGATGTATTGGAACATGAAATATTTATTTTATAATTGTTTACTTTTGTTATCGTGTTGTGCATGCTGTAAAGTTGCAATTTAAGCTTTTGTGGAAGAGTATACAGGCAATACAAAAAAAAACATGCAAAAGCTTGACACAACATCGACAGATTGTTACCCGTCGGTATTTCACAAAGAGTTGCAAAACAATTACAACATTTTGCCACATTCACCGACAGCTATATCGATGGAATGGTACCCGTCGATATTTCACAGTGAGTTGCAAAAAAAATATAGTATTTTGCCACATTCACCGACGGCATGTGCTCGTCCATATTTTACCGAGAGTTGCAAAAAAATTATAGCCACAGGACACCAACGTGATTATCGATGGCATCACCGACGGATGGCGTAAATTCTAATGTGTGTGATTGTCAAACTGCCTGGTCGGTCGACACAATTACCGATGGAATCACCAACAGACGTGGAAAATCCAATGCGCCTGTGCTCTGACCCACAGTTACTAACGGATTTGCCGGCGGACTTCGAAAAATTTGGAGGGATTTTCAAAATTTTAATTGCGAATTTCAAAAAATACTGACGGAATTTAATTCCACCTGTCAAAAAAATATTATTTTATGTTTCGTCGGTAAATCCATCGGTAAAACTGTAGTATGGAACCAACCCCCCCTACGCAGTTCATTTTCTCACGGCTCCCCTAATTTCTTCTCTTCTCTTCTCAGTTTGCATTTTTCATTGTAGTTTTATTGTTTCATTGTCTTATCTCAACATATTAAAAGGTATAATTCTCCTTTCTTTATCTTTGTATTTTTTTTGCTTTTTTTTTATTATGATTATTTTTGTGGCGTTCTTTGTTTTGTGTATTATTTGTAGATAAAATCTTGAAATCAACACACTATTAATTGTAGATGTGTTGAATGAAAATTTAATTATTTTATTGTTTGTATTGTAATAATTATTTGATAATTTAGTCTCTTTTAATTGTTATTGTTGAATTTTTCATGGACATGGTAATTTGAAATGAAGAATTAAATTTTATTGTTTTATCTCAATTTTATTCTATTATTTATTGTTATGTTTTTTTTATTATTTCTATTAATTTTAATTGTTATTTATGCATTTTTATAGATGTTAGTTGAAAATATATAGATGTTGATTTTCTATAGATGTTAGGTTGTATATAAGATTTTCCAATGGAGTCATTTGGTTTATGGTTATTATAAAGATTTGCAGGTTTGAAAACTGTGGGTAGTCTCTAGTATAGGGTAGGTGCTGCCGAATTTTTTTTAAATAAACGAAGTTAATTATGTAATTATTCGTATATATTTATGTAGATGTGTATAATGAAATCTACAGCACATCGTCAGCAGACGGTTGCAGCTAGTTCTTCTAGCAGCGAGGAGGACGTATCCTTAGGTGCTAATCATGGCGAGGCAGTTGCGCCAACTTGTGATGCTGCCTCTTCTAACGTGGTTTCATAGCACAGAGATGGTGTGCCTTCACGGCGGGGTCAATTCACCCGCAAGTACCAGGCATAATGGAAGTGTAAGATCCAAACTTTTAGCCCAAGTCCAAACCCAACCTAAGTTAACCAAGGTATATAAGGAAACGTTGCAAGAGAACTGTTCTCTTTTCTAAGTCTTGTGGTTGCCGTGACCCTCTCCTCATCAAACTAAGAATTTTAGTTTTTGATCTTGAGTTTTGAGTTTAAGAAAACTGAAAATAACAAGTAAGAGATTATCTCTCATGTTACTTTTAATTATGATTTGTTTATGGAATGATTAAAAAAAGAAGAGAGAGATTAGGGTTTATAAGGATTAGAAGTTTATGTTGTTAAGATTAAATTATGATTATTAAAGGTTTAATATTAGGTGATTAATTAGTATGTTGTTAGAAATAAGAATTTGTGAGTTGATTTGTTTAAATTAATTTTTATGGGTTAAGAAATTTATTTTAACCTTGCTGGAAAATCTGGATAAAATGGTCTTGAGGTTGAAGATGACCAAATTTTATTTTGGTTCTTGATTTATGAAAATTTCAGTTTAGTCCCTAAGCTTTGGAAAATTTACAATTTGACCCCTAAATGTATTTTGAGATTTTGGCCAGTGTTATCATGAGGTTTAGGATGATGAATCCCAGTTTGATAATTTATTTGGAATATTTTTAGTTTGGTCCCTTAATTTTGGGAATTTACATTTTAGTCCCTCAACTTTATAAAAAATACAGTTCAATCCCTAGTTCGTTCTAGATAGAATTAAGGATGGTTTATTGGTGAAATTTCATTATGGTTATATGTATTTACAGTTTGGTCTAGTTTTGGTAAAATTATGTTTTGGTCCTTGTTTTGGATAATTGTCGTTTTAGTCCTTAAACCTAGGAGACTAAACCTGGTTTTATTTTATGCATTGGAATCTTTTATTTGTGTTGCTTTTGAGTATATTTCGTATATTTATTGTAGGTTCTCCTAACGATCCTCAATAGGTTTTTCGGGTCTTTCATCTGATATTCCTTTTAGTTCTATATTTTCCGGGTGAGTGGGATAATCTTTAATATGCATATATTATAAATAAATATGTATGTTGATTATACAATGAGTACAACTAGTTAATTTCTTGAATATTTATATATGTTGCTTTACTTTCCGAGTACTAATTTATTCTTGAATTTGCACTCACAATCTGTCGAACTAAATTCTATTTGATATGATATACATTTCTTTGATGATTCTGTAAATATCTATTATGCCTTAATATAGCACTTATCAGTAACTCCATGTTAACGGAGAGTAGTTAGCCTATGTGCACATAGTATTCTGTATACCTAGCTGGTGAGAGAGACATCAACTTATGGCGACTGATCATCCCACAGTGGTCACCTTCGGGTGTCATCTGGTCACCTTTGGGTGTCACCTGATCTCTGACATGTATTCCACTACTTTATGATAATATGTATATGTATATGTATATGTATATGTATATCAAGATAAATCGTCTTACAAACTATTAAATGTTATTCCCTCACTGAGTTGGTTGAACTCACTCCTTATTCTTAATATTATTTCAGGTTTTTAGTTTCTGTTAGCACGTGGACTTGTTGAGTGCTCCTGCTTCTTCAATGTAAGGTGTGGGTTTCTGTTTCCAATAGTGGTAGTGCATAGGTACAAGTTATCTTTGTGTCACATTCTATCAAACCTGATTTACTTGACTTTTCGAGAACGCCCCATCAACCTACCCCCATATGCTTCATGTACAAGCAATTCACTCATAGAACTTAATGAAACACACACAAAATTCTCTTTAAACCATTAAGTTTATATAATTACCAAAAGCCGAAGTTTCACAAGCATTGTACACATCAACCATAATGTTTTCTTTACCTTGCTTATACTTGATCTTATACGAAGAGGTTTCAATAAATTCAACTCATTTGACATGTCTCCTATTCAACTTACCTCGCCCTTTCAAATGCTTCAATGATTTATGATCTGAATGTATCACGAACTTCTTGGGCCGCATGTAATGCTGCCATGTCTCTAAAGTTCTTACAAAGGCATAGAGCTCTTTGTCATATGTAGGGTAATTAAAGGTTTTCCTATTAAGTTTCTCCTTAAAATATACAATGGGTCTTCTATCGTGCATTAACATAACTCCTATATCTATACCTTAAACGTCACATTCAACTTCAAAAGCTTTTGTAAAGTCTAGCAAAGCTAAAACATGTGTTGAACAAAGTTTTTCCTTTAATAAATTAAAACCTTTATCCTATTCATCATTCCATTTAAATCCAATAGACTTTTTCACAATTTCAATTAAAGGTGCTGCAATAACACTAAAGTCCTTCATAAACCTTCTATAAAAGTTAGCAAGTCTATGAAAACTCACCTCAGTGACAGACTTTGGTGTAGGCGAATCCTGGATGGCCTTAACCTTCCCTTCATCCATCTTAATACCCTGCGCAATTACTACATATCTAAGAAAGAGAATTTTCTCCATGCAAAAAGTACACTTACTAACATTAGCATATGGTTTCTCATCATGTAATACATTAACCACACTGCATAAAAGATTAAGATGCTCATTCAAGTTTTCATCAAAGTACACAACCATAAATTTACCAATGAATGCACGCAAAACATGATTCATCAATCTCATAAACGTGCTAGGCGTATTTGTAAGCCCAGCTGGCATGACTAACCATTCACACAAACAAGTCTTAAAAGTTATTTTCCATTCATCACCTTATTTCATTCAACATGTCATTAAGCCTAGGGATAGTATGTCTGATGTGGACCAGCCTAGAAACACCAGCAAGGACCCATTACATGTTTCAAATGGTCCAATGACTCGGTCTAAGACAAAGGCATTGAATGTATTGGTTTTGAAGGTTTCGACCAAGTCAGAATTGAAAGGTCCATTGGAGTATCAAGAGGAGGCCCTAGTACATCTTATCCATGTGAAAGAGGGGTCCAATACAACCTTATTTGAGCCATGAGGTGAGGATAGCAAAGGAAACAAAAGAATCATACTACAACTTGGAAACAACATGGGTGGTTACCTTTTCCTTTTGTTTCTAAGATTAATGGGCTGAATGTAAGGCTATAAATAAGCCTTGAATCAGTTCTGTAATATTTTATTTCCTTGTCGTCTTCTCATGGCAGAACATGAATTTAATATTAGGGGCTTTATTTTATTTTGTTAGCTACCCAAGGCTTGTTTGGGCATAATTAATACTTTGTTTTCAGCTACGATCCAGGCTTATTTGGATCAAGTTATGGGATTTTCAGTTTAGAGTTTTTTGGTCAGTTTTGAGTGGACCTCATGTAAGTCCACATAAGAGGTCCATCATGGTTAATTTTTCAAGAACTGTTTAAGCTTATGTAACCAAAATTTCAGCAGCTACTGATGAATATTACTTCTGAATTTTTTATTTTTAACGTGTGAGACTGATTCTTGCATTCTTTAGTTCTTGAACAAATTGAATCTGACTTATCAAAGATTAACTGGCTTCGTGGCGTCATTATACTCATTTCAATAGTGTTGGTGTCTTAGGGCAGGTTTCCATTATGTCACACTCCTATCAAACCTATTTCGGCCTTTTAGATCAAATCTCAATCTTGATTGTGGATTGCATGACCACGTGATCACGAAGTTTGCATCAATGTCGATACTTTATTGTTATGTTATTGATGGTCCGACAACCAACACACATCCTCCAAGTTTCATCATTTTTTGGCACAAGTAACACTGGTACAACACAAGGGCTCATACTTTCACGAATGTATCCCTTAATCATCAACTCATTTACTTGCCTTTGAAGCTCCTTCATCTCCTCAGGATTGCTTCTATAGGCTGGATGATTAGGAACCCTTTGATCCACATGAATTGGGTCTTCTTAGACTTGGATTAGATGAATTGGCTCCTTTAGACCAATCTTGCTCAATATGTTCTGAACAAGCTCATTCAATGCCTCTTTAAACTTCTTTGCAAGGCTCTTGTAATTGGCCCACTTGACACCTTCAATGGGTCTTTGGCATGATTAAGCTTGGTATTGGGTTGATCTTCATCAACCACAATAAGATGATTGATACCGACAACAATCAATTGAACATAAGCAACTCGTTGCTCTTAGAAAAGATAAGCAATACGGACGAGTAGATCGAACGAGCTTCCATTTATGCCAGAAGGATCCGTCTCAATGCTCGGCAAGTAGGGAGAGATCTTCATCAATATCAGCAAAGTATAGCTGAGACTCATGCTTTTCTTAAAGATAACGGAAATAAAGGCTTTGCTTTCCCCCTTGTATTATTAAATGATGAATGAATGTAAAAGTTATTAAATATTAATGAAAAGGGCTTAAACCTAACATTTTGAACAACATATTGTATTGATGAGTATAAATTTATCAAGCATCGGCTCAGGCCAATTTCCATCAACAGTTACAAAAGTATTGAAAAATCTCGCCTAAATGGCGGCCATATATCAATCTAGAAATTTTTCCAACCCACATCCAAAGATGCATCTATGTGCATTTTTATTCATGAATCTTTGAATATGCCCAACAAGCATTCAAAATATAGGTCCCTCTGCTAATATCTACAATACAAGGCTTTGCGAAAATATGGAAAATAGAAAGGGCTCACTACCAAAAACAAATTGGACGACGCCAAAAATAACATGGCAAGCCTAGTTAGGGGAAGGGACATCCAGTCAGCAACGGACTCTGCTACCACCACTGGCAACCCTAGTTACCATCGACCCGTAAAATTTAGAAGCAAAATGGAGTGATCTCATGGATGCTTTCCTAAGGCAATACAAATTTAATATTGAAATGGCTTCGGATCGAACAAGTTTGATAGTAATAGAGAAAGGCAATAATAAGACAATAAGGGAATATGCTCGTAGATGGAAGAACAAGGTGTTGCATGTGCATTCGCCTTTGTTGGAGAAATAAATGGTGACTTTGTTCACCAACACTTTCAAATCTCCATCCTATAAGTACCTGATTGGAAGCTCTGCTCAGTATTTTTATGATGGCATTGTTATAGCTGAAAGGATAGAGTAAAGGGTAAGAGCCGACAGAATATCAAAACCTATCGAGAAGAAAGGATTTGCTGGGAGAAGGAAGGATGCCGAAGTAAACAATATAAAAGGGTATAAGGGGTAAGAAGGATTTCCAAGCCCATAGTTATCACAACCAAAGCTACCAAGCCTAGCCTCCCAAAATACCTAATATCAGCTTTCCCAACTCTTTCTAGTAAGCTGGCCCACCTACCTTTCAAAAACCAAACTGAAAGTAACCCAAGAAAAACTTATAAAGAGGGGGCATTTGTTGCTATCCATTTTATTATAAATAAATAAATAAATAAATAAATAAAACTAAATACACCTGAACCAAGCCTAAAAAGGAATGCCCGAGCTTAATGATGGAAGACCGAATGCCAAGTGCAGTTGATAGGCTGAAATAGCAATCCAAGGTTTTAATTGATAAAGACAATTAGTAAAAATGTTTATTTTTGATGTTTAAAGACCTAATTGGAATTTTCAAAGGTTTAATTATTTAATTGAGGGTTTAATCGTAAGAAAAATCAACTTTTAGAAGTCAATTAAAGGACTCAAGAGGGCGTTTGTTATTGTGGTAGCTTTTGTGGTTAAGGTGTAATAAAAACAATTTTTTAAAAAGCACGTTTTATTGTGGTTGGTGAGGTTGAAATATATGTTTGGTTTCAAGTGTGGTTGAACTTCATAATCATGAAAAGCATGTCAAAAGTGTTTGGTAAAAAATAGTGATTCAATTTCATATTATGGTATAATTACCTAAAAGGACTTTATTCATAATCTTAATTTTCAATTACATAAAAATTAATTTTACAACCAATAAAAACATTGTAAATGAGACCTAAACATAGTAGAGCAATATTTTATAATTGTGTTATTAAACTTGCTGCAATCACTTCACGTACGTAATCCATACGTGAAGGCCTGTGGTTTCTTTAGACTTGTGAATGTGGAGTCATATCAGTTAAAAAATCATCGGGAACATAATCAAGATGACGATCAAACTCCATAAATGTCACATCTTGCAATGAAGTTCTTCTAATGTAATTATGAGTTCCCATGGATGCAACAACAATTTGAACTTGCGCCTTGTAATTAAACGATGACATATTTTGTAAGATACGCCATCTTTTTTTCCAAATTCCAAATGTACATTCTATCACACAATGTAATGAAGAGTGGACACGATTGAAAATTTCTTCACGAGTTTGTAGTTGTCCTTGCCTTCGAAATTCTTGCAAATGATATCTCTGACTTCTATATGGATCTAAAAATCTATATTCATTAGGATATCATGAATCAACCAAGTAGTATTTCCTTGGAAAAACATATAATGAGATAAAAATGAAAATTGTGAAAAGAAAATTAACATTAACACACACACACACATGTTACTACCTTCTAGTGGCTTAGGGAATTTTTTATGTGGATTGTCAATTGCCTCGAGAAAAATTCATATATCGTGTGCATTACCTTCCCAGCCAACCTAAACAAATATGAATTACAAGTCAAGACTACATGAAGCGATAATATTTTGAGTTCGCACACCTTTTCTTTCGATAAATGGAATTTAATTTTCTGAAGAAACACATGAGTGCACATGTGTACAATCGATAACTCCTACACAATTAACATAAGAGAAACCAGCAACCAGCATCAATGTTAGCTGAGTATAAAATAAATTTTACAAAGTTATTTAATTCAAAGCATCACCAGTAAATACCAATAATATCATTACCTTGAAATGAGGCATATACCTTAGATTATTCAGAATTTCACGCGGTGTGCTTACAAACTCGAGATCTATAAGTTGTATTAAATCTGTAACGAGCGAACAAATTGATTTAAGAACTTCATTAAAGTACCTACTATTAGTTTCTACTGAATATTAAACTCTCTTGAACTTTCCTGTTGGAAGCACCCAATGCTATTGTATAAAGAAACATTCCCACTTTTTCAAAAACGCACATTCTTCTAGATGCTTTGAACCTATATTGGTTTTCAAGTTGAAAGCAAAGACTTTGAAATGTCGTCGCATCCATCCTAAACATGTTTACGCAGTGTGTCCAACGTCCATGTTGCGATGTCGCGGTCACACAAATTAATTACCCTAGTTTAAAACACAACACACAAGATAGTATAGAGTAAGCAAGGGGTTGATCCCACAAGGAAGGTTCAAGTAAGATTTTTATGCTAGATGATATGCAATTTGAAGGGGGTTTGGACATTATCTAGGAGGCTAAAGCAAAAGAAAACAGAAAACCATCAAGCAAAATTAAATAAAATAAGAAAATTACCGAGAGAACAAACCTTGGTCATAAGTAAACGTCCACCTACAGAAATCAGAATTGATCCTAGAAATGAGACATCAATTTATATTCTGAATAGTTATCTCTTCTTAACATTGATTAGTTAACGGATCACACGTATAACTAACCCTAACCATCAAACAACTATAGTGTCCGCACTAGTAATTTAATTCAATTGCAGTCTTAAGAACTAGATAAATTGATTACTCAAGAAAACATAACTGTCTGTAGTCTATGTTTGATTTGATTGAATGTTCTCCCTAAAATTAATAACGTAGATCCGCCACAATTATTAAACTCAGTTGCTTCACAAGTTCATATACCACAACTCCGGTTTTGATATCAAACTTAGCAATAGATTGTCTACAATAATAGCTTAGAGTCCGCTCTAGCAATTAAAATAAACAATCATTGTAAAAATAAGTTATCTCACAGTTCTTGAAATTTGAAGGTTTACATGTTCTTCCAACCAAGAAAAAGAGTTTAGCCTTGCATGTTTGTTGAACAACTAATCAAAAAGGAGGAATGCATGATTTCGGGTTTCATAGAGAAAGAGGGCATTTTTCTCTTCTTGGCTGGCTGCCTCCCTTTTCTTCTCTTATTCTTTTTATATCCTAGGAAACCCTAGTCTCTACTTTACAAAATAGTCCTCCCTTAAGTAGATAATTTACATTTAAGTACTTCAATAACTATTTTCCTAAAAAAATAGAAATAGCCTTGCATGAAATCTTCAAGTTTTGACTTAGATGAGCTAAATTGCTGAAATAAAAACTTGGATGTTGTTTTAGATGCTTCGGAACATAATTTGGACTCGTTTCTTCACGAAACCTGTTTGTTGGCAGAATTCAGTTGTCATCTTTGAAAACTCATATCTCCCTCATATGACATCTTTTTTGGCTGAAATTTTGAGCATTGATAGGTATTTGAGTAAAAAATCCAAAAAAATTGAGTTTGCAGCAATTTGACTTACGTAGCTCCAGATATTCAAATCAGAATGGTCGAAGGTCAACACTAGCAGATTATCATATTTGACTTTGAAGACTATGATTTCCATGCTCTTCCTTATTTTATTTTCTTGCATTAGCTATCTAGAAAGTATGGATGTTAGCTTTTTAATGTCACTAGAATCACTTCATTTTCATACGAAAACAAAAAAAAAACAAATATGTGTTTTGAAATGCATTTTAGGATTTAATAATCAATTTATTAAATCTATAAGCAATATTTCAATAAATCACCATTTTTTTAATTCATGAGAATTAAAGGTTAAAAATCCTGGTATAGACCGCTGGACCCACAAGTGAGGTTGGTATTTGAAATATCAGGAGTTGACTAGAAACTTCTCAGAGTTATTCTAAATATTTATCAATTTTAATTAAGAGTATTTTTCAACGTAATACATAAATTACAAAGAACCTTTTTCCTAAGAATTGTTTTGGGTACTCCAGTTCATAATAAATTCTTAACACCAAATTTATTCATACGAGTAAATCTCAATCTTAAACCCCCTAAACCACATCAAACCACACAAAGCAATTTACCTCAGGCGGGGTGCACTAGGGGTGATAACACCTTTCCTAGCCACAATGATTTACCCTCAAATTTGATAAAACTAGTATACTTGGGTTTCCTGGCGATCCTGAATCAAACAACTAGGTGGCGACTCCTTCGGCCCTACTCGTCTTTCGCACATGTGCGGTATGTCTTATGACATGTAATGAAATGCATCATCTTAGAAAACCTATCAACCACAACAAAAATAGAGTCTCTATCTTTTTTAGACCTAGGCAAACCTACATCAAAGTCCATAGAGATATCTACCCAAGGTTCAGTAGGCACAAGCAATGCACTGTTCTCAAATTCGTTGAACATCCCTTTTCATCTTTGACCAATAGAAATGCTCATGCAATACATCCAAAGTTTTTGCAACCCCAAAGTGACTCTTTAAATCACTCGTAAATGCTTCACGAACAAACAATTCACGCAAAGAACTAGTAGGAACACAATACTCTTTTAACAATCCTCCATTAAATAAAACTTATCAAAAGCTAAATGTTCACATGCATTATAAATCTTGGCAAGGTCAGAATCATTAACATACAATTCCTTCATATATTCAAAGCTTAGCAATCTAGTATTCATGGTGTTTAGAAGAACATACCCGTGTGAAAGTGCATCAGCTACTATGTTCTCTTTGCTTTGCTTATACTTGATTTTGTAAGGAAATGTTTCTATAAATTCAACCCATTTTGCATGTCTTCTATTCAACTTACCTTATCATTTCAGATGCTTCAAGGACTCATGATCTAAACGAATTACGAACTTCATCAACATACTTCCCTATCGAAAATGGAACCACAACTTGTTTAGTGACTTTCACTTCACCACTATCATATAGGCATTGCAATCTATATGGTTTAGCATGCTTAACAATACACAAATTAAGTTTACTAACAAGGGTGATACTACAAACATTAACAGAGCTTCTTACATTCTTTGGTTCTTGAATGAACAATTTTGACTTATCGAAGATTAACTAGCTTCATGACGTCATTCGACTTCATTCCAATAGTGTGCCTTGAGGCAGGTTTTCATTGTGTCATACTCCTATCAAATCTCTTTCGACTTTCCAGGATCAGATCTCAATTTTGATTGTGGGTTGCATGATCTCGCAATTACGAGGTTTACATCACTTTGTAATCCAAACACACCTTGATCCTGCCATCCTTCTTAGGAACTACAACTACATTATCCATCCATTAAGGATAATAGACAACATCTAGGAATCCTTATCCCACTATTTTTGTATTTCTACCTTCACCTCAAGTAACATATACATTTGCCTGGTCTTCTGTTGGACCGACTTACTTTCTTCCACTAAAGGAATCTGTGTACCACTATGTCGGTGTCTAAACCAAGCATATCTAAATAAGTCCAGTCAAAGACATTCACATATTCATGTAACAGAAAGATTAGGCCATCTCTTTCCTCGACTATAATAAGGGTACTAATCTTCAGTTCTTTCTTTTCTTGTTCAATACGCAAATGTATAACTTCTACCTCTTCACTAACGCGTTTACAGGTTTTCTCAGAATTTTCCACAAACCTAGTAAACTCTTTTATTCCTCTTCCCGGTTTTCATCACCCACAATGCAATTTCATTATCAAAGTTTGGCTAATTATTCTTAATGCAACGAGTTCATGAATTGATAGAACTTTCAAGGTTCTTGAAAGTGTAAGGTGTGCTTGTGTAATTGTGTTATGTGCATAGAAGATAAAAGAAAATAAAGACACATTTTGGACACAAGAAAATACACGATCTCATTAAAGTAAAAAAGGCTCATTTGACAAAGAAAATCTTGTGGCATTATAAGCCAAAATTGCCATTTACACTAAAAACAGGTAGAAACAACACAACACAACAAGACAACCAAAGAGAACAATTACTTTTTGATCACATAATAGGAGCAAACTCCATCATCCAATTCTGATATACCTCTCCCTTAACTAGCTTCTTCACAAAGGCTTTTTGCAAGGACTTCGTCGATGGTGTTCATAGACAGCTGCGACAACATCTCATCTTTTGCTTTAACCTTCACTTCCTCATTTTGTTTTTTATCTTGACATTCCAAAGCACTAATATGGAGGGCTTCCATGCCAGATCTAATCACTAGATACCCTGGAAAGGTCATTGAAAGTGGCAGGATGGTAAGACCTTCCTTTCCTAACTCTCGTCCTTCAATCTTCGCCATCCTCGCTTCCCTTTTACGACTAGCAACCCACTTATAGTACTCTCTCTTAAACTTATAACCCAGACCAAATCTATAGTCCACACATTTCAATTTCATCAAATTAACTCGTTTAGGCATCCTAGTTTTAGGATCATACTGGAAAGGAACCCCATGCTTATGTTTCATTCGGCCACAATGGCTTTTTGGCATGGGATAGTTTTATCCAACCTTGGTTTGTGAATCATATGGGTCTAATTTGGGCAGCAAGTAAGATTGCTGGGAGCTTGTATCAGGTCATATTTAAGTTATATTTAGAGTGTGGGTTTGGGCCACATGGAGTTCAAAGTTGGGCTAATTAAGAAGTTGGGATCTTTTCTTTCAAGGATCAACAAAATATTATGCTAAAATTGAAAGGAAAACTCGTTTATTATTGTCCCTATTATTTAGGAGAATATTTAGCAACAAAGAAGGAAGTTTCCTAGTCATGCAAGGAAACTAAAAGGGGTTGTTAGATCTGGATCCTAGACTTTGAAGGATTATTTAATGCTAAAGATTTGATTCCTCTAGTCGAGGAAAGAAAGTGATAAGCGGCTACATGGAAAATTAATTTCTAAAAATATTTTCCATGTTTTTAAGGGGAATCCTAGTCCAACAAGGAAAGAAGACTTCGACAATTAAATTTCTATTCATACCAGATTTCCTAGCATCTAAAGGACTTTAAAAGTTGGCTAAGCAATTTCAGAGTATCTAGGAAGTTGGATCTCGACCAAGAGTTATTTTGATGTGAACCTCTTAAACACGCGGTCAAGCAACCCACATGCATAGACACCAAATTCCCGGAAAGCCAAGTAAATCAGGTTTGATAAGAGTGTGACACAAAGATAACTTGTACCTAGGCACCAGCACTATTGAAAACGGAAACCCCCAACCAACAAATATTGATTCATGAACGAGAAGTATAAGGATGACATCACGAACTGAATATTGCATTCTTTAGTTCTTGAACGAACTAAATTAGATTTATCGAAGATTAATTGGCTTTATGGTGTCATTCAACTTCATTCTAATATTGGTGGTGCCTTGGGGCAGGTTTTCATTGTCTCACATTCCTATCAGACCTATTTTTACTTTTCAGGAGCAGATTCCAATCTTAATTATGGATTGCATACCCACGAGATCCCTAGGTTTGCATCATAAGTAATTTGTATTTTCAATGTTTAGCTTATTAATTACAAACACGTGGATGGAAATTATAAAGTTATCGGTTATTAGATTTAACAATTTTTTATATAATTTTGATTTCATTTTTTAAAATAGATCAATAACTAACATCTAAAATCAAAGGAATTTTTTTTTATAATTTTTATTTTGTTTTTGAAAGTATATTGATCAATAATTAACATAAAATCTAAAGAAAAAAAGTATTGCTCTTAAAGTTATCAATTAATCTTAGGATGCTATGCAACAATTAAATTTATTTGTTTCTCTTACTAATGAGCATGGATAGTAAATTTGTTATAGTTACATAACAAATTTGATACAATCCAGGAAAGGTCAAATTCGGATTTTGAAGTAAAATGTGCAACTGTCTAGTTTTACGGCAACAATTATAATTCTCAATCATACCATTGGATCGGGTTGAAAATTTACATGGAGTCTCTTGACATGTTGTTCTACCTTGGGTTCAAATTTCAGATCAATTGATGTTTGGAATTGCATCGCAATACGGGTCAACAGAGCTGTACGAATTTTGTTATTTACTTTCTTTTGACTTGTGGACTTCCTATTTGGTTAGGATTCTTTTCCTAAAAGGATGTGGCAGGTTATTTGGGAATCTCCTAGTTCTACAAAGATCTTTAATAGGCTGCAACATAGTTCCAAGTGTGGCAAGGATTCATAAATGGTGAAAAAAAATCTGATTTTAGCATATTTAGGATAGTGATTTTTGAATTTTTATTATTTTCTTCTTAGTATTTGGGTTATTATTACTTATTTGGGTCAATTGTAAGTGGGCTGCAACATAGTTTCCATGTGTGGTAAGGATTCATAAATGTTTCAGAATCCTTTTCTTACAATAATTCCTTATTCATCCTAGCTACAAAAAGGAAAGAAGACATCAGAATAAATTCTACCTTCAGATCAGATTTCCTAGTCTATTTGGAACTTCTTAATAGTGACAAATCTGATTCTAGCATATTTAAGATATTAATTTCAGATTTATTATTGTTATTATTATTTTCTTCTTAGTTTAGGAGTCCATTAGCATTTATTTTAGTTTGGAGTCACTATAAATAAGGGCATAAGCAGACATGTAAGGCTAGACAATTCAAATTAATAAAACTTTTTGTTTGCCGCACTTTGTGTGTGTGTGTGTGATAATCTCTCTTCCATGGTTCTCTAAAGAACTGAAAAACGACTTATCAAAGAACAACTGTCTTCGTGGTGTCATCCTTATACTTCTCGTTCGCAAATCAATATTCGTTGGGTGGGGATTTCCGTTTCTAATAGTGTTGGAGCCTAAGTACAAATTATCGTTGTGTCACACTCCTATCAAACCTGATTTGCTTGGCTTTCTAGGAATTGATGTCTTTGTGTGTGGGTTACGTGACCATGTGATCACAAGGTTTGCATCATTCAGTGTCTTCTTACTTTCTTTACTGTCATTAGCTTTCATTTTAGGTTCTGATATCAAAAAAATAAATGCAAAGAGAGTATTACAATAGGGATTATGTGTATTTTGACAAGGTATTATGGCAAAAAAAAAAAGGAGGATTCAAAAGTAGAGGTGGTATCAAAGGGAGGGAAATAAAGAAATGTGTTCTCAAAAAAGAAACCAAGATCTATCCCGTATTCTAGGGGAGATGCAGCAAGAGCTTGATGTATTAACGGCATTAGTTAATGCCCAGCAAGCTTCAGAAAGAGAGGAACAAAAACGCCACAATGATTATAGACAAAAGAGAAGGGCTGCTACCTTCATCCAAAGTTGTTGGCAATAAAAGAACTTCAAAACGAGGCTACACCTTTGTTTCTTATCCCTATTAATGATTCGAGGACGATTCATCTTAAAGAGAGGGGGAATGATACGAACCAGGCAACGAAAAGCAATCACATTCAGATTCTGACGTAAAATGCGCAACCATCTAGTTTAACGTCAATAGTCATAATTCTTAATCCGATTGTTGGATGGGGTTGAAATTGTACATGTTGTCTCCTGACATGTTTTCCTACCTTGGGTTAAAATTACAGGTCAATCAAAGCTCGGGAAGGCATCGCAATAGTAGTTAACAGAGGTTTATTATTTACTTTTTTTTGACTTGTGGACTTCCTATTTGGTTATGATTCTTTTTTTACAAGGATGTAACACCTAGTTTTATAAATGTTCTAGTCTTGCAAGAATATATAATGGGCAACAACATAATTTCCATGTTTGGTATGGACTCCATATTAATGTGGAGGAATCCTTATAGTGTATGGAAACAATTATTCTATTCTTATTACGGTAGGAATCTATCATTAAATAAGTTTCCAAGACAGCTAAGAATACTTTGCAAACAAGAAAACTAAAGAGGAGGCAAGATATTTGATCCTCCTAGCTTATATGAGACTTGATGTGCCGTGAATGATTCGAAAATCGGCAACAATGAATCTGACAAAAATGGATGAAGGATGGGTCTGGTTGTGTTGTTTTTTCTTTTGGTGTTTAGGTTGGATTATAGTGATTTCAAGGTAAATAAGATGGGGGATAGACTAGAATGATACTTTGATAAGTCGATCTGGACGCCACAGATTAATCTAGGATTTTGACGCCACACTCTTTGTGATTAAAGAGTGATAAGTCAGGTAGGGTTCTTCACAAAATCAATTTTGAACAACAACTCTTAATTATGTGAATTAAGTTTCAAATCTTGGCCTAAAGTCCTTTATTACATATTCTGATACTATATTTATAATCAGAACATCCCTCCGAAGTTATGAAAAATTCAACATGGCAGAAGTCAAACCTAAAAAACAGACTTTGACAAACTAACCTAGACAAATTAACTAACACATATTTTTTGACCTTTCTAACATAAACAGACCAAATTTAAAACAACCATGTCTTCTTACAAAAAAGTCCAATGCAATCATGGCTAGACAATCTAGAAAGAACACGTTCTGAACTTGAAATCCACCTAGATTAGTCTTGTTTTTTCACATGCAATGGATGACTTCAAATTCGGGTTCCAATTCATTTGCTTTTCTGACCATAAACAGCATCAATTCCTTCACTTATTTGCGTATCAACCCAAATTCAAGTAGCCTAGCATCAAAAGAACCATTAAGGGCCTTTTCCATCTCTAAGTTCCAATTGTAGGCAAATAAGCACCCTTGAACCAATTTCAAATTGATTGATAATTTTTAACTTTGACGCAGCTTCAATCATTCCAATTTAACTCGGCAAGGCCCTTTGTAGTTGTTTCGCTTTCGCTCTTGTCATTGGACCATCTGAATCCTCTTGTATGTTAGATTTAACTTTATGATATGGATTATAATTCCCATGATGCACATCAAGACTTCTAAAGAGCAACAAATTTGATCCTATCATATTCTCCTTATTTGCTTTAGAAGAGTACAGTTTGTTCGTTTTCTCTATTTGCAACTGAACTCCCTCATGGAGTTGTCTCTCTATCTTTGCTTTCTTTTCACCATCTAAACTTACCCTTTCTTCAAAAGGTAAAGGAATTAAATCCATAGGAGTTAGTACAATTTCAAAAGGAGAAAAGCTAGTGATCGAATGCAAAATTCTATTATAAGCAAACTCAACAAAAGAAAAACATACTTCCCAACTTTTCAAATTCTTTAGAACAACAACACGCAAAATTAGGGATAAAGTTCTATTCATTACCTCAGTTTGTCTGTATGTTTGCGGCTGACAAGTTGTCAAAAATAAAAATTTAGTTCCCAACTTTCCCTAAAAAGACTTCCAAAAGTAGCTGCTCCTAAGAATGCCATGCAAATGTACAATCTCTCTAAAAAACAAGTCTGCGATATAACATTCATCATTTATTTTATGGCATGCAATGAAATGCATCATTTTAGAAAACCTATCAACCATAAATAAAAATAGTGATACGATCTAGGCAAGGTCAAATTTGGATTTTGATGTAAAATGTGCAACCATCTAGTTTTACGGCAACAGTCATAATTCTCAATCCGACCGTTGGATTCGGGAAGGCATCGCAATACTGGTCAATAGAAGCTTTACGAATTTTGTTATTTACTTCCTTTTGACCTGTGAACTTCCTATTTGGCTAGGATTCTTTTCCTAAAAGGATGTGACAGCTTGTTTTGGGAATTTCCTAGTTCTATAAAGATCTTTAATGGGCTGCATCATAGTTTCCAAGTGTGGCAAGGATTCATAAATGCTTCAGAATCCTTTTCTTGCAAGGATTCCTTATTCATCCTAGCTACAACAAGGAAATAAGATTTAAGAATTAATTCTACCTTCAGATTTGATTCTCCTAGCTTATATGGGACTTCTAAATGACAACAAATCTGATCCTATCATATTTAAGATATTAATTTCGGATTTATTATTGTTGTTGTTACTTTCTTCTTAGTTTTGGGTTTATTTATATTATTTGGGTTTAATTGTAAGTGGGTATCATATAAGTCCACATAAGTGGCACATTAGGGTTTATTTTAGTTCGGAGTCACTATAAATAAGGGCATAACCAAACATGTAAGGTTAGACAATTCAGATTAATAAAACTTCTTGTTTGCCGCACATAGCTAACTTTTATAGAAGGTATAATGAAGGACTTTAGTGTTATTGCAGCATCTTTATTAAGTTTAAAGAGAATTGTGTGTGTGTTTCATTAAGTTCTATGAGTGAATTGCTTGTACGTGAAGCATATGGGGGTAAGTTGATGGGGCGTTCTCGGAAAGTTAAGTAAATCAGGTTTGATAGGAGTGTGACACAAAGATAACTTATACCTATGCGCTACCACTATTGGAAACAGAAACCCGCACCCAACATTGAAGAAGCAGGAACACTCAACAAGTCCACATGCTAACAGAAACTAAGAACCTGAAATAATATTAAGAATGAGGGGTGAGTTCAACCAACTCAGTGAGGGAATAACATTTAATAGTTTGTAAGACGATTTATCTTGATATACATATACATATACATATTATCATAAAGTAATGGAATACATGTCAGAGATCAGATGACACCCAAAGGTGACCAGATAACACCCGAAGGTGACCACTGGCTGATGCCTCTCTCACCAGCTAGGTATACAGAAGACTATATGCACATAGGCTAACTACTCTCCGTTAACATGGAGTTACTGACAAGTCCTGTATTAAGGCATAATAGATATTTACAGAATCATCAAAGAAACGTATATCATATTAAATAGAATTTAGTTCGACAGATTGCGAGTACAAATTCAAGAATAAATTAGTACTTGAAAAACAAAGCAACATATATAAATATTCAAGAAATTAACTAGTTGTACTCATTGTATAATCAACATACATATTTATTTATAATATATGCATATTAAAGATTATCCCACTCACCCGGAAAATATAGAACTAAAAGGAATATCAGATGAAAGACCCGAAAAACCTATTGAGGATTGTTAGGAGAACCTATAATAAATATACGAAATATACTTAAAAAGCAACTCAAAGCAACACAAATAAAAGATTCCAATGCATAAAATAAAATCAGGTTTAGTCTCCTAGGTTTAGGGACTAAAACAACAATTATCCAAAATAGGGACCAAAACGTAATTTTACCAAAACTGGACCAAATTGTAAATACATAACCATACTAAAATTTCACCCATAAACCATCCTGAATTCTATCTAGAACGAAGCAAGGACCGAACTGTATTTTTTTTATAAAGTTTAGGGACTAAAATGTAAATTCCCAAAATTGAGGGACCAAACTGAAAATATTCCAAATCAATTATCAAACTGGGATTCATCATCCTAAACCTCATAATAACACTGTCCAGAATCTCAAAATGTCAAATTGTAAGTTTTCCAAATTTTAGGGACTAAACTGAAATTTTCATAAATCAATGACCAAAATAAAATTTGGTCACCTTCAACCTCAAAACCATTCTGTCCAAATTTTCCAGCAAGCTTAAAATGAATTTCTTAACCCATAAAAAATAATTTAAACAAATCAACTCACAAATTCTTATTTCTAACAACATACTAATTAATCACCTAACATTAAACCCTTAATAATCATAATTTAATCTTAACAACATAAACTTCTAATCCTTATAAAACCTAATCTCTCTTTGTTTTTTTTTTTAATCATTCCATAAACAAATCATAATTAGAAGTAACATAGAGAATCACTTACTTGTTATTTCTACTTTTCTTAAACTCAAAACTCAAGATCAAAAACTGAAATTCTTAGTTTGATGAGGAGAGGGTCACGACAACCATAAGACTTAGAAGAGAGAACAGTAATTCTCTTGCAACTTTTCCTTATATACCCAGGTTAACTTAGGTTGGCTTTGGGTTGGCTTGGGCTTGGGCCAAAAGTTTCGGTCTTATACTTCCATTATGCCTGGTACTTGCGGGTTAATTAACCCCATTGTGAAGGCACATCGTCTCTCCGATGTGAAACCACGCTAGAAGAGGCAACATCACACGTTGGCGCAACTGCCTCGCCGTGATCAGCACCTAAGGCTACGTCCTCCTCACAAAAAAAACCAACTTGGCAGCGCAATCCAAATATATATGACTCAAGAAGCAATAAAAACTAGAAAACAAGCAAAACAAAACTGCGATGATAGTCTCACGAGTAGCAAGCGAGTCTATCCGAAATATGAACGAAACTGAAGACTCGAATAAAAACAGAAACAAAAAATATGCAAAATGATGAAACAACACCCAAATATGTTGGATATGATGAAAATAAACTGCAAGAAACGAAAACAACAGAAAGCAAGCGAATTTCAAAAGTTGATGCAAAACAGACTCATTTATGACGAGTTAAGTCCGAATCTGGAACCTAAAATAAATGATGTCCAATTGAGTTACAATTTCTGATATAGTGTTATATCAACCCAGATACACAGAATATAAATTTTGAGAAATTTACGATAAGGTTTGATATACTGACGCAAAACCGTTATGAATCAGACTTAGTTAGACCTGAATTTGAAACCCAAAGCAAACGATATCCAATTGACCCCAAATTGGATATGTGGTGTTATTAGGATCCCAGTAATCAGAGTATAAAATTTTACCTAATTCTGAGTTGTTTTGATCCAATTTCTCTTGTTTAATTTTCTGCAACAGAATCCAATAAACGTCTTTTTGAACGGATTTTTTTTTTGCTTTTCTCTTTTCTCTTTTTTTTTATGGTATTGATATATTTTGAACAATAAGAGAATGAAATAACAAATTTTTTTTGTATGCCGCAAATTCAAGGAGAAGAAGAAATTGGATACTAAGGAATTTTTTTGCGGAATCAACAAGAAACAAAAATTTCAGAAGCATATAACCTGATTAATGGAGCCAAGCTCTGATACCAAATGATGCAAACCTTATGATCACGTGGTCACGGAACCCACACGCAAAGACACCAATTCCCGGAAAGCCAAGTAAATCAGGTTTGATAGGTGTGTGACACAAAGATAACTTGTACCTAGGCACCAGCACTATTGGAAACAGAAACCCCCACCCAATGAAAATTTTCCCTTTGGCCGAATTGGCCCCTAATTCTCTTCCCATAATCCCTTCGGATTCGGATTTTGACGTAAAAAGTGCACCTATCCAATTTTACTGAAATAGTCATAATTCTCAATCTGACTGTTGGATTGAGTTAAAATTTTACGTGGAGTCTCCTGACATGTTCTCCTACCTTGGTTTAAAATTTCAGGTCAATCGGAGTTCGGAAAGGCATCAAAATACGGGTCAACAGAGGCTGAATGAATTTTGTTATTTACTTCTTTTTGACTTGTGTACTTCCTATTTAGCTAGGATTCTTTTCCTAAAAGGATGTAGCAGCTTATTTTGGGAATCTCCTAATTCTCTAAAGATTTTTAATGGGCTGCAACATAGTTTACATGTGTGGCAAGGATTCATAAATGTTCAGAATTCTTTCCTTACAAGGATTCCTTATTCATCCTAGCTACAAAAAGGAAAGAAGACTTGAGAATAAATTCTACCTTTATATCAAATGTCCTAGTATATTTGGAACTTTTTAATGGTGACAAATCTGATTCTAGCATATTTAGGATGGTAATTTTCATATCTTTATTATTTTCTTCTTAGTCTTTGGGTTATTATTACTTATTTGGGTCAATTGTAAGTGGGCTTCATATAAGTCCACCTAAGGGGGTCCATTAGGGTTTATTTAAGTCTAGAGTCAGTATAAATAAAGGCAGAACCAGACATGTAAGTTAGACAATTCAGATTAATAAAAGTTCTTATTTGCCGCACTTTGTGTGTGTGTGTGTGTGTTGGTGAGATAATCTCCCTTCCATGATTCTCTAAAGAACTGAAAATAACTTATCGAAGAACAACTGTCTTCGTGGTGTAATCCTTATACTTCTTGTTTGCGAATCAATATTCGTTGGGTGGGGATCTCCGTTTCCAATAGTGCTGGTGCTTAGGTACAAGTTATCTTTGTGTCACACTCCTATCAAACCTGATTTACTTGACTTTTCGGGAATTGGTGTCTTTGCATGTGGGTTGCATGACCACGTGATCACGAGGTTCGCATCATCTTGCAATTGGAACTCTATTCGTCCTATTCGAGACAAAGTTGAGTGATGGAAACTTGTTTCGCATAAACAAGCTATTCCACGATTTTCATTTATCTTGCGGATTGCTATTAGTGATGCTCTCGCTACTAAAAAAAAGCTAAGGTGTTATGGTATCATTCAAACTATCTAATGCCATTTATGTGGGGGAGATAGAGAAGATGTTGATCACCTATTCTTTGATTGCCCATTCTCTCATTGCATTTGTGTTGATTTATGCTCCACATGTTTCATTCCATTTTGCCATTGTTCTTGGATTAACACCATCTATTGGCTTTTGGATTTAAGTGGTGATTTCTCTCTTAATTAGGTGCTTATGAGATTGATGTTATCTTCTCTTGTTTGTTACACTTGGAGGGAAAGGAATTCTAATTCCATGGTGATAATCCCTGTACTAGTTTGATGACGTTTAGAGATATTGTTAGTTGTATTGTTTCAAAAGTTAATTCTTTTCATAGTATGGATTCTTCATCTTCTATCAGAAGACTTCATATTGCTTGGGGATTTTTTAATGATATTTTCAATCCTATTTGATTTGTTTCTTGGCTCTTTAGGTTTTGATGACATTTATGCCTAGTTGTTACCAGAATCTATCTGGTTTTTTATGTTGTTTCTGTATGGTTTAGGGTAAGCAGGTTTGTCCGCCGATGCCCCCTGTAAGTTTATATCCCTTTTTTGTATTTGCTATTTTTTAGTTAATATACTTACCTTATAAAAAAATAGTTGATGAGCTTATGGAAATGGAGTACATTAGTGAGAGTATAAGCCCTGTGTGTTGTATTTGTTCTACTTATGCCTAAGAAGGATGGAACATGGAGGATTTGTGTTGATTACTGAGCCATCAACAACATAATGGTAAAGTATATTTCATTCCTAGGCTTTGATGACATGCTAAATGAATTACATGGATCTTGTATTTTCTCTAAGGCTTAAAAAGTGGGTACCATCAGATTAGGATGAAAGAAGATGATGAGTGGAAAACAACATAAGATGAAGTATGGTTTGTATGAATGATTAGTAATGCCGTTTAGACTTACAAATGCACCTAGTATGTTTATGCTTTTAATGAATCATATGGCTGCGTGCATTCATAAGTAAGTTTGTGGTTGTGTATTTTGATGAAATTCTAATCTATAGCAAGAACTTAACTAAGCATCTTGATCATTTGTATAATGTATTTAATGTCTTACGTAGTAAGAAATTATATGCTTATCTTAAAAAGTGTAACTTTTCATGGAGAAAATTATGTTGCTTGGCTATGTTGTAACTGCACAGGGTATTGAGATGGATGATGAGAAGGTTAAGGCCTTTCGAGATTGGCCTGCACCTAAATCGGTAAGTGAGCTAAGAAGCTTTCATGAGTTAGCTAGTTTTTATAGGCGTTTTGTGAAAGATTTCGGTACAATAACTGCACCCTTGAATGAAGTTCTTAAAAAGTCATTTGTGTTTAAATGGGGAGAGGAACAAGAATTGACTTTTATTCTTTTTAAGAGAAATTGCTCTGCACCTATTTTGGCTCTACTTGACTTTATTATGAAAGCATTTGAAATAGAATGTGATGCATTTGTAATAAGAATAAGTGTTGTTTTGATGTAGGATCATAGACCTATTGCGTATTCAGTGAGAAGTTAAGTGGAGCTACCTTGAACTATCTCAAGGTATTGCATGAGCATTTCTACTGGAAAAAGATGAATAAGGATGTGCAACGAATCTGTGAACAGTGCATTACTTATAAAAAGGCAAAATCTAGAGTACAACCGCATGGACTGTATACACCATTGCTTGTGCCTACTGAACCTTGGTTAGATATCTCTATGGACTTTGTTTAGGTTTCCCTAAGTTAAAGAAAGGTAGAGATTCTAATAGGTTTTGTAAAATGGTGCATCTCATATTGCAGACTTGTTCTTTAGGGGAGATTGTATGTTTGCATAACATTCCTAGGAGTATAGTGTCATATCATGATGTTAAGTTCTTTAGCTACTTTTAGAAGACTTTGTGGGGAAAGTTGAGAACTAAACTCTTATTTTCGATAACTTGTCATCTTCAAACAAACTGAGTTAGTGAATAGAACTTTATCCCAACTTTTGCATGTTGTTATTCAAACGATTCTGAAAAGTTGAGAAGAATGTTTGTTTTTTATTGAATTTGCTTATAATAGAACTATGCATTCAACCACTGTGGCTTTTCTCCTTTCAAAGAAAGGGTAAGTTTAGATGATGAAAAGAAGGCAAAGACGGTGAGACAACCCTATAAGGGAGTTCGAGTGCAAATAGAGAAAAGAACAAAATGTATGCTTCTAAAGCACATAAGGGATGTAAACGGGTTATTTTCCAACTCGGTGATTAGGTTCGGGTGCACATGCGTAAGGAACAATTTTCTAACCAAATAAAATCAAAATTACAATCTCGTGGTGATGATCCATTTCAGGTTTTAGAGAGGATCAATGACAACGCATACAAAATTAACATTCCAAGTGAGTATGGTGTTAATGCTCCCTTTAATGTTTTTTTTATCTTACTTTATTTGACATAAGTTTTGATTCAAGGTTGAATACTTTCAAAGAGAGAGAAGATGATGTGGACCAGTCTACAAACACCAATATGGACCTAGTGATTAAGTTAAAGACAGTCATTGAAAGAGGCATTGAATGTATTAGTTTTGAAGGTTTCGACCATGTCATATTTGAAAGGTTCAATGAAGAATAAAGAGGAGGCCCTAGTACATCTTATCCATGTGAAAGAGGAGCCCAATCCAACCTTATTTGGGCCATAAGGTGAGGATAGCAAAGGAAACAAAAAGAATCCTACTAAAACTTGGAAACAACATGGGTTAGCTTTTCCTTTTGTTTCTAGTATTAATTGGCTACATGGAAGACTATAAATAAACTTTGAATCAGTTTTGTAATATTTTATTTCATTCTCTTCTTCTCATTGAAAAATATGGAGTTAATATTATGGGTTTTTTTTTTTTAAAGCTATAGCCCAAGGCTTACTTGGGCTTATTTAATTCTTTTATTTTTCAGCTAGGATCTATAATGCGAACCTCTTGAACCCGCGGTCAAGCAACCCACATGCAAAGACACCGATTCCTCGAAAGCCAAGTAAATCAGGTTTGATAGGAGTGTGACACAAAGATAACTTGTACTTACGCACCAGCACTATTGCAAAACAGAAATCCCCACCCAACAAATTTTATTAATTCGAATTGTCTAACTTACATGTCTGGTTATACCTTTATTTATACTAACTCTAAACTAAAACAAACCCTAATTTCCCTCTAATGTGGACTTATATGAGGTCCACTTACAATTAAACCCAAATAATATAAATAAACCCTAAACTAAGAAGAAAATAATAATAACAATAATAAATCTGGATTTAATATCCTAAATATGATAAAATCAGATTTGTTGCCCTTTAGAAGTCATATAAGCTAGGAGAATCAAATCTGAAGTTGCCTCCTCTTTAATTTTCTTGTTTGCAAAGTATCCTTAGCTGACTTGAAAACTTATTTAATACTAAATTCCTACTACAACATAAGGATAGAATAATTGTTTCCATACACCATAAGGATTCCACATTAATATGGTGTCCATACCACACATGAAAACTATGTTGTTGCCTATTAAATATCCTTGCAAAATTAGGAAATTCTCAGAAGTTGCCACATCTTTGTAGGAAAAAAAATCCTAACCAAATAGGAAGTCCACAAGTCAAAAGGAAGTAAATAACAAAATTCATACAGCCTCTATTGACAAGTATTGCGATGCCTTCCCGAAATTCGATTGACTTGAGATTTTAACCCAAGGTAGGAATACATGTCAAGAGACTTCATGTAAAAATTTACCCTGATTCAATGGTTGGATTGAGAATTATGATTGTTGTTGTAAAACTAAACAGTTGAGCATTTTACGTTAGAATCTGAATCTAATTGTTTTTTCGTTACCCATATAATATCAATCCAAGGCTTGTTTAGTTCAGTTTGTTGGGTTTTTATTTTAAGTTTTCGGGACAGTTTTGTAAAGGGCCAAATTGGTCCACTAGATAGATCTATTAGGGTTAATTTTCAAGAACTATTTAAACTTGTATAACCTAAATTTCGGCAGTCATTGATTAATATTACTTATGAATTATCAGTTTTAACATGTGAAAGTGATTCTTGCGTTCTTCAATTCTTTTTTTGATAAGGTAAGTATATTAACCAAAAAATAGCAAATACAAAAAGGGATATAAATCTACAAGAGGCATTGGCGGACAAACCTGCTTACCCTAAACCATATATAGAAACAACATAAAAAACCGGATAGATTCCATGAACAGTGGCGTAAATGTCCTCAAAACCTAAAGAGCAAAGAAACAATACAATAAATAATATCTCTAAAGATCATCGAACTAATACGAGTATTATCACCTTGGAAGTGAGCATTCCTTTCCCTCCAAATATAATAAACAGCAGCAGCTAACATGAATCTCATAAGCACTGAATTAAGAGAGCAATCTCCACTCAAATCTGAAAGCCAAGAGATGGTGTTAATCCAAGAATAACAGCGAAATGGAATGAGACATCTGGAGCATAAATCAAACTAAATGCGATGAGAGAATGGGCAATCAAAGAATAGGTGATCAACATCTTCCCTGTCTCCTCCATATAAATGGCATTGGATAGTTTGAATGATACCATAGCACCACCTTAGCTTATTCTGAGTAGAGAGAGCATCATTAATAGCAATCCACAACATAAATGAAAATCATGGAATAACGTGTTTATGCCAAACAAGTTTCCACCACTCCACTTTGTCCCAAATAGAGTTCCAAGCACAACAAATAGAGAACATACCCTTTGGAGCATCCTTCCAACATAATAGATCATTCCTACCATCATCCAGGAGAAAGGGAGTGGAAGTACATCGAACAAGCTCAATCCATTCGGGGGATCTAGAAGGTGGCCATTCCTTACCAGCAATATTAGAAGTTAGTCGCGCATCCCTTCCTAAGCTAGAATCAATAATAATCCTATCCCCAAAGAACTCTAACAAGGGGCCCAACGAATGCCAATTATCAAACCATAGAGAAATAGAACACCTATCTCCAAAATCGAAGTAGATAAATTTCTGAACCACCCCACGCAGACTGAGAATCTTTCTCCAACTCCATGAACAATTTCCAGGGCAAGGAATCTCCTAAACACTCCTACCTCGCAACAAATAAAAAGATAGCCATAAAGACCAAATAGATTTGGCCGGATTACAAATAGACCATAAATGTTTAACCATTATTGCCCGGTTCCATACTTTAATACCCGAACCCCCTTCCTTCTTAGGCAAACCATGCAACTTTTGCATTATCATAAGAAAGATCACAACCCTTCCACAAGAAAGACCTCAGTAAAGAGGTTATTTTCTCCGTTACAGCCTTAGGAAGAATAAAGAGACAAGACCCATACACTTGAATAGAGAAAAGGATGGAATTGAGAAGTTGAAGTCTACACGCATAAGAAAGATGGCGGTTCAACCAACTCCTAGCTTTAGCCGTGATTTGGTCCACAAGAATTGAGCAATCATAGGCAGAAAGCTTTGAGTATTAAGAGGAACACCAAGATACCTAACCAATAGTTTTCCTTCCCTATACTCGAGAACACCGAGAAGCTGCTTTTTTGTATTAGGAGCAGCACCACACAAGAACATATTGCTCTTATAGACATGACCGAAGCAAACAATTGTTGAGATCATATTGCCACCTTGACCATGATGTAGTGCCTCCGCGCTTCTCATCGAGTGATCGAATAACATTGAAATCCTCCAAAAGAATCCACAGGATAGTCTCTCATACATTACTACAGTTAACAATATCAACCCACAAAGCCTGTCATTTAGATGGCCAATTATCTCTATAGACAAAGGAAGCATTGAAGGAAACATGTGATCCTACCATGAATAATCTGATCCGAGCTTCCTAAAAGATCAACCTTAAGCACATTAGGATCCTAACATACCCACTACGACCACTATTAGAATGATCATAGTTAAACAAGTCCAATTCTTAAAAAGAAGTCTAGAAACATTATCTTTATTCACCTCCCTAACATGAGTTTCAACTAAACCAAAAGGAGCTATCAAATGCTTTTGTACAAGAGAACAAAAAACTAAATGTTTTACGGGATCGTTCAAACCTCTGATATTCCAACATCCTATAAACATAACGAACAAAGTAGAAGGATGTCGAATACCAACTATGGATACAAACAATTACCTCGAGTTGCCCTCGCACAAAGAGCTTGAGTTCTTCTTCTTATTAAAACCCTCTATCCCTTCTTCTTCCTATCCTCAAGAGTCTTTGGCTTTACTTGCTAGTTGGTTATTTGAAAAAAAAAGGGAATTGCAGAGAAGGACTTGTTGCTTTAGGGCAGTCATCATCCGAAACATTTTTTTTTTGGTAAGTTGACGTATGTATTAAAAGAAGAAGATACAAACATTATAAGGGGCATACCCCAGATTTACAATGATAATAGAAACATAAAACAACAGATGGCTACAGGCTAGCCACCGACCCTAAAACTGAAACTTACTAGATTCGTGAGGGAAACCAAGACAACCAGCTAACTAACAAATTAAGAATCTATGGTATTCACCCTCCAAGCTCGTTGGATCCTTTTGTTTTCATTTGTTGGTACGACATTCCTCATCAAATCAAGCTTATCACGAATGATACATTCGATTTGATTAAAGACCAAATTCGAAGTTCTAGACATTCCAGCAAAGATCCTTGCATTCCGTTCTTGCCATACATGATACACTGTAGCTGCGAAACTCAGTTTACGAGAAAAATTGACGAAACTCTTGCCATGCCAAGAGACAGTAGCCCATCGAATCCATTCATCCCAGCCTTTTGTCATTCTTGGAATGTCGCATCTGTCACAAACATCCCACCAGATCGCTTTAGTATAGGAGCATTCAAAGAACAAGTGGTTGTGATCCTCATTGTGGCGGAGACAGAGTGAGCATCTATTGGGACCATGTATATCAAACCGATGAAGTTTATCTTGAGTTGTGAGTTTCTGTTGGACAGCCATCCATAGAAGAAATGAATGTCTTGGAACAGCATTCTTGAACCACACAATGTCAT
>Ga0325401_1000312_pt1 | contig 33240 bp, 26 predicted proteins | sample PopdelMetagenome_FD_205666 | JGI IMG/M metagenome (GOLD analysis project Ga0325401, IMG submission 205666) | Populus deltoides microbial communities from Bellville, Georgia, United States - Xylem-PdKOR-R2 | ecosystem: Host-associated > Plants > Phyllosphere > Stem > Wood/Secondary xylem | place...
GTGTGTCAACACTGCAAAGTTATGTGCAAGGATATCGGGATTTATGTTGATGCCAAAGGAGTGAGGCGTCTGGCTCTTAGCAGCGTGCCTCTCAAAGTTATGTTCAAGAAGGCTTGAAGATCATGATCGATGATGCATGCTCAAATACAATATCAATAAGCTACGCCATGTGCTTCTGTAGGAATAAATTCCATATTTGGAAATTAAAATGTATCTCATGTCGTTACATATAAATATATCTTGCTAGTGACTTGATCTCTTTACTTAATAAAGAAACAATATTGTTGACTATTGTGACGTTGGTGTCCTTACTTCTTTCTCTATGGTTGTTGAAACAATGTCCAGTTTTTACTTCTCTAGTTTGGGGGAGAAAAAGCACACTAAATGTTTCAGGAATATGAAACAGCTGAAAAATACAGAGTATCAAACACTGATATTCGAATATTATATCATTCGATATGAACTCATCTCTAGAAAAGCAAACAAAACCCAATTGTCAACTAAAATAAAGCATAAATGAAATTTTGTTTTTGCATGAAAGTGAAGCTTTTCCTGCAAAAATGAAACCACCATGTTGGCTTTTTTTTATTTTTTATTTTTTATTTTTTAAATGTCATCTTTATTTTTTTAAATCAAACAACATTAATCTAAAGTGGTAAATGTCACGATGTCTCCTTATTAAGATTATGTTAATTGAAGGTGAGTGAAAAGTCAGGGTTTGAGCTTTCAAACCATAAAAACCTATGTTCCAACTTTTTTCATTAAAATATTAAAAAAAAGGCCCAGGAACCATATGATAAAGCCATTTATGGCTTCAAAACACTCTTTCATCGGTAAAAGAAAAACATGAAACTAAAATAAATACAAAAAATTCTTAAGCCGTAATCGATCTATTTTTGCTAGCCACTCTAGCGTGATGACAGTTATAGAATACTTCTACGGCACTTCTCTCATCATTATGAACTAATTGACACAAAATCAGACTCTTTTGGTTTATGAAGTATGGCTAGCCGACAACTTCTTTCTCCTTCCCCTTCGCCTGATAACTTTGTCTCTCCTCTCTCGAAACTCAAGAACTAAAACATGAAAAAAAGAGAGTTTAGACCTAAACATAGAATCCAAAAACCAAAGCGACAAAAATGAGTAGATTGAGGCTTTTAATTTGGATGAAAATTAAATTTTTACACGAAAATGAGAGAAGGTCGTGTTTGGTTTTCTGTGCATTTTATTTTCATCTTCTTTTAATTATTTTTATACTATAAATTTAAACCAAATTTCATTTAATCATTCTCAAACTAAAAATTTTAAAATTGATCAATCACATTAAATTTGCTAGAACGTGCAAAGAAAAGAAAATCTCAACACATAATTTGAGAAGAAATAGGAGGCTTAACCTATTATTTAGCCAATCTTTACACACACACGCATTCCATAATATGCCTCCTCAAGCCGAGGGTGGAGGATCGACCCGAAGCTTGAATCGAAAAGCAGTAAAGAAAGCAGTAGAAAGCGGATATGAAAGGCCCTTATCGTCACCAACATGCGAATAATCATTACCAAGATAGGGTGCAGAATCGGTCAGAGTTGCAAGATCAGGCATAACGTGTTGGTTTGCACTAGTGTCTGGGAACCAAGTAGGGGCATAAACAATACCAACAGCAAGATGGGTAGGGGGTTGCTGGCCACTACTACGAAACTGGGCACATTGAGGGGCTGTGTGGCCGAAGGAGAAGCACAGATGACGCATGATGTTATGCTCAAAATACCGGTGAGGAGACCACGGCCCAGAACGAGAGGGCCGTCCATTCTGCTGACAGTTGCTCGCTTCCAGTCGGTGGGAGCAGAGGAATGGAAGCCATGAAAATCAAACCTGTGTTGGTGGCTGTGGCGGTTGTTGTTGGGACGCCAATTGCCACGAGAACGACCTCTGTTACGACTGAAATTGGGGTTGTGTTGATACTGGGAAAGATGAGCAGAGGGCAGCAGAGACGGCGTGGGCAGCAGCGGTGGGTTTGCAGCCATGGATTGAAGGGAGGTCTTGTGCAAAAACTCATGGGGTAAGGAGATGGCTATGAAGATCAGCACATGACAACGGTTTTGCTTTGGTCATGAGGCTGGCTACCAAGACATTGAACTCACCACGAAGGCCACCAAATACATAGCGGTTAAAGTCTTCAAAGGAGATAGGTCGAGCGGCAGCAGCCAATTCATCAAATAATAACTTTGCTTACTGCATGTACATAGTAATCGAAGCATCACCTTGCTGAAGATCTTGAAAAGACCCATGGGGTTGCATAATACGGGAATTAGATGGAGAGGCGAGAGCTTTCTCAAGAGGGCGTCAAACATCATGAGAGGTCTGACAATCTACCACAAGGTGCAGTACATCCATGGAAAGAGAGGAGAGTAACGCGCTTAAAATAGGCTGATCCTGTTGCTTCCAGTGGAGAAAATAGGGGTTGATTGCCGAAGAAGAACCATCAGATCAGTCAGAAACATGAGAGGGAGGACATGACACTGAGCCATCAACAAAGTGGAAGACACCCTGACCAAGAAGATACGACTTCATCTGCATTCGCCAATAGAGATAGTTGCTGGTCGTAAGTTTCAGTGACACCACTTAATGAGTGTTGGACAACGCAACGATAGAAGGAGTTGTTGTCCCCACGATGTGAAGAGGGACGACAAAAACATGGGAGAAGGAACCATGGTTCTGCTCTGGAGGTTGGGGCTGCTGCTGGTGGGAGAAGGAACAAGCGGCAGCAGCTTCTGAAGGGCTGGCTGGCTGGGCTGCACCGCCGATTTGGTGGGGGGAGAAGGTGGAAGCAGCAGAGTCCATTTAGGAGAGGGAGAGAGGAGGCCGACTGCAGGGGGGAGAGGGAGAGAAGAGTTCTGACGGCAGAAGGATCTGATACCAAGTTGAGAATAATTGGGAGGCTTAACCTATTGGATAGCCAACCTTTTCTATATGTGTGTGTGTGTGTGTGTAGGGCAATATACAATAGTAATGATGGGGTAGTAACACAAGAGAATGACTACAATATTTCATTTTCCTATATAATAGATACATTAATAACTAACTAACAATGATGAATTGAAAAGAAAAAAAATAAAGTTCCGATGACTATAGTGAAAAAACACGGCACGGTTCATTGGACAAATCCATTCACCGTGATTTACAAGTAGAATAACAGTAACGCAATTTAAAAATTAGTTTTCTTTTCTTTTACGATTATCGTTCTTCTCAATACTTGTTTTTTTTTTTTTAATAACAAGCCATGCGATGCGATGTAAGGTGTAAACCGCAAACAAGAAGCACGTAAGGTAAAATATTTGACTTTCATGGACAGGCAGGCAAAGTATTTGACTGATCATCCATTCCAATACACAGAAAATTATAAACACTGATTAGCACATGATTTGCAGTCGCAGACAAGAAGTTCCAATTTTATTTTATAACCTCATGATAAAATTCTTCGACGTTAATGCAAGCTCTGGCAAAGGCAGTACTATATATGAATAATACAAACAAAGGAGCTCTTCTCTCCCAAAAACAGGGTGTTGTTTTGGACCATCCCGATTTCATCAAATAAAAGATAATATTGTACGAGCTACTCAAGAATATAAAATATAGGATCAGGTTTATCCAAGATCTTTTAATTGACTTTATGGCTGGTCAAGCCACCAGTTTTAAATGCATGTCATGCACGGCGCTCCTTCAAAAGTTCTTACCAGAATCATGCATGCTCGCAGGCATCCCACTGTATTGCTAACTCTATAAATTAAAGCCTCTTCCCATTCATTCTAGCATAAACACATCACACACATTGAAAGTCACCCACAACGACAATGAGAGCTGCAATTCTAGCATTGTCCTTCCTTCTTTTTGCCTTGGCTGCAAATCAATTGCCTAGGGTAGCAGCTACTGCTGCCCCTGAGCCAGTGCTCGACGTCACTGGTAAGATACTTAGAACCGGCACTGGCTACTACATCCTGCCGGTGATCCGTGGGAGAGGTGGTGGGCTCAAAATGGCTAGCACTGGAAGAAGAACCTGCCCACTTGATGTTGTCCAGGACCGATATGAGGCATCAAATGGCCTCCCACTGAAATTCACACCTGTGAACACCAAGAAAGGTGTCGTCCGCGTCCACACCGATCTTAACATAAGATTCTCTGCTGCATCAATCTGTCACCAGTCAACAGCGTGGAAGCTTGGCAGCTATGATGAATGGACAAAACAATGGTTCGTCACAACCAATGGAGTTGAAGGAAATCCTGGTCCGGAAACGACAAACAACTGGTTCAAGATAGAGAAGTTCGAAGACAAGTACAAGCTAGTTTTTTGCCCTACAGTGTGTCAACACTGCAAAGTTATGTGCAAGGATATCGGGATTTATGTTGATGCCAAAGGAGTGAGGCGTCTGGCTCTTAGCAGCGTGCCTCTCAAAGTTATGTTCAAGAAGGCTTGAAGATCATGATTGATGATGGATGCTCAAATACTATATCAATAAGCTACGTAATGTGGCTTTTCTTCTACTGTGTGTGTTGTAACATTCCATTAAAATGTGCTTCTGTAGGAATAAATCCCATATTTGGAAATTAAAATGTATCTCATGTCGTTTATTGCGTAATAAAGAAACAAGAATGCGTACGGTGAGCTGTGAGATTTAACAGTTTTATTTTGTCATTATTTATATTAGTACTTTGTCTATGATTATTGAATAAAAATTATTTTTTAAAAAAATACTAGTAGATCATTTCTAGTATATGGATCAGTCTATCATTAATAAATTTATCAATGACTTTATAGATAAATTATGCGTGCCAAAAAAATTATTTCATTGGTGATTTAACAATTATAGTGGTATTTGCTATAATTCTTTTCCAACTCTCTAAAATATATTGACAAAATTATTTTGTTGATAACGCTGTCAGTAATAATATAAAAATATATTTTAAAAAAATCTATTGAACAGAGATAGAAAATAATTAAAAAAATTAAATTAATATTAAATTCAAATATTTAAAAATCAATTATCTTAATATAAAAATCAAATATTTATTACAAATTTATACGTTTAAATACAATGAAACTAAAGGCAGTGCTGGAGGAGGAGGAGGAGGTTGGTCGTCCCCAGGACCGTTTGGCCAATAAAAGGGTGCACATGTACTACTAATTTATGATCTCATATCCATGATCATTCAGTAGAGTTCTTCATTAAATATCTACGGAGAGTCATTCATATTTTTCATTGAGAGGAGTTGTATGTTATTGCACTCTTTGATTTAACAAGGCTACAAACGTTGGAGACTGAGCGCTCGAGATCGATTATAAGCACCCAATGGTTGAAACACTATGGATCATCCACAAGTTCTTGACCGTAGTATTAAAAAGTCCATACACCTAATTTCTATCGGGTCCACAAAATGATTATGCCTCAAACCACAAATTCAAGTGGGTTGAATGATGGTCCCTATATATTTCCTTTAACCAGCTCTTATATGTCTCTTGGAAATAAAAAAATAAAATAATCAAATTCAAGTAAATAATAACTTAGAAAAAAATGGTTGAAAACAAATTTACCACAATGTGTTGATCTCGGCTATTGACGAACTATTGCATCCATTTTTAGAGATCATGACTTCACAAGTACGTTTCCACAAAAGCTCCATTAGGCTTGGCTTACATCTAAGAGGCATAGCCTATAAGATTAAAATTTTATCAGTTAAATATATTTATAAACAACAAAAAATTAAAAAAATGGATGTAATTAAAATAAATCTTGTCGCATGTGTGTGGCATTGCGGCGATCGTCCACCCTCTCAGGTATTGTATGTCTATCCATTCTAGCAAATATAGGGAGATAAAGAATTCTTGTCTCTTATCAGTGAAAAATGGAATGGGAGTCGCCACCTAATTTTTGGTTATTAGGAATTCTAACTGGTCTAAGAGATCAGGTACGGAGACTGATTGCGTAAAGGGAAAATATTAGCACCCCAAATACGCTCTACCTAAAGTAAGCTGCATTGTTTTATTGTCTGATAAAAATCTAAAGTCTTGTCATGTTTTTTTAATTAGTGGTTCGTCTATGGTTCAAGAAAAGCCGTCTTCAGTAAGGAGGTTCTTATCTTATGGGATAAAACCTAACCGTTCTAATGTTTATAAAAGAGCTACCCTTTTAATATCGAGAATACGTTTTATGTATAAATTTGTAATCCCAGACATTAAAATAAAACAGTGTGTGTGTATGTGTATTTGAAATATTGGCCAAGTTCTCGTGACTTTAATAAACTGGTTATTAAAGCCAAAATGCATGGTAAAATATTTTTTTTTTGAAGTTTTCTTTGTTGTATGAAAACACAATATGATTATTATTATTTTAGCTTTGAGAGACTTGGCCGTATGCATGAAAACAAAAATATTTTTTTGAAATACTGGATTTGTATCTTTACGATATAAAAATACAAACCGATATTAATCAAAATGGCGTAGAAAGAAATACGCGGGAAAATCACAATTTCTTCATATATATATATATATATATATGGAACTAGGCCGAACCCAACCCAATTATATGGGTTGGGCCTGTATTGGCCCACCTATAAGGTTGGACTCACAAATGGCCAACAAACAAATGGCTACTGTGCTCAGCACAACAACTACCTAATTATTTCATCTGATGCAGATCATGAGTCACGTTCTACATGCAAATGAAAGAAAGGAAAGAGCAAATAAACTAGGGGCAGCGGGGGTGAGAAGGTTACCTGGAGTGGCGAGGCACGGTCGTGGCCATCAGCGATGGTTGAAGGTGGCGGTGTCAGCGGCGGCTATTTTCTTTCCTTCCCTTCTATCTCCTTTGTTTCTCTCCTTGACCCCTTCTCTGTTTTTTTTTTCCGTTATCTTCTCTTTTTCTCCTCTATCTCTCCTCTTCTTCCTCCTGTCTTCTCTTTCCCTCTCTCTGTTCTTTTCTTTCCTTTCCCTCCTCTGTTTTTCCCTGTTTTTTTTTTCTTCCCTTACGTTTCTACTATTTTGGTCCCTGTCTCTTCACCCCTTTTCTCTCTCAAACAAATCCTCTTCTGTCTCTCTCTTTTGATTTCTTTTTTTCTTCCACTAATCCACCCCCCCTTTTTGCTGATCTCTGGGTAGTATTTATAGGGGCATAGGGAGCGGGATCGACCCTTCCTCGTCCCATCATTTTGCATAGGGCGCGAGGCCACCATTCTGCCTTGTCATAGCACCGGCTGAGACGTCCAATAGGGGCGTAGCTTGCAGGACACGACCTCTCTGTTTTCTCATCATGAGGAGGTGCGGGTGGCGTCCGATTTTGGTTTTAACAGAACATGTGGGAAGGGAGAGAGAGGAAGAAACAAGGAAAAAAAAACAAAAACTTCTCTTCCCCTGTTGCACGTCCAGGGGAAGAAGAAGGAGAGACAATGCTGCCTAAAAAACAACATTATTTGTTTTCCTTTTTTTGTGGAAAATGCATGAAACAGCGTCGTGTTGCCCAAAATACGTCGTTTCATTTAAATGGAAACTAGTGCTAAAATGCGTCAGATTTCAAATCAGTCCTTTAATTTGCGTGCTTTTAGTTTGTTCATTGGTTTTGGATTTCTTCAATCAATTCCTTGATTATCAAACTTCAATATTTATACAATGAAGCCCCTGATTTGACCAAATCAACTCTAAAAAAATTATAATGTGACCCCAAAACTTTAATTTCTTCCAATTAAAGCCTAAATTAACTTAAAAAATAATTTTTCCTTATAATCAACCCTCCATAAATTCAATTAAACCTTCAATAAAATTTAATTGAGTTCATAAACATCTGATTTTGTACTTTTCTTTCTCAAATCAATTTTTTTTTTATCAACAGGGCTCTCATCGATCAACGATATATCGTCAAATTTCAATCTTTGTATTTTTTAACCTTCTTAACCAATTTTGACCATTTTCTGAGCGTTTTGGCATTCTATTATTTTTTATTTTATTTTTTTCTCCTTTTTATGCCGGGGGCCAAAAATGGGTTGTAACAGATGCTCCCTCTTCACAATACTTACATAGCAAATACTTTGCGTCGTAAGTTTTGTAAAGATAAACAAAACTGAACTTCCAAAACCAATCTTCTCAAAGCTTGGTTGATCTAAAAATCTGTCTTTACAGCAATCCCCTTCAACTAGAAACTTATGATCAACATTATGCACAACCGGGCTATTCTGAGATCCCGATCAAGCGATCTTCAAAAATTACATTTTGTTCGTGGTTAGGTTAAACTGAGATCCCTTTCACTGATCCCCTTTAACTAGAACCAAAATTTATGCGTGGTTAGGCTAAATTGACATCCTTTTCGCCGATCCCCTTTAACCAGAACCAAAATCCTTTGTAGTTAGGCTAAATTGAGATCTATTTCGCCGATCCCCTTTAATCAGAACCAAAGTCTTTGTGTGGTTAGGCTAAAATGAGATCCCTTTCATCGATCCCCTTTAACCAGAACCAAAATTTATACGTGGTTAGGCTAAATTGAGATCCTTTTCGCCGATCCCCTTCAACCAGAACCAAAATCCTTTCTAGTTAGGCTAAACTGAGATCCCTTTCGTCGATCCTCTTTAACCAGAACTAAAGCCTATGTGCGGTTAGGCTAGACTGAGATCCCTTTCACCGATCCCCTTTAATTAGAACCAAAATCCTTTGTAGTTAGGCTAAACTAAGATCCCTTTCGCCGATCCCCTTTAACCAGAACCAAAGTCTATGTGAGGCTAAACTGAGATCCTTTTTGTCGATCCCTTTTAACTAGAACCAAAATCTGTGTGTGGTTGAGCTAAACTGAGATCCTTTTTACCGATCCCCTATAACAAGAACCAAAATATATGTGCAGTTAGGCTAAACCAAGATCCCTTTCGCCGATCCTCTTTAACCAAACCAACATCCTTTATAGTTAGGCTAAACTAAGATCCTTTTCGCCGATCCCCTTTAACCAGAACCAAAGTCTGTGTGTGGTTAGGCTAAACTGAGATCCGTTTCGCCGATCCCCTTTAATCAGAACCAAAGTTTATTTGTGGTTAGGCTAAACTGAACCAGAACCAAAGTCTATATGGTTAGGTTAAACTGAGATCCCTTTCATCGATCCCTTTTAACCATAACCAAAATCTATTTGTTTGCAGCTCAGTCAACCTGAAATCCCATCTGGTGATTCCCTTTGACCAAAGCTAAAATATTTGTGTGTGGTGGTTAAACTAAGATTCCCTCTGGTAACCCCTTTAACCATAATTTGTCTTATGGCTCGGTCAAACTGAGATCCCATCTGGCGATTCCCTTTAACCAGAACCAAAGTCTGTTGTAACTTGGTTAACCTAAAATCTCCTCTTGTGATTCCCATCAACCAAAGCTCAAAATCAATGTTGTAACTAGATTAACCTGAAATCCCATCCAGCGATTTCCTTTAACCAAAGCTAAAATCTTCATGTGGTGGTTAACCTGAGATCTTTTATGGCGATCCCTTTTAACCATAATCTCAAAGTCCATCTATGTGCAGCTCAGTCAACATGAAATCCCGTCTGATGATTCCCTTTCCAAAGCTAAAATTTTCATATGGTGGTTAACTTAAGATCCCTTCAGGCGATCCCCTTTAACCCTATCATTTTTGCGGCTTGTTCAATCTGAGATCTCATCTAATGATCCCTTTTAACCAAAACCAATGTCGGTGCGCAGCTTGGTTAGCTTGAAATCTCATCTGGTGATTTCTTTTAACCAAATCTAAATTCTATGTGCGGTTAGGTTAACATGAGATCCTATATGGCAATCCCCTTTAACCGGAACCAAAGTCTTTTGTGCTTTTCATGATGATAGGATTCGAATTGAAGACTCTTCTTGTTGATCTTCTTATTTCTTTGAGATTTTCCTAATGTTAAGGTTTATCTTATCTTCTTCTTGTTCCAGGGATAAAACTGTGATTTCTTTACTATCACAAACTCAAAGGTTTTTTCTTTGTCCATAATCTCACTAGACTTCATTAAGGATCTTTCTTACACAATTTAATAAAAATGTTTGATGCAATGTTTTGAGGTTGGATCACATGCATGCATTCTTACCTAGTTTGGAATATAAGCCCCCTCTTTGACTTTCTATTATCATAGGGTGTCTTTATTTGTTATTCAACACTTTTTTTTTGCTTCTGATTCCACGACTCATCCATGTGCTAGCCTTCAACTCAAATGTGTGTGAAGTGCCCATCTTAGGTTGTCCATGATGAATACTGCTCTCGTTGTTTCTTAAGCTTGACCATGCCTCCAAATATGGTGTCGCTCAATTCATCATGTAGGAGTTTAAGTCATTAGTTATCTCCTGGATTCTCTCAAGAACTGTTTCGTAACTAGCTATTTGCATCCTTCGTGGAAACATCGGGTCGTCCAGACATACCTCTCATAGCTTGTAGTAATAGGCCTATCGTTGTGTGCTCAATATTCTTCTCCATAGATTCTCCTCAGCTCATCTAATCAGATTGTGAGAAAAAATGTCTCAGCCTCATTCATGATGTTGTTTTTATCACCTGTACTCATGCAGTGAAGTGTGCATTTGGCTTCAAAAAAAATTATCTCATAGTCGCTCTTAGTGGTGGGCGTCTTTCTGGCATTCATTTAATGTAGTTGTGTGATAACATCTTTCAATAACCATATTTCAAAGGGTGACAATATGGAATTATCCTTCAAATGTAGCGTTGTTCCACAGCCAATCTTGGAGGTGTGCCTCTTTTCACCAGTCATTCTTATTCAATCGTGTGTCCTTATCAGTCAATAGCCATATTTCAAAGGATGATGATATGAAAATGTCCTTCGCGTACATCTTTGTTCCACCATCAATCCTAGTGGTGTGCATCTTTTTGGTATTCATTTAATTGCAACCGTATGCTCACAGCGGTCAATATCTATATTTCAAAGGATGACAACATGAAAATGTCCTTCAGGTGCATCTTTGCTCCACAGTCAATCTTGGTGAATTGCTTCCTTTTATCATTCCTTCAAATACAACTATATGCCAAATCGATCGATATCCATGCTTCAAAGGATGACGACATGAAGATGTCCTTCAGGTACATCTTAACTCCACAATCAGTCGTGGTGAATTGCATCCTTTTATCATTCATTCAAATGCAATTATATGCCCACATCGATCAATATCTATTTTTTAAAGAATAACATGAAGATATCCTTCAGGTACATCTTTGCACTACTTTCAGTCTTAGTGAATTGCATCCTTTTATCATTCATTCAAATGCAACTATATGCCCACATTGATCAATATCCATGTTTCAAATAATGACAACATGAAAATGTCCTTTAGGTACATCTTTGCCCCACAATCAATCTTAGTGATTTGCATTGTTTTATCATTTATTTCAATGCAACTGTATGCCCACATCGATCAATATCCTTTTTTCAAATGATGATGACATGAAAATGTTCTTCAAGTACATCTTTGTATGTCGATTGCTGACGGGGGTTCACTAGGTCACGGGATGTTTTTGAACAACATTGCCCCTAATTGATCTGAACATGCTCGCAAGAGGTTCTTGTCATTATCAGATGCTAATCATAACTTTAGTGGACTTTGCTGACTCGTCATTTAATTCTTTCTTTGCCCCTAGCTAATCTGAATACTACTTCTATTCCTTTTCAAGTTTCAAATGCATTGCCCCTGGCTGCCCCACTTCTCAAGGAGTGTCGAGAAGTGTTAAATGATGAGTCAGCAAAGTCATTTCTGTCAAGGATTTCACAAACTCAATCGATATTCTTCTTTGTTCGACAATCTTCCTTGTTCTAGAATCAATTCTCACATTTCAAAGATCATGTTTATTCAAAGTCTAGTTTGTTGAAATGAAATCAGAGATGTCCTTTTGAAAATTAAGCTTTTTTTATTAGTACTTAAAAGTGTATTTTTATCAAGGTTTTATATCATCATTTTGCACTTGAAGTATCAATAACTCTTTAACTAGAGCATGTTTTATAAAAAACAAGTCTGATAATATAATATAGCTTTAATTTATGGTAAATGCTCATTTTAAATGCAAGCATATCTCACAATTCAAATGATTGATTGATGTGATTAACTATTGAAAGTGAAAGGACAAAGAAAAGGCTAAGCTTAGAAAAAAGATGCTGATTCAATTCAAATTGGAACACTGTTCCGTCATTGGGTCATATCTAGAGCTGTAGATCTTGGATTTCAATTTGGTTTATATGTATAGAAAGCTAAGTAATAGGCCTACAATGTTCATGAAAAGTGGAAGACCTCAATCTTCTGTTTTCAAATTCAACGCTTGGCCACAAAAGAGAAGCCAGAATCTGTCTTGCAATCCAGCCCAAACACTACTCAGACTTTTACCCATAGCTGGAGTTCTAGAAGGTATAATGACGTCAAATTTTATGGGTGGAAAGATAAGACAATTTCCAACAACTTTCATAAAGACCGCCTGCTCAAGTTCTGGGGTTAGCAATGATATTTCATCCAGACAAGAGCTTGAGGGCTATCCACGTCCACCAGAAGCACTACTCAATATTTTAGCTATATCTCAATATGTAGTGATCCAAATGCTCTTAAATATTGTGAGTGGAAAGAGGAGATGATTTTCAACAACTTTTATTAGGAACACTTTGCCAAATTCTGATTGCATTAATGTCATTTGATCCAGCCAAAATGCTTGAGTGTTGTTGTTCCTCAAGTCCACTAAATCAATAGTTGGCCAATACATCAATAATCAATTACCAAATGAATAGTTATGAATTTTAACCTATAAAAGGAGACATTTGTCATTCATTTAGGCATATTGGTTCTTAGATCAAGATCATGTTCTTGTTTTCTTTGTATTTTGTAATGTTCAAGTTTTATTCCATGTTATGTTTTCCTTAATCTCTTGTTTATGCTTTTCATTTCATTTACTATTCTTATATAATTATGTTCTTATCTTGTCTATCTATGTTTCTCTTCTTCATAATATTTAGCTAAGTTTATTATGTCAAGGTGAAAAAGTTTCACTAATGGTGTTAGAATAAGTATAATATAAATTCAATATGGACTTCAATGCTGATATCCTAAACAACTTGATATTAACATGTCTTATCATTTTTTTCTTATGAATTCTTAATACCTTGCTTGTTAAATGGTTAATCTAGATTTGTGATGTATAACACCTGGTACATCAAATGCTTAATCCTTCATAGTCTTTGACCGACATCGTTGTTATGAGAGGAACTTGATTTGTTGTCAACATAAGTTAGCATCATGAATACCTGATAAAATTTATAAGTATGGTGTTACGTAAATAAGATAATTAATATGATCATGCTGATAATTTATAAATATTTTATACTTTACTTATCTCTAATACTATTAGTGGATCCTCTAATTTTGACAATTGTTTTTATCATTGTTTAATCCTCATATTAATCTCACATCTCAAAGATCTCTTTAACTCTTTGTTAAATTATATATATTATTTATAATTTATATAGTTGACCTCCCTGTGGATCGACCCCGGTCCTATCGAGTTATTTATTACTTTGACATTCCTGCACTTGGGATAAGATATCAACTCTTTGATCGTGTCACTTTTTGATCAAAGATCCAACACACGTTATTCAAAATACACAGTTTTTTTATTGTCATGTATTTTGAAAACAAAAATTGACCCGATGTAGGATTAAAATGGCTTTTCCCATGTTTTTTTTATCCATTTTAAACTTTTATTTTGGGTATATCTTTGATAGTCTGTGATGAGGTAACCTTTATGTGAATTTCAAAAACAAAATGCTCAACTCAAATCTCAGGCTTTATCAAGAGAGGTTGTTTTCTTTTTTAGCTCTTATTTTATCAGCATGCATAATAACCAATAGCTTAATTCATGAAGCTATGATTCTTATGAAAAGGCTCTTCAAGCTTTGAGAGCGCCATTTATTGGTTCAAATTGCTTACTTGATCAAAAAGGGCTTTTCAAAGCACGCAATACAGGCTATGGTTTAAGGCTATGAAAGAAAGGGATTTCACCAACTCAAAATGTGTTTGAGAGTTTCAAAGATCTAGGATCAACATCAATTATCCATCAACTCTCTCTCTCTTGTTGTCGTTGCAGAGGAATGACATAAAGTCATGTTAAAGACAAATTCAAAATTCTCTTAACATGGGTCGTAATCTATTTTTTTATATAAATGACCAATCTTGATCAATTTAAAGATACTAGAGGCTTTATCACGGACCTCAAAAGTCAAGTTTGTAGCTCAGCACTTTTTGGTTTTTGACTTTCGGCCTTTGATGTGTCTAATAACTGTGACATGATTAATTCCAACACTTATCTTCACTGCTTTGTCTGGATGATAAAGAAAAACCAATATCGGTATTTTCTACCCTCGGGTCTATGTCTCTTTTTTCTTTTAGCCCTATCTCAAATGTTAGGCTTTTGCTCTTATCCTTCTCTTTTCTAATGATTCTATCAGTGTCTTCAAAATATCTCTCATTTGCCCCCGGTGTTGGGTGTGAAGAAATATTTTATCAGGCTCAAATAGGGACCACAAGGGATATAATCTTTAGAAAGTGAAGGGATAACAAAAATGGCCATTTTTCATTTCAAGAAAGGTCGGTTAAAACCGATAAATTTTTACCTCATCCAGTGTAATGATTTGGATTTGCAAAGAGTCATGATTCGCGAACCAATAACTGGCGAATCCACTACGTGTCATTAGGCATACTGCTAGAACTTAGTTATATGATGTGTGGTTCAATTTTATGGTATGTGAGCTCAAGATTAGTTCGGTCATCTCTTGCTGTTTTAACGAACATCAAGTCTTTTCTGGAATCAAAAGACTTTTAATTTTACGTGTTGGAGTTCAATCAAAATATTTTGCCAAAATAAAATTTGAACGAAACATCTCTTTATTTCAAAACAATAATAAGACTAAGAATAAAGCATAAACCATTAAAAAGTGAGATGTGATCCCAAAACAAAATGATAGGCAATAAAATTGACAACATGACATTTCTAAACAGCTTCTTCATCGGTTATCCATGTCTTGTTATCATTCATTGGTGATGGCCTATTGATGATATGATCGTTGATATCATTCTTCACAAAATCTGCCCATGTCTTGCTCGCCAATTTTCTAACTTCATCTTCAAAATTCTTGCAATTCTTCACATCTCATCTGGATTATTCCATCTAGAGAACCATGCCTTGGGGCAATGAACTAATTGTGCTTTTTCCTTGGTGGAAAATGTGAGCTGAAATGGGAAGCATCCATGGAGCAGACCCTTCCTTAATCGTAGCATATCAATGTACCCAGTCTTAAAGTTGAAGGATATCACATCAGGAAAATATTCTCCCATCAGCACAATATCAGCATTGCAGAAGGCCAAATGATTTATGTGGGGTTCTTTCCTTATTCAAACCCCTATGTTTATTGAATGCCTTTTGCTCTATTGTTTTCTATCATGATCCTTCATGATCCATACTTCCATGAAATTTCTCTCCCTATCGATGCAGGTCATGGTGAGCTTTCCTTTGTATTCAGTAAGTTTGACATCTTTGTTTTCATTGCCCTCAGAGGTTGGCAGGGGAAGTGGGAATAAACAATGACTCTCCCTTTTTACATTAAATACAAAGACGTTTCTCTTCCAAGTGAGCCAATGAAGTGAGCCATTTACAGATACTTTTGTCATGCAATGAAGAGATTCTTCATGAGGCAACTTCACTTCATCCAACAACTTCCATTTCCAAGTTGCTGATTCAAACAACTCAACTCTAATGCAATGACACTGGCGGATGTTGACAACTCTTGATTCTGGCGAGGAAAACAGAATTGGAGGGACCTTTATTCCAAACTGACGAGCATGCATGTTTAAACATATGAGTGTTCTATATGATAAACTTGCCTTTCAAGGGGTGACATATGGTTGTAACTTTTGTATGATGAAACAAGAATCTTGATTCTTGACCAAACTCTACAATGAAAATTTCCTGAGTGACGACCATTGTGCCACCCACAAGTCTTAAGTTCAAGATGCTTCGAGAAGGGTTTTTTATGCAAAATAAAAGGTAGGGAGCATACACCCTAAAGGCAAGTTCTAGATCTTTTATGTGAGACAAAAGGTAGGTTGATTACTTAGGCTCTAAAAAGGCTCTCTTGTTGTCCTAGTGATTGCCCTCGTGAAGGCAATATGGAGGCTCAGTAGGTAATGGGATGGCATATGGACCAATCATTACCATTCTAAGTACTCAGCAAAGAGTTGGGGTTTACACAAACTTAAACCTTAACTAAAAGTCGTAAGGTAAGCTGTTAGTCCCACACTTAACCTAAAATTTTTTTGTATAACTCTCACATAAAAAGAGAATGATACATGAAAAATTATATAATGCATGAACAAATATGTATAAATTTAAAGCATATGAGCAAATAACTAAAGGAAATCCATCTTAACAATAACATGCACAAAACCAAAGACAAAAATTAGACAAAACAATGCTTAGTCCACAAGGTCCCCAATGGAGTCGCCATTCTTTCGCACGTGTGCGGTGTCACGGAGATCATCCACCCTCTCAGGTATTGTATGTCTATCTATTCCGGCAAATATAAGGAGACAAGGAATTCTTGTCTTTTATCAGTGAAAAAATAGAATGAGAGTCGCCTCCTAGTTTTTGGTTACTAGGAACCCTAACTGGTCTCAGAGATAAGGTATGGAGACTGATTGCATAAAGGGAAGGTATTAGCACCCCAAATACGCCTTACCTAAGGTAAAATACATTGTTTTGTTGTCTTCTCTTTCCCTCTCTCTGTTCTTTTTCTTTCCCTTTCCCTCCTCTGTTCTCCCCTTTTTTTTTTTCTTCCCTTTCATTTCTACTGTTTTGGTACCTTTCTCTTCACCCCTTTTCTCTCTCAAAACAAATCCTCTTCTGTCTCTCTCTTTCAGTTTCTTTTTCTTCTTCCACTAATCTACCCCCCTTTTTTGCTGATCTCTGGGCGGTAGGGGTAGAGGGAGTGGGATCGACCCTTCCCCGTCCCATCATTTTGTATAGGGCGCGAGGCCACCACTCTGCCTTGTCATGGCGCTGGGTGAGACGTCCATTGAGGGCATCGCATGTAGGACACGACCACTCTGTTTTCTCATCATAAGGAGGTGCGGGTGGCGTCCGGTTTTGGTTTTAACTTAGCACATTGGAAGGGAAAGAGATGAAGAAACAAGGGAAAAAAAAAACAAAAACTTCTCTTCCCCTGTTGCACGTCCAGGGGAAGAAGGAGAGACAGTGCCGCCTAAAAAACAACACTGTTTTGTTTTCCTTTTTTTTGTGAAAAATGCATGAAACGGCGTCATGTTACCCAAAACGCGTCATTTCATTTAAATGGAAACTAGCGCTAAAATGCGCCAGATTTCAAATCAGCCCTTCAATTTGCGCGCTTTTTAGTTTGGTCCTTGGTTTTGAATTTCTTCAATCAAGTCCCTAATTGCCCATCAAACTTCAATATTTATGCAATGAAGCCCCTGATTTGACCAAATCAACTCTCAAAAGTTATAATTTGACCCCAGAACTTTAATTTTTTCCAATTAAAGCCCAAATTGACTTAAAAAATCATTTTTCCTTGTAATCAACCCTCCATAAATTCGATTAAACCTTCAATAAAATTTAATTGAGTCCATAAATATTTGATTTTATACTTTTCTTTCTCAAATCAAATTTTCTTTATCAACAGGGCTCTCATCGGTTAATAATATACCGTCAAATTTCAATCTTTGTATTTTTTAACCTCCTCAACCAATTTTTTATCATTTTTTGAACGTTCTGGCATCCTCTTTTTACTGCTATTATTTTTTATATATTTTTTTCTCCTTTTTGTACTGGGGGGTCAAAAATGGGTTACAACAAATCTTACTATTTATTTTGCAGGCGAAACAAACAGAACAGAGTCGCTGGTTTGCAAGGTAATGAAACCGTTAATTTGCTAGCTCTGGTTCCCTACACTAAACTGCGATGACTGTTGTGTGAAATGCTCGGACATCACGTGTTGAATGTATTCTGCCCATACAGTTTGTGGGATGTATGGTGACCTCGAAGTCATCCAAACCACCACATCTTTCCAGGTTGGTAGAACGCTTTCTTTGGCATACTATTTAGATTTCATTTGCGCCTCATACCAAAAATCACGCAAACTATATGGTACAAATGAATTATCTATAAGTAAGTAAAAATAAAATTTTCATATTTGGAATAAAAAAATTATCCTGATTTCGATGTTATCTAGTTGTATCGTGATTCACCCAAACCTTCCTCATAACATTATCATTTGCTTTATCTCACTCAAATTTTGTCATGCAATAAAAAATAAAAAAAATTCAATAATGTCAATAAATTAAATGAATTAACATAACAAATAGTAAGATTTTAATTAATACTAACCTTAAATCTTGAAAACCATGTATTAACCTGCAATTTCCATTTAAGATGTTTGGAAACTTGGCTCCATTGAAACAATATAATTTACATTGACGATTTAAATGTCAATATTATTGTTTAGGTAGCCTTAATGTTTATGAACCTGAAATTGAATAAATTTAATGAAATATTACTTGTTCAAAAATTGTTAAACATAAACCAACTCAAAGCAAAACAAACTTATATTGAATGATCATCCTTCCACTGCATCTCATACTTGCGGGTGCATGGATCCTGCTTTGAAGGGACCCCTCTCTATGTTGCAGCATCGCACTCGAAGAGGAAGCATGAGTTGATGCATGTACCTCCAGTGCCTCTTCTTGGTTAGCACCTAATGAATCGTGGTTGTCATTATCACTACTAGAAGCACTAATAACAATCTTGTGCTCATGACGTTCAATTGATTTTCCCTTAGGTATCTACATAAATTTATGGAAATAAATAGACAACATATATGTCACAAACCAGTTGATTTTATTTTATTTCTACCAACAATTTTGAATAAGTCAATACAGATTTCATATATATTCCCTATCTATTCATTCTGCAAATATTTATATTGATAGTTGCACGCACAACACAATAACACTAATTCATATAACAATAATAAAATAAATTTTTCTTTATAGAGAAATTTGTCAACAAATATTACATTATAGTTTATGGCATTACACTTTCTTGTTTTGGAAATTAGTAAGAGTTATCTTCTTCTTCTTCAATTGACTTATCGTTAGCTCCATCACAATCTTCTATGCTGATTTCATTACTATCATCATTTTCATCAACTTGTACATGTCTGCTAGAGCCCAAAACAACATTCAACTCCTCAGTGTCAATATCAATAAAAATATTCTTGGCAACGTGAAAACTTGAATTTTCTTCTAAGTCAATCGATGAAGCAACTTGATGCATGCTCCTTGATTCCGCTCAAAATTGAAGATGCACACTATTAAAGTGTTTATAAGCTTCATCATCAGAAGGGTGAACCATCACTCCATCCATCGCATCATGTGGTTAGTGTCATGTCATATGCTTAGCTGTCTTTGGTGATGTTGCGGGATGACGTCAAACAGTATGCTTTTTGTAGCCTCCTAAGAGGTGGTGTTAGAAAAGGAAAAGGTATTGGGTTTAATCATAAAATTATGATTAAGGTTTAGAATTCGTCATCTAGTATTATGGTTACTAGGAAACCTATGGTCTACAAGAGTCCGAGTAAGGACTGGTCATGTAAAAGGAAGATGCATCACCCTTAGTGCACCCTACCTGAGGAAGACTGCATTGTTGTTTGATTGTTTTTCTAGGTTAAGTTTCTATTCTTTAGTCTTTTTCTAAGGTCTAAGGTAAATCTCTCTTTATGAAGAAGTCTCTATCTTATTGGGTGAAGTCATAACCGTTCTGAAGTCCAAATCTTAGCATCACATTTATTTTGCACTTTGTATCTTTAATACATGAGGGTATACTCTATTGTGTAATTTTACACCCCTAAACATTAAAGTCTACATCTAAACCCTAATATAAAATGAACAAAACGATTGGTGAAAGGTTTTTGATATTTGATCAAATCCTAATAGATAATCATAAACAAGTTATGATATCCTTCTTTTTTTTTTTTTGCATTTTTAAAATATGAGAAAGATGTATTTTTTGTTTTTTTAATAAAAAGTATGCTTAGAAAACTTTTAGGATTTGGTCATATGCATGAAAACAAAAAAAAAATTGTTTTTTTTAGAGGAAATTGATTTAAAAATTTTAAGATTTTTTTTTAATTTTACAAAAAAATTAAGGAACGTTTCACAGACAACTCGTTATTATGCAAAAGTTGTAGAAAAATATGCAAGAAAATCACAAATTTTTTGAAAGGATTTTTTTTCTTGATTCGACCTAAAAGGATCTTAATCATTGGTTTAAAGTGGCTATCATGGGCTATCAAATTTGTTGCAGGAAATGGCTAGTCGGCTTGGTCACTTTAGGGCAGTGCCACAACCATTGTAGCGTTAATCAACCAAAATGGACCACACTAGGATGTAGTCAGATGCTATGTGATCATTTATGCGCTAGTTTTGTCAAATTTAGTGCATAGATGAAGTATTAAATGCCTTAAAAAAGAAGCCACTCGAACAGCTTTTTAGTGAAAATCTGAAGAGGAAGATGAACAGTTAACCCAAAATAGCATTGTTTTGGTAAAGTTCATTTTAGTCTTTAAGTTCATGATTTCTCTCAATTACATACCTGATTGTCTTCAAACTTTTAATTTTATTTAATTTTTCTCTTTACGAACTTCAATTAAAGCCCTAAATTTCAACACCTTTTTTCAAATAGTCCTTGTCCTTCGATTTATGCAATTTGACCCTTAATTGACCATTAAACTTTTAATTATTTTCAATTTTGTCGCACCCTCGCGGCAGAGCGGTGATCCTTGATTGATTTCGAGGTCTTTGTTTATTGTAAAGGGAGTCGCCACCTAGTATTATGGTCACTAGGAAACCTAAACTGGTTTTTCAGAGATTCTAAGGTAAGGGACTGGTTGCGTAAAGGGAAGGTATTAGCACCCCTAGTACGCCCTACCTAAGGTAAGCTGCTTGGTATTTGGTTTGCCTTATAATTGCTATAGTGTCAGTGTCTTCTAATCCCATCAGTTTCTTAGGATAAGTTTACTATGATGAACAAACTTGGACTCGAGGTCTAAAAAGAAAGACCATTGGTCAATGTGGATCACACCCTTAGATATGTCTACAAAGTACCAAGGAGAACCAATGCAGATCTCTTGAAATCTGTGTTTGATTCAGATTAAATTTATAGCCGATGATTTATGAGATAGGTAGAAATCCAAGGAGATTCCATGTGCTTTAAAAGCTCATTTTTCCCTTAGTATTTCAAGAGTTTACAACTCGTAAATCATAAGGAGGAGGGACAAATATTCAGAAATCTAAGGAAATTGAGAGCGCTTTAAAAGCCTCCTTTTGCCTTAGTGTTTCATACTCATGGCTCGTAAACCATGAAGTCTAAAACTTGAAATGTCCTCGATTCTAATCGAGGCTTCTTTCAAGAAAGTGTGATGACTTATTATTCCTAGAAAATTATTTTGGATATTTAACACTTAGGGTTTCTTTATCCAAACATTAACAGCGAATAATAACAAGTTATTCCCAATAATATTTTGGATATTCATCCCTTTAGGATTTTTTTTATCCAAATATTTACGGTGAATAATAGATGAATTCCCCCAAAATAAGATTTTTGTATTTTTTAGAATATTGACAAATACCCTTTAGAGTTTTACAAACATATTATAAAATCCAGAAATGCAAGAAAATAAATTTTTTGTTGTGTTTAAGAAATCCGTGTGAAAACATATTTTCAAAACTTCAAATATTTATTTTTTTTTATATATAGAAAGACGTTCAAAACATGTTAGGGTATTGACCGTATGCAACATAAAAAACATTTTTTATATTTTCTATTAAAAACACTTACATCGCTTTTAATCATAATTTCAGAACAAACTACATATTAGTCAAATTCTTAAGGCTTTAATAAAAAAATTATTAAATTACAAAAAATATGTAAAAACATGTTTTTATATTTTCACATAAAATACAACATAATTTTATTTGTTCTCGAGATATTTGATTATATACAAATTAAAACACTTTTTTTATTATTTTTTTTTACATTTACAGAAAAAAACACGCACACATTCTTTTTTATTATTATTATGTTTTCTCACATTTACATGTTACCAATCACCAAAATTCAACATAAAACAAATAATACATCACACAAATAAAATTACATAATAACCCTTAAAATTCCAGGGAACTGCTAGGAAGGCTTCTGGACCACAAAACAGTGGTGGCGCGTCTAATCCACGTGCCACTGGTGACGCATGGGTTCACGCGCCGCTGGAAAACAACGACAGGGGAGATCTGCAACGGCTTCCTCCCTTCTTCACTGTCCCGCCGGCGGTGGCTTTCACCGTGACCTGCAATAAGGAAAAAAAACACAGGCAGTTGATTTTAAACCATTTCTTTCTTTTTTAGATCTGCTCTCTGTCTTCCCCTTTTTTAGATCTGTTTCTTCTGTAGATTTGTTTTTTATTTGTTTCACCTTCTTCTCTGTTTCAGGTGGCCGACGGCGAGGAGGAATGACCGAGAATGGGGCGTCGCTGCTGGGGAAAGGAACAGCGGTGGCTGGCCTTGTTGCTGCTTGTCCGTGGCCGTTACTGTTGAGGAGACAGAAAGGGAAGAAAACGCTGTTGGTGGGTTTCTTTCGGGTTGTGAGATAAAGAGATCGGGGAAGATGGAGAGTCGGTCGTGGTTGGCAGGTCTTTTTGGTCTTGGTGAGTTGAGAAAGGAAAGGCTGGTGTTGTGCTGGGGTTGTTCGGGTGGCTGGGTTCTGTAGGGGAAGGAGAGGTAAGGGAGGAGATCAAGTTTTGGCCGGCTGAGAGAGAAGACTGCTGATCTATGGCCGGCTGGAGAGGGAAACCAAGAATTCTCAAAGACCAAAGGGGTTTCTCTGGTTTGGCTAAAAGGAGGGAGATACCGTGAGGGAGAGTAAGCCAGATGAAGGAGAGGGGCTGGTCTCTGCGTAAAAAAAAAATCAAAGGCCAAGGGTGGGGGGCGCGGCTGGTTTCGGCCGGGAAAAAATATTACGTTTAAGTTTTCTCTTTTGCTTGCACTAAATTTCTCTCTTTAAAATTTTTTTATAAATTTTCTACTACTTGTGCATATGGAGATTCACTTATATAAAAAATCTCTACACATGCTATTTAAAAAAAATATTGCAATAATTATTGCAAAGATTGTTTTCTATAACTATAACCAACAAATCCTATATATATGGTATTTTATATTGCAGTGATTATTTTTCCATAACCAGAACGAATCAAATTATATATCTATAGTATCTTATATTGCAGTAATTGTATATGATTCAATAATTATCTCCTTGACACATTGCTTCCTTAATATTAGCCATGATGCTTTATGTTATCGCTACACGTAAACCCTTATTATTATTTTTTAAAAAATTTATCAAAATGTGGGTCAAAAATTAGGTAGCAACAAATTTCAACCCTAATTTCAATCAATTGGGTTCCTAGAGTTCAACAGCTTTTTTATTTTGATCCTTGGTTGTGAATTTCTTCAATTTAACCCTTAATTGATCCTAAAATTTTGTTTTTCTTATAAATTAACCCCTGATTTCAATCAATTGACTTGGTAAAAACTAAATTTGGTTTCTTAAAATTTCAATCTTCTTAATTAAACCTAAATTGGGCTCCCAAACTTAATTTCTCACCAATTAAGTCCCTAATAAAATTAATTTAACCCAAACTTAATCTTCTCAATTAAGTCCTTGCACCTAATTAAATCCTTCAATTGGACCCAAATTACTTCTTAAACATAATTAAACTCTAATTTGGCATATGATTAAAATATAATTATGTCCTTTGGCTTAATTTTTATGCAGATTCATCAAATAATCATGTAACTTGACCTTGAATTTGCATTTGTATTGTCTCTCAATTTTGAGTAAAATGGGGTACAATCAAGCTCCAAATTCCATAAAATATTGCAACTTCATTTTTTCTACTTATGAAATCCTCTCAAACTTGTTTTTGCCAAAATACCAATCTTTATTTTATTTTTTTAATTTTTTTATTTTGGAAAGAAAGAAGATAAATTTGGGGAATAACCCCGAAATGGGTTATGACAATTGCTTTCTCTTTACAATGCTTACGATAGAAAGTCGCATAAGAGACTTTAAATAGTAAGCTTTCAAAAGTAAAAAAAAAAAAAAAGGAAGAAGAGACAACAGATTCACCAGAATAAGAAATGGTCAATCCTTCTAAAAATGTTTGAAGTGAGAGGTCAAAAGCACACTTAGAGGAAAAATAGATAGAACTAGAAATCACACTCGAAGGAAAAGGAGATAGGTTTGTAATGAAAAAGATCATCTTTGTGAAATACCTTTTAAAGTAGTATGGTTGTATCAGACAACCTGCCCGGGTGAAAAAAGATTTTTTGAATAGTGAAAAAAACAAAGATTTCATGAAGATTTTTCAAAGTGGTGAAAAATACAAAGATTTTTCAAAGTGGTCTTACTATAACGAGTGACCTACCCAAGAGGAAAATACAACTTACTTGGCTAAAGGATTTGACCAGAGATGTCCTGAAGGGATGACAAGATAAGGTTTGAAGGTGGTATTCCTCCATGAACCCTTTGTGTAGAAGATGCATCGTTACAACATCTAGATGAAGAAACTTTTTATTTTGAAATCTCCTACATGGATATCTAATACCGCCTCCACTAATATTTCTCAGAATAGATGTTGCATAATTAATAAAACCTTGAACCCCATTATAATAATCCATCCTCCGCATTTCTTAGAGTGAATCCTTGTACATCCATGAACGATCATTCATGATTTCTATTAAACCTATATATATATATATATATATATCAAATAATAATGAAAACAATATATATTAATTAACTATGTTAAGTAAATAATCAACCTACTTTCATACTTCTCTTAATTCATTATCAATTATCTATGAATATACAAATTTGTACACATTAATTTACAAAAATTACAACTCAATAATAAAATTGATAAAATATAAAATAGACTCATTAAACAAGCCATTATTTATATCACAACACACCTAAGTTGGTAATTCAACATAAGTTTCAGCAATTTACAAATAAATATAATTTTATAAAATCTAAAACAAACCATAATATGTACAAAACCATGTATCCATACAACAAGTTTGTTTGAGAAAAAAACAATAAACCAAGTAAACACCCAATCAAAATATATATACTACAAATAATATGCAATAACAAAATTGACATTTCAAAATTATTTTCAAATTACAAAATGGCAGATTTACTTAAAATGAAAAATCCGTAATAAAATTGTTGTTGTAACTGGAAAAATCGAGAAAGGATAGGGGTGATGTGGGGGGGCAGGGGGGGGGCTGTTAGTTGCAGATTTTAGGGGGAGATGTGTTTAGTTGCAAAGGGGAAGAATGAGAAATAGGGGAGGGGAGGGTCAATGGCCAGTTCATATATTAACTATTATCGATGGATTTTCAAATAAAATGTTTTCATCTGTAAAGCCATCAACAATTCTGTTGGTACAAGTTACACGTCAATGTACAACTTTGCCTATTTGAATGCAACTGTAATTTTGTTTATAAAAGCGTAAAAAAATACATGTCATCGTACTTTTTATTTTTTTAATTCCTTTTATTTTGACTGTAATCCCCTTGGTATTTACCAATAAAATATTTCTGTTCGGAAATACCGATAGAGTTAGTGATGGAATAAAATCGGTCAGTAAATATCACCCCAAAATACCAATGGATTTTTTTGTCAGTGATTTTGTTTGTATTAGTGGATTTTCTGGTAGTGAAAAGAGCAAAAAAAAATGAGGGACCAAAGTTTCTTTTGTTGCTTGGGGACCAAGCAATTAGGAGGAAAAAGTCAAATTGTTTTGTCTATAAATAGATGTTTGTGCCACACAAAAAAAAGAGGGAGAAATTAGTTAGAGCATTAGCTACAAAAAAATAAACCTCATACACACTGAAACATTCTCTCTCACATAAAAAATACCATAAACAAAAGCCCTAAAAACCCCCATCCTTACAACACCAGCCGCCAGCCAACATTGGCCTACAATTCCCACCCGAACAACTAGTAAACACCCGAACAATCAAAACTATCATGAGCCCGTCTTTTCCTCTACAAACAACCACCTCTATCAAAGGAATCCATTTATCCATTAGCATCTAGCCTGAGCCTTTTGTTTTTTTCCAAACTCTTCCACTTTCCAATCTTAAATAACCCTAAAAATCTATCCTCTAACAACCTTTAAAAAGCCTCGAATATCAACCTAGAAGCAAGCTTACGGCCAACATGGCGGTGTTGGCGGATCACGGTGATGCTAGTGGCGGTTCTCGGTGGTGGTGTTGTTGTGATGGCAGATGGAGGCGAAGGTTTTGGCGGCTAAAAGTCGCGATGGAGAAAGAGAGAGAGGGGAGAGAGGTTCGACTGACAGCAGAAATGAGGGGGGAGGCTGGTTTTTTGTTGACTTTTGACCCAAATTTCTCCCCTTCTGGAGCATGAAAATCAAATCTATTTATAGACAGTGGAAGAGGGACACTTTTTCTCTTCTGGTGCCAAATATTGGCCTTTGGTTTGACTTGAAAGCATCCCAACCATTGGTTCAAAGTAACAATGATGAACTATCAGTTTAGTGTAGGAAAAATGGTTGGTCAGGTTGGCCTCTTTAGAGCGGTGCCACTGCCTCTAAAGCCTCGATCAGCCCAAACGGTTTACACTATCATGTAGTCAGGTGTCACGGGATCGTTTGCGTGTATGTTTCGTCCAATTTTGTGAAGGTGGCCACTCAACCAGCCTTGCTGGAGAAGAAGATGAATAGTATCTTTTCTACGAATTACACTTTAGTTCTTTAATTTTTGATTTCTTTCTAATTACACCCCTGATTGTCATAAAACTTTCCATTTTGTTCAATTCATCCTAACGAACTTCAACTCAAACCCCAGATTTCAGCGCCTATTTCCAATTTGGTCCTTGGTTTTGAATTTATTTAATCAAGTCCCCAATTGACCATTAAACTTCAATATTTATGCAATTAAGCCCCTGATTTGACCAATCAACTCTCAAAAATTCTAATTTAACCCAGAACTTTAATTTCTTCCAATTAAAGCCTAAATTGACTTTAAAATCAAATTTTCTTGTAATCAAACCCTTCATGATACTAATTAGATTTATTAATGTCGACAATTATCTTCCAGAAAATAAAAGGGAAAATATTAATTAGTTATTCTAAAATAATGAGATAAGCTAATGATATCAAGAGAGGAATGTCTTGGTATAAAGTGAGAATTAATTTATAAGGAGATGATGTTCAAAAATCGTTGAGTTGTGTTGAGATTTTCAAGATGAAATTATTCTCAACAAATAGGATAGGATATTAGATGGATATTGGTAATAGATTGAAAATGCATATTGTAAAAGAGGTTTATACCTAATTTTATGTCTCAAAAGAAATTCTATGGAGATTATTACGTATCATTGTTATTGTTTGTTACTACCTTTTTATATTTATGTGTACACATTAACTATTTTCAAGTCCATCAAGGTCGTGTCCGGAATGATATTGGTTTAGTTATCTTTTGCTTTTGACCATATAATTATTTGTAAATTAAGAGTCTTATCTCCTAAAACTTGAAATGTAATATTAATCCGTAAATTTGAATGTATGACTTTAATCTAATGTTTGTAACTTTAAGTACCTATTTAACCATGAATGTTTAGAGTTGAAATCGAATCTTTCACTTGAATTATATTATATGACGTTATTGAATAACATGTGTTGTATTGATGATGATGAGTTGGGTTAAGATTCAGGATTATTGGATCAAGACGTGAATTAAAATTAAAAGTGTAATATGATTTTGTCAATAACTTAGGACCTCTTGGTATAGAGAAAACTCTGCTGAAATTTTGATAGAAATTTGGTGGAACCGGTATATCTAAAAAACATTTACCTAAAAATTTCCAATGTATCGCGAAAAAGGATATTGGAAATCGGGGTTGTTACAAAATAATTAAGAAAAATTAAAAAATATATTGAGTCAACCCAGGTTAACTTGCCAAAGTCAGATCATGAAATTAAAATAACTACATATAAAGAAAATAAAATAAAAATTATGAAGTTAAATTTTCAATCTATCCAATATTAAAGGATAGAATTGAAGAAAAAAAATATCCAATTAAAAAAAACTAAAAAAATCGAGTCAGTTTGACTAACTTACAAAACTCGCTACTCGGATTATAAAATCATGATAAATTTTTAGAAAACTAAAAAAATCAAATCAAATTTATAATAAATTTAATATTAAATAATAAAATTAAAAAATAAATCAATTAAAAAAAAATGAATGCGATTAACCTAACCTCTCGATCCCTTTCAAAGTCTTCGTTCTCTATCTCTTATGCGCCAATGACTGCCTAGGTTGTTTTCTTCGAAGACCCTCGAGTTTTGGTGATTAGCAATGAAAGTTTGTGTTTTCTTTGTTCTTTTAATATTAAAGCTTCCTCCACTAGACGACATAAGCTTGTTTGTAATAATTATTGTTCCATTAATCATTATCATTCAATCCAATCAAAATAGATAAATAAACAAAAAACCATAGTTTTTTCGATGCACACTCCATTAGTGATTAATTATTTTATAAATCTTCAATCTCATTGGTTTTTTCTTCTTCTTTCTCTTTTTCTTAGTAATGAATTGAATCTGGCTTGTTTTTTAGAGGATGAAAACTACACGTGTTGAAGCACAGTATCAAAACTCAAATTTATAGTATTGCAGGTTACATATCTAGAGATTATGTGGTTTGGGCCTTTTCTATCCATTGTTGGGCTTTGTGCTTTGTCATTTCGACTCTTAGGAAAACCTGTGCACCATGCTTGCTGACCTGTGATAAGAGGAGATTATGATCCAAAGCCACATCTGCCCCGGAAGATTTTAAAGATTTATATAGAAAGGATTTTGTTTTGAAATTAAAATAAAATAAAATAAATTTTAACCAGGTTAATTATGTCTCTAATTGACATGTTAGAATATTCGAGTTTCAACGGCTTAAATCTTATTTGAATTTTTTTGTTTTAGAATCGATGTGTTACGTCATGCCACATTTAATAAAACAATGACTGAATTTGTTCTTATAATTAACTTTTCATTAATGTATAATGGGACTGTTTTCTTTACAGTTTGTAATTCGTCTAATCAAACACTTTGGGTTCTGATATGTGATTCTTTCTCTGGGTGGAGACCTTGGCTCTGCTATGGTGATGTTTGAATGAAATTAATGTGACCTTGTATTTTGCTTTTGAATTTTAAAACAATATAAAGATCTTGGAGTTGGGAGAGGGGAGAGGGGGAAGTTTATTGTTCTTGAGCTGGATTTGGACTGGGGAGAGCTTGGAAGTTCATTGGAATGGTTGCAGCATGTGGGCATGTTTTCGTCGATCACAACAAACTACGACTTGAACACACCAAACTAGACAAAAGCCTAAAATGCTTAATCAAATGCTCACTCCGCCAACTTAATAATGATTGAAGACATGGAGACCTTAGATCTGTAGTGATTCCGTTGCAGATAAGGCATAAAGAATAAGAAGCACGATAGCATTAAGTCAAAATTAATCCAAGTTGATCGATCAATCCAAATGATGTAGCTGTCAAGTTGCTCGAGTTTAACAGAAGAATTCTCACCTATGTTTTGAGGCATAGCACATACTTTAAGAAGTCAAATAAAGTTGGCATGATGGAAGTAATGATTACAGCCAAGACAAGTTACATGTGCTCCATGAGTCATCCAATTATTTATTTCTAGCACCTATCGGTGCATCCCTTTCCCAATTCTAGCTCGATAAATTGAATCTCCTCTCCATTGATTTTTACATCCAAGAAAAAAATATATCAATAGAAGATAAACATGAATTATCCAATGTTATTGTTGTGCTTACTCCTCCTTGCCTTTGCCTGCACAAAGCAGTCAATAGCTGCTGCTGAACCAGTGCTGGACATTGATGGTGAAAAGCTTGTAGCAGGCACCAAATACTATATCTTGCCAGTGTTCCGTGGGAGAGGAGGTGGGATTACAATGGCTAGCAACAAAACCAGCTGCCCACTTGCTGTTGTCCAAGACCGTCTTGAGGTATCAAAGGGTCTTCCACTTACTTTCACACCAGCTGCCGACGACAAGAAAGGTGTGATCCTTGTTTCTACTGATCTTAACATCAAGTTTTTAGCTAAGACAACATGTCCCCAATCAACTGTATGGAAGATTACAAAGTCTTCGAACTCGAAGGTACAATGGTTTGTGTCAACTGGTGGGGTTGAAGGAAATCCTGGTTTTAATACGGTGACCAACTGGTTCCAGATTGAGAAAGCTGATGATGACTACAAGCTTGTTTTCTGTCCTACTAAAGTTTGTAACTGTGGAGTTTTATGCAGGGATATTGGGATTTATATTGAGGATAATGGGACTAGAACACTGTCTCTTAGTGATGCATTACAACCTTTCAAAGTCCAGTTCAAGAAAGCTTTGAAGAAATACTCGTGAGTGAATGCTCAAAACCTTGCGAGAGCTAGCTACTTCGTAGTAAAAGAAGTACCCTTTTTATGCTGCTCTTGTTCTTGGTTTTAGTATGTTAGTAATCTCAATTTCCCTGTATGCCTTCTTTTTCCAAGTAGAGCCCATGGCTCTGCTCTAATAATGTTCTCATTGAATCCATATGGTTTATCAGAATAACAAGGTTGGGTTTCTTGTATTTTGCTTATGAATTTTGAAATGAGAACTTACATATTGGAAGAATCTTAGACTTGGATTGGGAGAGATGAAATTTCTTCTCTAGATCACCTTACAAAATGTCTGAAACTAGATTACTTGAGAGGCAGAATTTGCCTAAGAAATTGCTTGCTGTAGATTCCTGATAGCTTTTTTATAACACAAGAACCCATAAACCAGAATTGAAAAGTGTCATATGTGAGTATTTCTGTACTTCTGTTGTGGCTTTTTCAAGACAATAGGATTTACAAAAAAAAGGAAAAAGAAAATGATCCTGTTATGTAAAGGATCTTTGTTAGTGTCCACATCAAAGAGATATTTTTTTTTTAGAATAGAATTGATTATCTTTTTTTATCATGATGCTGTCAGATTGAAGGGATTTTTTCCCCTTTCTATCTGAGGACCAAGAAGTTGGATAGTGGATAACACTACTATCCTTCAACATTTAGGGTGAAAATGAATCACTGTAACAGTCTTGTTTGCTTGCGTAAACTGATCAGAACCCAATTATTGAATCACCTTGCAGGGTGTTCTGACAAATTGTCCATTAGGAGAAGGGATAGTAATTGGCCCTTCACTGCATGAGGCAATCTTATCAATAGAGTCCTGTGTCAAAGAATCATCTCAATTCAAAAATTTAAACTGTTAGGTGAAGTTCCAGGATATGATTTATATTATTATCTAACACATCCCCTTAAGTGAAAGTCTTTTGAGCTTAAAATTTGCACAGATCCACATTACGTTGTGCTTAATTTTTTTATCAAATAAATAGGGATGGTAAGATTCGAACTCAAGACCACTTGGTCATCAAGGCTCTGATACCATGTCAAAAAACTATCTCAATCTAAGATCTTAAGCTATTAGATGAGGTCTTAAAATAATTTATATTATTTTTTAACACCATGTAATAGGACTAGCTGTCTTCGATAAATAGCACTGTGATGCCTTTAATAGCTCTTCTCCTTCTCCGACACCAAATTCCTGCTTGAAAACATTCTCCGTCCCAGCATGTTGAGTTGTTTTTGCCCCTAATCTCAACTTCCCTTTCACTGTTTCAGAGAGTTTTGCCCCCAGTCTCACTGCAAATTAAATTATGTCACATAATGTGGACTAGACTTTAATAATTAGAATTTAAAAAAAAAAAGTTCTGATTTCATTTTTCAGTACTAATCATTTCATGCAAAGAGTACAACTTTTAGTCTTATTTTGGAGGGGAATTGTTCAGAAAGGAAACAGCCAAATAGATCTTTCTCTATTCGTCTTATTATCATTGACTAAGTAGCTAGAAAGATTGGCCCATTTAAGATGAACTTTGCTAGCTATGCCATGGACCACGTAACAGGCACAATACCCAGATCCTTATTCAATCCCAAAGCTTCCCACACAGCGTCTGATCCATCAACAATATTATTCTCACATGGTGGCAGAAACCCATGCTCACTATCACATCCATGCAAAGTATCACATTCATCCACAACCTTAGCAGTCACACTCTTTCCATTACTAGCAGTAATCTTGATCATCCTCCCACATCTTGACCCCCCATCATACCATCCTGTTGATAGCGCAACCACTCTCTCAGTTTTGGCATGGTACCTCTCATCACACTCTGACGGTGCTCCTCCTTCACCGCCTTCACTAAAATCGTTCAAAGTTAATTTAGCTTTCGTAGTGGATGTCACTGGAGGTGAGCATTTATATTTAGCTGGGAAGGATGGTTCTTTACATGAACGTTCTCCTGAGAGAGGGCAATTGCCTGAAGGTGGTGGAGAAGAAGGGCTGCTGCCTCCTCCTTTGCATATGTGGGTGCCAACATCAGGATCATCATTGCATTTGCCTTTGATGCATATAAGCTGGCCATCACAATCATTCAAGGTATTACAAGCTAGGGCCATTGCAAGAAGAAATTGCGTGCGAAGAGATGATGCTGCGAAGAAAGAACACACAAACTAAAACAAATATCTTATCCATTTGCCGTTCTTTTTTATGCTAGCTTTTCGGTTGCAGAGAGATACAACTAGGTTAGATTTGGAATTATATATAACCCTAAGGTTAAGGAGTTCCATGGAAGAAGCTTTCGTACGTATTCAATATTTTACTAAAATCTCATCGTCAAAAATATCAACCAAAAAAGCCAGTCCGATTAAGTGGCCATTGGGCAATAAATGATCGGTTTCCATCATGTCATGATGTACACAATATAGGATAGGATAAAGAATGGGGAATCAATGGTCGGCTTTTGCTTTCTCGAAGAGATAGTAAGAAAACACGTTAAATTTTACGAAGAAAAAGACAAGAAAAAATAAAATTTATGAGCCACCCAAAATTATGGCAGTGTGGTGTCGTCGATGGCTATTATGGTCCCAGTCTATCCCGTTGT
>Ga0325401_1000313_pt1 | contig 33203 bp, 23 predicted proteins | sample PopdelMetagenome_FD_205666 | JGI IMG/M metagenome (GOLD analysis project Ga0325401, IMG submission 205666) | Populus deltoides microbial communities from Bellville, Georgia, United States - Xylem-PdKOR-R2 | ecosystem: Host-associated > Plants > Phyllosphere > Stem > Wood/Secondary xylem | place...
GAAAGCTCAGCCGTCGAACAGCGCGGCGCCGGGGGTGGAAACGGTCGCGGCGGCGAGTGCGCGGTCGAGGTACAGGTTGCGCGCCTCGCAGCTCGTTTCGGCGACCAGGAGGCAGCTGTGGCAGGCCGCACCGCTCAGCGCGCGGTCGTCGGCGTGCGCGTCGGGATCGTGCTCGGCGCAGATCGGGTCGCCCGAACACAGCGCCAGCGTGTCCAGCGCACGCTCCGCGATCGCGCTCAGCCGCGGCAGGATCGCGAGAAGGCCGCCCAGCGTCCCCTGCGCCCCGGCGGCGGCGGTGTAGATGAGGAGCCCGAACCGCTCCGCCCCTCTTTCCGGCCCATCCCCGACGATCGCGTACAGCCGCTCCTTCAACGCGGTCGCCGGATAGCCGCATTCCAGCGCGATCTGGTGCATCAGCGCGTGGGAGAAGCTGTGGATCGCGTAATAGCCATGGCCGGGATAGCGCAGCCGGTCGCCCCCCGCCTGGTTGCCGCGCCACCGCTGCCACCCGCGCCACAACGCGTCCGCGCGGGCCGCCGCCGGGGGCCGCGCGATCCAGTCGCGGATCGCCTGGGGGTCGAAGCGGAGGAACACGCCCTCGCCCAGCTGCTCGACCGCGGGCAGCCAGGTCAGCTCATGGGCGAGCGCCGCCCCCTCGACCGCGATGGTCAGCTCCTCGAGATCGCCATCGGTGGCGGTCGGCGCGGCCTCGAACCGGGTGAAGCCGTACAGGCACGCGACCTCGCGTAACCGGTGCACCGCGACGACCGAGGCGATGGGCGACAGGCGCGAACGCTCGCCGTTCCAGTCGGCGCGGGTCAGCGTGCGGGCGTGGAGGCGCGCGTCCGACGTGTCCGAGCCGATCTCGGCCAGCCCCGAGGCGAGCAGGTCGAATTTCGCGACCTTGGGCGCCCTGGCGGGGGCGGTGCCGCCGGTAGCGCGGACCTGCGCGACGCGGGCGACCACCGCCGCATCGTCCCATCCCTCCAGCGCGGCGCGGACCTGGGGGTTGGAGCGGCGCGCGGCGGCCATGTCGCGCGCGTCCTCGACCCAGCCGATCGCATCGATGTGCTCCTCGACCAGCCGGGTCAGCTCGTCCTCCGCGGCGGGCAGCGAGATCACGGTCAGCACCTGCGGGAAATAGCCGTTGGTGGCGGTGCGGGTCAGGAAGCGCAGCGTCTCGCGGCAGCCGCCGGGCTCGTCGGTGTTGAGCCATGGCCGCTTGCCCCGGCACTCGCCGAACCGGCCGGGGGCCTGCGCGTCGTGGAGCGACAAGGACGCGCCGCACCCGCACACGATCCGGGTCGAGCGCGGGTCGCCCGAGGTGCCGCGCTCCTCCAGCCACAGCGGCTGGGCGCAACGGTCGCCATCTCCGACAGGCGTGCCGGCGTGGACGGCATAATGCCAGTCGATGTCCTGAAGATGCCCCTTGCGGCATCCCGCCACGAAGCGGATCGGGGTGACGCCGATGCGCCGGCCGCCATCGTCGATGAAATCGACGCGCCCGCGCGGATCGAGGTCTCGCCAGCGGACCAGCCGGCGGCGGCGGACCTCGCCGGTCTCGTCCGCCTCGCGGCCGACGAACCAGATCGGGAAGACGCGCGCCTCGACCCCGGGTGGTTCGGCCATGCCCGGCCCGCTGTTCCGCCTAGCCTCGTCGTCGACCGGCGGGGTGCGCAGCGACAGCGACGCGCCTTCCTCCAGCCGGCCGTTGGCGCGCAGCAGCGCTTCGAGCACCGCCACCGCGCGCGGCTCGTGGATCGGACGCCAGCTGCCGCGCTCGCGCATGTGCCACAGGTCGAGCCCGCCGATCACCACCGACCGGGTCGGCAGGTCGACCATCGCGCCGGGGCCGAAGCTGGTGACGAGTTGCGATGCGCGTAAGCTGGTGCGGGCGGTCATCGGCGGTCCTTCATTCGAGATCGCGCGCGCCCGCCACCCGCTCGCCGCCGGGGCCGCGCGCGCGCAGCAGCACGCCGGGTTCGACGTCGCGCATGCTCCACCCCGCCTGGAAGCGCCGGTGCGCGGGATCGAGGTTCTCCACCTCGGGCGCGAGCGGGGGATGGAGCAGCCGGTGGGGGCGGTCGGCATAGCTGAACGGCGCGCCCGCCGCGGTCTGCGCGGCGGCGACCGCGATCCAGTCGTCGAGCAGCCCCTCGATCTCGGCCGCCAGCCGCTCGCGCCCGCCGGGGATGTCGGGCGGGGCGCGCCCGACGAGATGGCGGACCACCGCCGCCCGCACCGACGAGCGTTCCAGCGCCGCCACCGCCCCCGCCGGGGTCAGCGCCGGGTCGAGATGCCGCGCGATCGCGACCACCACCGCCGCCAGCCCGCGATCGAGCGCGCGCGCCGACCAGGGGGTGACGCTGGTGGCTTCGACGGCACGATAGAAGGTGTCGTGGAAATGCCCGAACTGTTCGAAATGCATCCGGTCGCGCGGGCGGTGGACGTTGAGCACCACCACGACGAGGCCGGGGCGCGCCGGGTTGCGGCCGACGCGGCTGGTGGCCTGGATGTATTCGGCGGCAGTCTTGGGCTGGCCTTGGACCAGCATCAGCCCCAGCCGGTCGATGTCGAGCCCGACCGAGATCATGTTGGTGGCGAGGGCGACGTCGACCGCGCCATTCTCGCCGAAACAGGCCTCCAGCCGCCGCTTGGCGAACGCCGCCTGATCGGTAGAAACGCGCGAGGTCAGCTCCACCGGCTCGCCCAGCGCGCGATTGCCGAAGGGGCGGTCGGCCGGCTCGATCCGCCGGCGCTCGTCGCCATAGCGGGCGACGCGGGCCGCGACCTCGTCCTCGATGATCCGTCTGGCCCCGCCCAGTTCGCGCAGCGCGTTGAAGTAGCACAGCGCGGTCCGGTACGCGTCCGCGTCGCCGCCCTCCTGCGCGAGGCCCTCCGCCCCCGCCAACAGCGTCACCAGCGCCTGAAGGAACACCAGCTTGGGGCCCCGCCCCGCCGCCGCCAGCCCGAGATACCAGCGCGCGGGGTCGCCCGGCGCTTCGGCGCGAGACAGCGCGAAGAAGCTGTCGCGGCGGTCGATGCCCGGCGCGGGAAAGATGCGGGTGTCGTGCCGGTCGAACAGCGCCGCGATCTGCCCGGCGGCGCGGCGGACGGTGGCGGTGGAGGCGACGATCTTGGGCCGGATGCGGACCCCGGCCACCTCGCGGGTCGCGAGCCGGTCGATCGCCGCCTCGTACAGCCCCGCCACCGTGCCGAGCGGGCCGGAGATGAGGTGCAGCTCGTCCTGGATCACGAGGTCGGGCGGGTCGAGCCGGTGCCCTTCCGCCAGCGGTCGGCCCCCGTCGGGCTCCGCCGCGCCGTAGAAGCCGGTGTCGTCCGCGCGATCGACATGGCCGAAGAACGCGCCCGCCTCGCCCCGCCACGGCAGGCTCGCAAACTTGTCGACGGTGGCGATCAGGAACGCGGGCAGCCGGCGATAGATCGCCTGATCCACCGTGACGATCGGGAGCGCGCGGTCGCCGGTGAAGTCGCAACGCCCGTTGGCGCAGCGCAGCTCGAGGTTGGTCGGGTGGTCGGCATTGGGGACGCAGCGGAAGCTGGCGGGGACGAAAGCGGTGCCGCACCACGGGCACGCCTTGATCGGCGCAGGCGCGCGCGGCTCGCGGCCGGACTGAAAGGCGCGGACCCGGCGGACGGCGGTGTCGTCGCCTTTCACCCCCTTGCCGCCCAGCCGGTTGGGGCTGGCGTCCGATCCCACCCACAGCCCGATCTCGATCGGCCAGTCGCCCAGCGCCGGGCGGCCGTCCGGGCGACGATAGTCGGGGCCGGTGCGCAGCAATTCGAGCGCGCAGACCAGCCCCGCCGCGCGGCCGAGCTGGTCAAGCGTCAGCAGCCTGAGCGTATAGCGCATCACCACGCTGACGCCCGCGCCCAGCAATCCCGGCGCGCCCAGCCGCCGGTGGGCGATGGTAAAGGCGGCGAGCCCCAGATACGCCTCGGTCTTGCCGCCGCCGGTGGGGAAGAAGAGCAGGTCGCACAGCTCGCGGTCGGGATGGCGCTTGTCCGCCATTCCCGACAGGTTGAGCAGGATGAAGGCGAGCTGGAACGGCCGCCACGCCGGCGTCACGGCATCCGGCCGCCGCGCGCGGGCGGCATCGGCGACCGCGCGATTGGCGATCGCAAAGGCGGTGCACGCGCGCTCGTCGGCGGTGAGGAGCGCGATCCCCGCCGCGATACGCGTCCGTGCCGCGCCCTGCGCCTCGATCAGCGCGGCGGCGGTGCGTGCGCGCTGGGGGGCGGCGGCGACCTCGGCCGCCTGCGCGTGCTGCCCCGCCGCCCAGTCGGCATAGGCGGCGACCAGCGGCTCCAGCGCCGCCGCCAGCGCTGCGCCGCCTTCGTGTGCGAGTGCTGCGAGGCGGTCCATCCCGAACTCGACGCCTGCGATCTCGGCGGCGACCGTGCGCTCGACCGCGGCGCGGGGCAGGTGGGTGGTCCACACCCGGCGCACGGCCCCGTCCCCGTCGCTCTCGTGGACGCAGGCGCAGCCCAGCCCCACCGCGTACGCGGCGACATCGCGGTAGTGCAGGTCGGCGAGCTGCTCGTCCCAGTCGTCGCGCGCGATCCGCGACAGGTCGTGCTGGGGCACGAACCCGCCCGCGACGCGCAACGACAGCCGCACCTGATAGGCATGGGCGAGGTCGCGCCAGGCCGGCTGCGGCTCCTCGCGCTTGTTGACCAGGAACACGGTCACCACCCGCACCTCACGCTCCGCCCCGGTTGCGGTACGCAGGCGATAGGGTCGCGCGCGAAGCGCGACCTCCAGCGCGCCGCCGGGCCGCGCGGTGGCGCCGGAGCCGGGTACCAGCGCGGTCGTCATTGCCGGCCCGTCGGGCACCCGGAGGTTGAGGGTCTCGGTCCGCGGCACCCGTCGCCAGCCGATCCCGCCGCGTGGAGCCACCCCGCTGTCGAGCACATCGGGCGACAGCGGCGGATCGGGGACGTAATCGCCCCAGCTCACCGTCACCTCCAGCACCTCGTCGGCGGGATCGAGCATCGCCGACAGCCCAATCGAGCTCGGCAGGAAGCGTCGGCGGGCGGGCGCGCGATCGGGCTCGTCGTCGTCCCCCGCCGCGCCGCCCGCGCCCGATCCTTGCGCCTCCGCCAGGATGTCGGCGGTGTCGTCCCACCCCTCGGGCGCGTCTTCGATGGCAGCAGCTGTCGCCATCCCCGACGGCGCGATGAAGCCGGACAGGTACCAGCGCGACGGGCTCTCGCCCACCGGCAGGCGCTCGGCGGCGAGGTCGGCGTCCTCCGGCTCGGTCGGCCCGATCAGGTTGCGCCGGAGCCGCCGCACCAGCTCCTCGCGCACCGCACCCGCGCTCATGCCACCCGTTCCGCTTGTCCCCGTTCCCCGTTGAGCCCGAGCAGCCGGGCGAGCACCTCGTCCCGGAACGCCGCCGGCCAGAACAGCCGCCCGCGATAGCGGTGGTCGTCCTCGTCCTCCTCGCCGAGGAACACGGGCGCGGCGCGCTCGACCAGATCGTCCCAGCCATAGGCTGCGAGCACCGCCCGATCGATCGCGTCGTGGCGCATCCGCAAGGCCGCGATGTCCGCGGCGTCGTCGGCGCGGCAGTGGAAGCGGTTATAGGTCGGCGTCATCCCCTCGCCCCGCGCGATCATCAGCGCGGCGCGCGCGTCGTGGTACGCCCGCCCCGCCGCCTCCAGCGCCGGGTCGTCGTCGAACCCCGGCGGCAGCGGGAACGTCTCGAAACAGTCGGACGGGGTGTAGCGCAGCCGATCCTCCAGCGTGGATGCAAAGAACCGCGCCCAGACCTCGTGCACCCGCGATTGCAGCACGGCGAACGCGGCGTGGGAGGGTAGGACAAAGACCTTTACGCTGTGAGCGAACACTTGGGCCGCATCGACGAACGCCAGCGACAGGTGCGGCGACGTACTCGCACAAACGAGGACGCGATCCAGCTTTGCGATCGCTGCATACAGCTCTGGGCGTTCGCGCTCGTACAACCACCACCGATTGCGCGTCGCCGGGTTACCGACCTTGTCCCGTTCCGGCTTCACCCGCTGCTCCACGATGTGGATAAGGTCCGGCCAGTCTGCGGCAACTTCGTCGGGATAATCTGGTGCGACGATGCCCGAGCGCAGCTGTTCGCTTCGTTCGGCCGCCGACAGGCCGGACCAGCACGGGCCGCTCTCGGACCGCCGCAAGGGGCGGCTTCGAAAATCGATGGCGAAGCGGCAATGCGTCAGAATGGGAGAGTTATTCAGCTCCTCTCCGCCCAGATACGGCTTGATGAGAGCAGCGTTCCGCGGATTTCGCCTAATCAGGTCATCCATCTCGCTGAACGTGCTGGCCCAACCGGCAGGCAAGGCTCCGTCACTGGACGTGAAGCCGGCGCCATAAATCTTCGATCCTTCAAACCCGATTCCCAAATTCGCCCGCAGCCGCACCGGCGACCCGTCCAGATCGCCCTCGACCAGATGGGCGGAGATGCGCCGCACCGGGCGGCCGTCGAGCATCGCCGGGCTGCTCGCCCCGCCGCTCGCCTCGCCCTTGCTGACGAAGACCTGTGCCACGACCACCGCCGCCTCGCCTTCCCATGGGTGGCGGCTGACCGCGCGGGTGATGATGCCGCCCTCCGCGACGATGCGTGCGAGCCCGCTCTCGCGCGTGTCGCCCTGGCGGATCGTGTTGGTGGCGATCAGCGCCATGGTGCCGCCCCGGCGCAGCAGGCCGAACGCGCGGCGATAGAAATGCGCAACGATGTCGGCGTTGCCATGGCTGCCGGGATGCAGCGCCTTCAGCCAGTCGGGATAGGCGGGCGGGTGGCCGGCGGCGATCGTGTTCTTGCCGGCGAAGGGCGGATTGCCGACGATCGCGTCGAAGCCGGGATTACCCCTAGCGAACACGTCGTTGAACTCGAGCTCCCAATGGAACGGCGCGATCCCGTGCGGTCCGGCCCGGAGCGCATCGCCCATCGCCTCCAGCCCCGCCCAGCTCGCGGCGCTGGGGGCGAGCACCAGCCCCTGCGCCTCCCCCAGCGCCCGGTCGCGCTCGCGCGCGGTGCGCCCGGCGAAGAACGCGGCGATCACCGCGTCCGCGACCAGCTGCGCCCGCCGCTTGGCGACCGTCGCCTCGCGGTGGCGGCCCTCCTGCACCGCATAGGATGCGATCTCCGCCTCCGCGCGCATCAGCCGGTCGAGCTCGCCCGCGGCGCGGATGCCCTGCTGGACGATCGTCTCGACGAACCCGTGCTGCGCGCCCGCCGGCGCCCACGACACCGCCATGATCCGGGGATTGGGCAGCCCGACCAGGCTGTCGCCGCACTTGAGCACATGGTCGAGAAAGGTGAACTCGTGCGCGCTCGCCAGCGTCTCGAGCCACAAGGACAGCTTGGCGAGGTCGAGCGCGAGCGGGTTGCGATCCACCCCGCGCAAGCAATGCTGCGCCACCAGCCGCTTGGCGTGGAACAGCGCATCCTCGTCCGCCGGGATCGTCGGGCGCTGCGCCGGCCAGCGCTCCCACGCCGCCACCAGCCGCGCGGCCAGCTGGCGGCACGCCTCGACCAGGAACGCGCCCGATCCCGCGGCGGGGTCGCAGACCTTGAGCGCCAGCACCTCCGCCGGAGTCGCATCCGCGCCGATCCGGGCCAGCGCCGCTTCGAGCGCATGGGTGACGATCGGCTCGGTCAGCGAGCGCGGGGTGTAGTGGCTCCCGGTCCGCCGCCGCTCGTCGGTGGGCTGGAGGATCGGCGTCCCCGCCCCCACCGGCGATCCGCGCGGACAGGCGCGCGCGTCCACCACCGGGGCCAGCGCCGCCGCCAGCGCGGGCACGTCCGCCGCCTCGCGCAGCGCCCGGGTCACCGCCGCCGGGAACTGGCCGCGCCCGGTTTCGTCCTTGAGCCATCGCACCCGATCGGCGGGCGCGCATCCGGCCAGCGCCGTCAGGTCGACCCACACCGGCACCCGATTGCCCTTGCCCGCGCGGATCGCCAGCGTCGGGCCTGCTGCGCGCTGGACGGTGAAGCCCATCACCGTTTCGTACACCGACCCGATCTGCTCGACGGACAGCGACCGGTACGCCACCCGCTCGCCCGCCTGGACCAGCAGCCCGTCGAGCACCCTGAGCACGCAGCCGTCGCCCACCGGCAGCACCCGCTCGGGGTCGGCCGGATCGCGCCGCCCGAGCAGGAACGGAAAGCGCCCTTCCGCGAACAGCTGGCCGCCGCGCGCCTGCATGAACCCGTCCGCGCCGCCGCGCTCGACCAGCCGGAACAGCGCCAGCAGCCGCCCCCAGGCCCCGCGCCGCTCGTCGGCGGTATCGGGCTCGCGCGCACCATCCTCGGCCAGCCGCGCGTGGAGCCCGCCCAGCGCATAGCCCTGTTCGTACAGGCTCGCCGCGCCGCCGCCCGTGGCCGACGGCATCAGCCCGCGATCCTCGGCATACAGGATGAAGATCAGCCGCAGCAGGACGGTCAGCAGCCCTTCGTACAGCTGCTGCGGGTCGCGCGCGGCCAGCTCACGGATGAGGTCGGGCGCGGCGGCGTCGAGCCCGCGCAGCAGCTCGTGCAGGCTGGCGAGCACCTGACCCGCGAGCTTCGCCGACACCTCCGCCTGCGCCGCGCGTGATTGCGCCAGCATCGCGGGCAGCCGGTGCGACGGCGCGCCGGTGAACAGCGCATGCCCGTCGAGCAGCAGCTTCAACCCCGCCAGCATCCCGCGCCCGGACACCTGCGTCAGCGCGAGGAGCGGCCATTCGAGCCACCCCGCCGCCTCGCCGCGCGGCGCGGTGACGAGGCGCAGCACCGGCCGCGCCTCGCCACGATCCGCCTCGCCACGGCCCGCCTCCGTCGCGCCGACGAGCACCCCGGCGGCGACCCCCGTCTCGCGCAACAGCCGCTCGAACCGCTGCGCCGCGGTCGCCTCCCACCCGTCGAGCGCGCCCCGCCGGTCGAGCGGAACGCCCGGCATCACCCCGACCAGCAGCTGCACCGCATCGCCGGCGGGGGACAGCACCGCCCAGTCGGGCGACAGCAGCGTCTCGCCATCGCGCAGCGACACCGCCAGCGCCGCGGGCACCGGCGGGCCGCCCAGCGCCCCCGCCACCCGCTCGGGCGTCCAGCCGAGCACGTCGCGGAACAGCGGCCACGCCTCGCCCGCGGCCAGCACCTCGAGCGCCGCCGCCGCCGCCGCGCCCTCAAGCGGCCCCTGCGGTTCGGGCCACAGTCCCAGGCGGGCGAGTGCGGCGGGGGCGACCACCAGCCCGGTCGGTTGCAGATAGCCGAGCCACTCGTGCCGGCCGCCGTCGAGCCGCCCGCTCATCGTGCCGGCCAGAGATAGACGATCCCGATCGGCTCCAGCCGGCGCGCGCGGATGCGGCCGCCGGCGCGCAGGCGTTCGGGCTCGCGCACCAGCTCGTCGTCGAGCCGGGTGGCGGTGCGGTCCCACGACCGCCGGTCCGCCGCCCGCTGGCGCGCTTCCGCCTCGTCGAGCAGCAGCTGGAACTGGCGGTCGTCCGCGCCCCGTTCGCGCCGGATCGCCTCGATCCGCCCGCGCAGCAGCCGTTCGAGCCCCGCCGCCTCCGCCTCGGCCCGGCGGACCAGCTCGGTGCCGGCGCGCTCGGCACGGGCGGCGGCGCGCTCCTCCAGCACGGGGCGCAGCTCGGCGACGTCGGCCGCCGTGCCCGCGGTCATCGCCGTGGCGATCGCTGGCGGCGCGGCCTCGCCACCGTTCATCGCCGAAACCAGCGCGTCGAGCACCCGCGCCTCCGCCTGGCGCCCTGCCGCCAGCGGGCGCAGCGGGCCGGGCACGCCTGCCCGGTCGCGCCAATCGGCGGCAACGCTCAGCACCTCCTCGTGCAGCCGCGCCGCGCCATCGCCGTACAGCGCCAGCCTCCCGACCAGCAGCACCCGCGGGACCGGCGTCGCATCGGTGGCGATGACGCAGGCACGATCGAGCCCTTCGCGGAACCCCGCCGACTGGAACCTTGCCAGCAGCCGCCGCACCAGCCGGTGCTCAAGATGCAGCTGGACGACGTCACCCGCGTCGCGCCCGTCGGGCAGGATGGCGGGCGCGAAGCTGACCCGGCGCACCGCGGCGTCGGCGCTCGTTCGCCACTGCCCCGGCCGCTCGCCGGGACGCGCCGGGCGCGCGCGCAGCTCGTCGAGCACCGGCTGCCAGCCCGGATCGGCGGACAGCGCGTCGCCCAGCGCGAACACCGGCGTCTCGCCCACCGCCGCACCCGCCCGCCACACTGCGCCCGACCGCGCCAGTGCGAGGCCCACCACCGCCTGCAACTCGTCCGGCTCCACCCCCACCCGCGCCCGCGCCTCCGCCAGCGCCGCCGCCAGCTCCGCCTGCTCGCGCCGCAGACGCACGAGGCGGGCGTCGCCGTCGCCCAGCTCGCGCACCGCCGCCAGCACGCGTTCGTCGGCCTGTTCGTTGTGGATCCGCGCCGCCGCCGCGTCGGCGTCGCTCCGCGCGATCCCGCTCGCCGCCAGCCGGTCGGCGAGCCGGTCGCCCAGCACCTGCCCCGCCGATCCCAGCTGGCGGCGGATCAGCTCGGTCTTCCTCACCAGCGCATCGAGCACGACATCCTCGGGCCGCTGGGCATGGACGAAGTACCGGCAGGTGACGGTGGCGGCCGGTTGCAGCTTGCGGTCGATCCGCCCATTGCGCTGTTCGAGCCGCGACGGGTTCCACGGCAGGTCGAAATGGACGAGGTCGTGGCACTGCGCCTGAAGGTTGATCCCCTCACGCGCGGCGTCGGTGCACAACAGGATGCGAAGGGGGTGCGCGGGGTCGTTGAACGCGCGCGTGATCTCGGCGCGCCGCTCGGCGGAGGTGATGCCGGTGAAGCTGTTGATCCGGGCGTCGGCATCCGGGTCGCGGTCGTCCACCAGCACGCCCAGTTGCCGCTGGAGCCAGCGGCGCGTGTCCTCGTACTCGGTGAAGACGATCAGCCGCCGCCCGAGCCAGCGCCCCTCGCCGTCGAGCAGGTGGGCGCGCGCCCAATCGATCAGCCAGCGCACCCGCGCATCCGGCCGGTGCCTCGCCGCCTCCGCCTCGGCCAGCATCGCCGCCGCCAGCGCGCGCTCGGCGGCGAGCTGCGCCCGATCCGCACCCGCCGCCCCGGCCCGCGCCGCCGCTTCCGCCCGCGACTCATCGGCCCGGTCAAGCGCGGCCAGCACCACATCCTCATCCGCCGCCGCTTGCGGAGCCTCGACCGCCGCGTCGGACACCGCCGCCGCCGCCTCACCCGCGATCAGCCGGTCGAGCGCGGCCAGATGCGCGCGCGCCGTCCGTGCGAAGGCGGGGACCGACGACAGCAGCCGCTGCTGCAACCCCACGAATGCCAGCCGCGCCTGCGCCGCGCGGCCCTTCGCCAGCGCGCCGATCCGCCGCTCGCGCAACGTCCGGTACTCGGCCAGCATCGCCGCCAGCCTCAGCTCGGGCGCATCCTCGGCCAGCCCGTCGATCACCACCGGCTCGACCATGCGTTCGGGAAAGCGCTCGCCCAGCGCGCGCAGGTCGCCTTTCAGCCGCCGGACCATTACCGGCTCGAGGTCCGCGGGCTTCACCTGCACGCCCCGCGTGAACCGCTGCGGGTCGAGCAATTCGAGCAGCGTCGCGAAGCTGTTGGGGTGACCGTTATGCGGGGTCGCCGACAGGAACAGCCGGTGCTCGAACCGATCGGACAGGTCGCGCAGCTCGCGGGTGAACTGGCTCTCGACCGCATAGCGCCGCCCGCCCGCTGGCGCGGCATGGTGCGCCTCGTCGAGGATCAGCAGCGACCGCGCCCGGAAATCCTCCAGCACGTCCCGCAGCCCCGCCGCATACGCCTCGTCGCCCAGCAGCACGTGACTCAGGATGAAGCGCGATCCCGCCGCCCATGGGTTCGCGCCATAGCCGCGCCGGCGGCGGAGCTCCTCCAGATGCCGCCGGTCGACGATCTCGAACGACAGTCCGAACTTGGTCCGCAGCTCGTCCTGCCACTGCCCGGTCATTGCCGCGGGGGCGAGCACCACCGTGAAGTCGACCCGGCGGCGCAGCAGCAGCTCGCGCAGCACCAGCCCCGCCTCCACCGTCTTGCCCAGCCCGACATCGTCCGCGATCAGGAGGTTGACCCGCGGCAGCCGCAGCGCCTTGCGCAGCGGCAGCAGCTGGTACGGATCGAGCCGGATCCCAGCGCGGAACGGCGCCTGGAACAGGTCGCGCTCGGCGGCAGTGGCGGTGCGCCACTTCACCGTGCGCAGGTACGCCGCGAACGCCTGGGGATCGTCGCCTCCGCCCTTCCCCAGCGTCGCCCACGCTTCCTCGTCGCGCAGCCGCGCGTCGATCTCCGCAGTCCACAGCACCCGTGCGGGCTCGCCCCCGGCATCGTCGTCGACACAGGCGAGCCGATGCCCGTCATGCACCCCCTCGGGCTCGCCCTCGACCAGCCAGAGCCGGCCGCGCAGCGACACGAACTGGCCGATCCGGGGTTGGGGCGCGGGCATGGGCGCGAAGGGGCACCAGCCTGGACCCTTGCGGCAATCGGGGTTGCCTCCGTTTCTGCGGAGAACGGCGCGTGGTTGGCGCCCCGCTCAGCTAACGGTTTCTCCGGAATAGAGGTAATGCCCGTTTGTTCTTTCCCGGCGATGATGCTTTCCCCTGAGGCATTCCGACCGGCCATCGGGCCGCGCCGTGCAAAGGATCGAAAAGATGCACCCCAGCACCGTTATCTGGGCCAAGCTGGACCGAGAGGCCGGGACGGCGCTGCCGCTCGCGGACCACCTTCTCGACGTCGGTGCGGTGTTCGAACGCCTGCTCGCGGGCGGGGCATGGGCTGCGATGTTGGAAGCCGCCGCCGGGCGGCCGCTGGCCGCGCAGGACTTCGCCCGGCTGTCCGCGCTTGCCGCCTTCCACGACGTCGGCAAGGCGAACGCAGGCTTCCAGGCGCGCATCGATCCCCGCGCGGATCGGATCGGGCACGAACCGCAGGTGGCAGCGCTGCTCCGCGATCCGGCGCTCTCCGTGACCCCGGCGGGCGAGGCGCTGGTCGTGCTGATGCGCGACTGGGGTGCCGCTCCCTTCCTCCCCGCCCTGATGGCACACCACGGCCGCCCTCGCGAGGACTTCGCCCGGCCCGGTCCCGGAACGCCGGCCGCCGACACGCACAGCCGACACTGGCGCGCGCGCGGCGGCTATGATCCGCTGGCGGAGGTCGTCGCGCTGATCGCGGCGATGCGCGCGCGCTGGCCGCTCGCGTGGAAGGCGGGCGAGCGCCTGCCGCAGGACCCGCGCTTCGTGGCGCTGTTCGCCGGGCTGGTGACGCTGGCCGACTGGATCGGGTCGGACACCGCCCGCTTCCCTGTCGCCGCCCCGCACGGCCCCGCGCGCGCGGCCCTGGGCGACCGGCAGGCGGCAGAGGCGGTGCAGGTCCGCGGCCTTGCTCCCATGCCCACCCCCGCCGGCGGGTTCGAGGCTGCGTTCGGCTTTCCCCCGCGCGGGCTCCAAGCCCAAGCCGACGCCGACGACCTCGGCCCGGTCGCGCTGATCGAGGCGGAGACCGGGTCGGGCAAGACGGAAGCGGCCTTGTGGCGCTGGGTGCAGCTCCGGCGGCGCGGACTGGTCGACGGACTGTACTTCGCGCTGTCCACCCGGTCGGCGGCGGTGCAGTTGCACGCCCGGGTGCAGCGGATGCTGAAAGCGCTGTGGGGCAAGGACGCGCCCGAAGCGGTGCTCGCCGTGCCGGGTTACCTTCGCGCAGGCGATGCCGAAGGCGAGCCTTTGTCCGGCTTCGGGGTGCGCTGGGACGACGGGCCAAAGGACGACAGCCGCTGGGCGGCGACACGTGCGCAGCAGTTCCTCGCCGCCCGCGTCGCGGTGGGCACGATCGACCAGGCGCTCTTGGCCGCGCTCCGGGTCCGCCACGCCCCCTTCCGCGCCGCCGCGCTCGCGCGCAGCCTGCTGGTGGTGGACGAGGTGCACGCCTCGGACGCGTATACCGGCGCGTTGCTCGAACGGCTGATCGACAATCATCGCGGAGCAGGCGGCCACGCGCTGCTGCTATCGGCGACGCTGGGCGGGGCCGCCCGCGCCAGGCTCCTGGGACAGCCCGCGCCGACGCTCGTGGAGGCGGAAGCCGCGCCCTATCCCGCGCTGTCCGGGCGGAACGCAGCCCCGCGTGGCTCCGACGCCGGCGGAGCGAGCAAGTCCGTCCGGATCGAGGTACAGGGCCTGATCGACGACCCGGATGCGATCGCGCGAACGGCGGTCGAGGCGGCGAACCGCGGCGCGTCGGTGCTGGTGGTGCGCAACAGCGTCCGCGGCGCGGTGGCGGTGGCGCAGGCGGTCGAGGCGCTCGCCCCGGCCCTCGCCTTTCGCGTGAACAGAGTCGCGACGCTCCACCACGGCCGCTTCGCCCCCGACGACCGCCGCCTCCTCGACGACGCGGTGGAGGCGGCGTTCGGCAAGGGGCGCAGCGCGACAGGCCGCGTGCTGGTCGGCACCCAGACGCTCGAACAATCGCTCGATATCGACGCCGACCTGCTCGTTACCGACCTCGCACCGATGGACGTGCTGCTCCAGCGGATCGGCCGGCTCCATCGCCACCCCCGCGACCATCGCGGCGACTTCGCGCAGGCGCGCGCGATCGTCCTCCGCCCCGCCGACCGCGACCTCACCGCGTTGCTCGACCCCGGCCGTGCGAGCCATGGCCTCGGCGCGCTACGCAACGGGCGCGGCGTCTACCCCGACGTGCTCCAGCTCGAAGCGACGCTGCGCCTGCTGGAGGCGAACCCCGCCATCGCCATCCCCGCCGACAACCGCAGGCTGGTCGAACACGCGCTGCATCCCGACGCGCTCGCCCAGATCGCCGCCGCCGGGACGGACTGGGCCAACCATGCCGCCACCGTCAACACCGTCGCATACGGCGACCGCGACACTGCGCTGGCCCTGTCGCTCGACCTGTCGGTGCCGTTCCGCGACCTCCACTTCCCCGATGGCGAGGAAGCGGTGCTGACCCGGCTCGGCGCGCGCGACCTGCTGGTCGACCTCGATCCGCCGCTCCCTAGCCCGTTCGGCACCCCCGTCCCCCGCCTCGCGATCCCGCACTGGATGGCCGGCGGGATCGGGGCGGATGCACGGGTGGAACTGCTCGACAAGGACGAGGACGGCCGGCGCTTTCGCCTAGACGAGCGCGTCTTTCGCTATGGCCGCTGGGGGCTGACCGACGTGTCGTAACGCAGGTGAGGGAAATAGTGCGCCCGTCCGCTGCAACGTCCGCCTCCGCTCCGCCGTTTTCCCCTGCGCCACCCCCGCGCACCGGAGACCCGCCATGGCCCTGTTTTCCAAGGACATCGAGACGCTCGACGACCTGTTCGTCCACACGCTCCAGACCACCTATTACGCCGAGAACCAGATCGTCGACGCGCTGGCGACGATGATCGACAAGGCGTCCGCGCCCGAACTCAAGACCGGGTTCGAACAGCACCGCGCCGAGACGCAGGGCCAGATCGCGCGCCTCGAACAGGTGTTCCGGATGCATGGCGCCGAGCCCCGGCAGACCAGCTGCCCCGCATTCGACGGGATCGAGAAGGCGAACGATTCGACCGCGGCCGACATCGCCGACCAACACGTCCTCGACGCCGCGCTCGCGGGCGGCGCGCAGCTGGTCGAGCATTACGAGATCGCGCAGTACGGCAAGCTGATCGCCTGGGCCAGGGCGCTGGGCCGCGACGACTGCGCCGCCGTCCTCGCCGAGACGCTGGCCGAGGAAAAGGCGACCGACGAGAAGCTGTCGCGACTCGCCGAGGCGAGCCTCAACCGCGAGGCGGCGCACGCCACCGCCTGATGCGGAACAGCGGGTGCCGGACGACCGTTGCATGCGGCATGATCCGGCACCTGCTCCCCCTCCTGCCGCTGCTGCCGCTGGCCGCGTGCGGCGATCCCGCCCCCGCCCCACGGGCGACCCCCGCCGAGACCGGTTACATCGCCAAGGTGCAGGCGCTGTCCCCGCGCGAGCGCGAGGGCGTGCTGTTCCGCGCGATCCAGTCGGGCGGCGGCGACAACGGACGCTGCCACGAAGTGACTCGCGTCGAGTCGATGCCCCCCGCCAAGACTGGCCAGCCCACCTGGCGGGTCACCTGCACCGGCGGCGGGCAGTGGCTGGTCGTCCTGGGGGATAACGGCATCGCGCAGGTCACCGGCGCGGCCGATCGGTGATCGGGCGATGAGCGACCGCGCCCCGCTGTCCGGCGGCTGCTTCTGCGGTCGGCTCCGCTACCGGGTCAGCGCCGCGCCGCTGTTCGCGATGGCGTGCCACTGCACCGACTGCCAGCAGATGACCGCGTCGGCCTTCTCGCTCGGCCTCGTCGTGCCGCGCGACGGGTTCGCGGTGGAAGCCGGCACCGAGCCGCGCCGCATGGCCAAGCAGGGCGATTCGGGCGCGACCTCCACCCGCTATGTCTGCCCGGTCTGCGCGACCTGGACGCATACCGAAACCAGCGGCTCGCCCGACGTGACGGTGGTCCGCCCTTCCTCGCTCGACGACCGCACCTGGGTGCGGCCGGTGGCGCAGATCTACACCCGCTCCGCCCACCCCTGGGCGCTGATGCCGCTGCCGTTCAGCTTCGACCGCGAGTTCGACGACCCCGCCCCGATCGCCGCGGTTTTCGCCGCCAGCGATATCCGGCCGGGGCACATCGCCTAGCACTCGCTCGTCACCCCCGCGAACGCTGCGATCGCTCGCGGCTCCCGTCCTGCACCATCCCACGCGATCCCAGCTTCCGCTGGAACGACGGCAGATACGAAAACGGCGGCAGTCCCGTGGGACCGCCGCCGCTCGCTACCCGAACAGAGGCCCGATCAGGCCGCCTGCTGCTCCGGCTGGGCGGGCAACGCCGCCTTCGCCTGGGCAATGATCGCCGAGAACGCCTCGCCCTCGTGCATCGCGATATCGGCCAGGACCTTCCGGTCCAGCTCGATCCCGGCGAGCTTCAGCCCGTGCATGAACTGGCTGTAGGTCAGCCCTTCCGCACGGACGCCGGCGTTGATGCGCTGGATCCACAGGCCGCGGAAGGTGCGCTTCTTCACCTTGCGGTCGCGATAGGCGTACTGCCCGGCCTTCTCCACCGCCTGGCGGGCGATGCGGATCGTATTCTTGCGGCGGCCATAATAGCCCTTGGCCTGCTCAAGGATGTTCTTGTGCTTGGCCTTGGTGGTTACACCGCGCTTGACGCGTGCCATGTCCTAGTCCTCCTCAGTTCAGGCCGTACGGCGCCCAGGCCTTCACCGTCGCGGTGTCGGCCTTCGACAGCACGGTGGTGCCGCGATTCTGGCGGATGTACTTGCCGTTGTGGCTGATGAGGCGGTGGCGCTTGCCGGCGACGCCGTGCTTCAGCATCCCCGATGCGGTGAGCTTGAAGCGCTTCTTGACGCCGCTCTTGGTCTTGAGCTTGGGCATTTTGTCCTCCTGGATTGGCGAGGCAGGCACCGCCGCGGCAGCCCTAGATGGCCGGGCGGTGCGGGTTTGCCTCACGCGGGAAGCGGGGCGCATAGCGGCACCCCCCCCCGATTGCAACGGCTACGATTACAACGATTCCGGAACCGGAACGAGCTTCGGGCGCTTCCCCCATCCATGGAAGCCACGGCCCAGCGTATCCCGGAGCCGCCCGCCACCGCCCCGGACGAACGCCGGGCGCGGCGTAGGCGCATCGTCCGCAACGTCCTGATCGGCGTGTTCGGCACGCTGTTCGCAATCTGGCTGGTGCTGTTCGTCACCAAGGGCCGTTTCCTCAGGCACCCGTTCGAACGCTTCGTCGCGGCGCAGACCCACCGTCCGGTGCAGGTCCGTGGCGAGTTCCAGCTCTATTTCGCGCCGTTCGACATCAAGTTCCTCGCCGAAGGGTTCACGATCGGCAACCCGGCGTGGGCGACCCGGCCCAACCTGTTCCAGGCGGAGCGGATCGACACCCGCATCGCGCCCCTGTCGCTGATCTTCGGGCGGCGGCGGATCAAGTGGCTGGATCTCACCAACGCCGCGGTCGACCTCGAATGGCGCCCCGACCATTCCACCAACAGCTGGACCTTCAGCGAGGAAAAGGGCGGCAAGCCCCTCGAACTCCCCGACGTCGATCGCGCAACCGTGCGCGGCACGACCGTCCGCTACCTCGATCCCCGGATGCAGGTGCTCGCCGACCTCGGGATAGACCCGATCCAGGCGAACACCGCGGGCGGGATCGGCGACGCGGTCGCGCTCAAGGGGACCGGCAAGCTCCGCAACGCCCCCTTCACCCTCACCGCGCGGCTGCTGTCCCCCAACCAGACGGTAGCGCGGGGCGAGAACCGGCTCGTCGCCGAGCTGCGCAGCGTCGGCAACGTGATCGACGTCTCGGGCACGCTGCCCAGCCTCGCCGATATCGAGGACGTGCCCCTCGCCACCCGCGCGCGCGGGCGCAACATGGCCGATCTGCTCGGCATCATCGGTGTGGCGATTCCCAACACCCGCACCTATCGCCTCCAGGCGCAGCTGGTGAAGCATGGCGAGGAGTATCGCTTCACCCGGATGCACGGCACCTTCGGCAACAGCGACGTCGCGGGCACGCTGACCATCCGCAATGCCGACCGCATCCACCTCACCTCGACGCTCACCACCCGCCGGCTCGACATCATCGATGCCGCGCCGTTCATCGGCTACAACCCCGATATCGTCGCTGCCAAGGGCGCGGTCGCCGCCGCCGCCGCGACGGGCGCGGGGGCCGAGCGGGTGATGCCCGACGCCGCCTTCCCCATCGCGACCATGCAGCGCTTCGACGCCGACCTGAAATGGACGGTGGCGCAGGTCCGGTCGAAGAACCTGCCGATCTCCAACATCGACATGACGCTCGATCTCGAACGCGGGCGGCTGGCGTTGTCGCCGCTGACCTTCTCGATGGCGCGGGGCAACGTCGCCTCCGACCTCGTCTTCGACACCCGCCCGCGGCCCAGCGCGGTCAGCTACGACATCCGCCTCGCACCCACTCCGATGGGGCGGCTGCTCGCGGGCTATGGCGTCGCGGAGGCGGGGACCACCGGCACGATCCGCGGGCGCATCCAGCTGGCGGGGCGCGGCGACACGATCCATAACTCGCTCAGCACCGCACGCGGGCGGATCGCGTTCGTGATGCCGGCGGGCAGCTTCTGGACCCGTAACGTCCAGCTGTCGGAGATCGACATCGGCACGTTCGTCCAGAAGATGTTCGAGAAGAAGCTGAAGGAGCCGGTGCAGATCAACTGCGGGCTGATCGGCTTCACCGTGCGGGGCGGCGTCGCGGCGGCGGACCCGATCCTGATCGACACCAAACAGAGCGTCATCCTGGGCCGCGGCGGTTTCAGCTTCCGCACGGAGGCGCTCGACATGGCGGTGCGCGCCGATTCCAAGAAGTTCTCGCTGTTCTCCGGCCAGTCGCCGGTGGGGATAACCGGGCGCTTCGCCAGCCCCGAGATCGACCCGATCTCCGACCAGCTGCTCGGGCGCGCCGGCGTCGGGCTCGGCCTCGCGGTGGTGGCGACGCCGGTGGCGGGGCTGCTCGCCTTTATCGACGTCGGCGATGCCAAGGCCGCCGCCTGCGGCCCGGTGCTGTCGGGTGCGCGCGCGACCGCCCAGCGCACGGCGAAGGGCGAAGCGCGCGACGATGTCGGCCGCGGCACCACCGCCAAGGCGGAGGACGGGCGCGGGTCGAAGGGCGAGCGCAAGGACCAGCGCAAGAAGTTCCTGGGGATTTTCTGAGCCGACTCAGTCGTGCCGGCGGCCGAAGTCCGGTGCGGCGTCGTCCTGACCCTGGTCGATGATCGACCGGCGCACCGCGCGAGTGCGGGCGAACAGGTCGAACAGCGCATCGCCGTCGCCCCAGCGGATCGCGCGCTGGAGCATCGTCACGTCCTCCTGCAACCGTTGCAGGATCTCGAGCACGGCGGTCCGGTTGTTGAGGAACACGTCGCGCCACATCGTCGGGTCGGACGCGGCGATGCGGGTGAAGTCGCGAAAGCCCCCGGCCGAGTATTTGATGACCTCGCTCTCGGTCACCTGTTCTAGGTCCGACGCGGTGCCGACGATGGCATAGGCGATGAGGTGGGGGACATGGCTGGTCACCGCCAGCACCCGGTCGTGGTGTGCGGGCGTCATCCGCTCCACCCGCGCACCCAGCGCCTGCCAGACCCCGGCCACCGCGGCCACCGCGGCTTCGGGCGTGTCCGGCTCGGGCGTCAGGATGCACCAGCGGCCATGGAACAGGGTCGCGAACCCCGCCTCCGGCCCCGAATGCTCGGTGCCCGCGACCGGGTGGCCGGGGACGATAACCGCATCGGGCAGGTGCGTGCGCAGGCTCGCGAGCACGCTCTCCTTCGACCCCCCGACGTCGCTGACGATTGTGTCGGGTGACAGATGCGGCGCGAGCGTCTCCGCGACCCCTGCCATCGCCCCCACCGGCACGCACAGCATCACGAGGTCGGCCTGATTGACGGCCCCGGCCAGCGTCTCCGCGACTTTGCCGAGCCCGATCGCGGCGGCGGTCGCGCGCACCCCGGCATCGGCATCCCAGCCGGTCACTGCCACCTCTGGCAGATGATGCGCGACCGCCCGCACGATCGACGAGCCGATCAGCCCCAGCCCGACGATCGCGAGCCGCCGGATGACCGGCCGGGGGCCGCTCACGCGCCCGCCAGCGCACGCAGCGCAGCGATCACCCCGCGCACCTCGTCCTCGGTCCCGATCGAGATGCGCAGCGCGTCGGGCAGGCCCTGCCCCGACAGCCAGCGGACGATGTACCCCGCCTCCATCAGCCCCCGATATGCGGCTTCGGCGGTCAGCGCCCCCTCGAACAGCACCAGCACGAAGTTCGCCTCGGACGGAACCGCCCGCAGCCCGGCATTGCCGAGGGCGGCGATCTGCTCCCCGAACCAGTCGCGCCAGCGCCGGTTGTGGTCGCGGGTCGCGTCGACGAAGCCGGCATCTCCCACCGCCGCGATCGCCGCCGCCTGGCCGGCGCTGGTGACGTTGAAGGGCGCGCGGATGCGATGCAGCGCGTCGATGATCGGGGCGGCGGCATAGCCCCAGCCGATCCGTTCGGCGGCCAGGCCGTGGATCTTGGAAAAGGTGCGCGTCACCAGCACGTTGCCCGCTTCCGCCGCCAGCGCGAGGCCGCCATCGTCGTCTTCGGGCGCGAGGTATTCGGCATAGGCCTGGTCGAGCACCAGCAGCACCCCGGCCGGCAGCGCCGCATGCAGCCGGGCGATCTCCGCCCGCGGGGCGAAGGTGCCGGTGGGGTTGTTGGGATTGGCGACGAACACCACGCGGGTTCGCTCCGTCACGCACGCCAGGATCGCGTCGACATCGGTCGCATGGTCGCGATCGGGGGCGATCACCGGCACCGCGCCCACCCGCCGGGTGGCGATCTCGTACACGGCGAAGCCATAGCGGACATGGACGATCTCGTCCCCCGGCCCCGCGAATGCGCCCGCGGCGAGGTGCAGGATCTCGTCCGACCCGGTGCCGTAGATGATCCGCGCCGGATCAAGCCCGTGCGCCGCCCCGATCGCCTCGCGCAGGGCCGTCGCTCCCGCATCCGGATAGCGCTCCAGATGCCCCGCCGCGTCCAGAAACGCCGCGCGCGCCGCAGGCGAGGTGCCGAGCGGGTTCTCGTTGGAGGACAGCTTGGCGACGCGGCGCCCGTCGTCGGTGGTCGAGCGGCCCGGCACATAGGGGGCGATCGCGGCGACCCAGGGCTTGGGCAGGGGCGGGGATAGGGCAGGATCGGTCATGGCGCGGGGGTGTAGCGGCCGGGAGCCCGCGCGTCATCCCTGGCGGCGGTCGGAGCGCGGGCCCGACATTCCACGCGGAAGGTCACAAAAGGTCGCGGCCTACACCCATGGATCCGGTGAGGGCGGGCGGGGTGGTCGGGACTGAGAAACGGCGGTCCACACCGATACACGCCTTAGCCGATGTAGGACAGGGGGGGGCCTCGGTGGGATGCAGACTGGCAGATTGAGGGCGGAGGCAAGGGCATTGCGGCCGTCCCACAAACGGGGCTGTTGAAGAAGGCCGATGCTCTCTCGCCTGTCTGTCTCCCGAGGAATCGAGATACGGGAAGCTATTGAGCCGCTGTTGTCCGCCCCTTTGCCAACCAGTCGCGTCGAACTGCGATACCGGACGCTAGCCAGAGCGCACCAGCAGCCATGAACCCGGCCACCTCGCCGCCCGTGGGGGCTTCGACGATGAAACCCAAAGTCGCTGCAATAACCAGCGCCGTTCCAAGAACATAGAACGGGCGAAAACCAGCAGCAAAGGCGATCGGCAGGAAATGCAGCCCGACGACCAGCGCCATCGATGGCAACAGAAGATCGGGCCGATGCCAATTCATGACGATGTTGGCGGCAAGGAAAAGGCCGATGCCTTCGCCGATGCTACTCCAAACGAAGGCTCGTTCTGCCTTTGGCGACGGCTTGATGCCCTCGCCGGGGGTGCGGATTACAGAGCTTGCGACGAAACCGATCAGGACGAACGCCAAGAAGGGCAGCGCCAGAGCGACACCGGACAAGTGCCACTGCCAATATAGCGTCAACGAGGCGAAAACTGCTCCGAAAAAGCTCATGATCAGCGCGCCCCAAGCCCCCACAGACGGCCCCCTTCTCTCTACGTAGTCGGCTCACAGTACGTCTGCCGTTTGGACTGGTCGAGAGAGATCAGACCAGGCGCTATGCCAACGCCTGTTCCCGATTGGGAACGCGTAGCGGGACGGTCGCAGGGGGTGATCGCGATGAAAGTCGTCCGAGCGGCTGGTATTCCTGGAAACCTGTTCCCGATTGCACTTTCCCGCCATGAATGGGTGAAGACGGACGAACTGGAAAGGTCGCGAACGGACGAGCGTTGAAAGCCGTCCGGTGCCATGACCATCGTGTTGGTGTCGGGTGAGGCCCACGCATCGCGGGCGTGACCGGCACGGGGTGCCTTGGCGCGACGGCTTGGGTCGCCTAACGCCCGTCCATGACCGACCAGCGTTTCGGGCTTGATCGCCGGGTAGCCCTGCCCGGGCCGTTGCCGCTCGACGGCGGGGGCACGCTGGCGCCGGTTGAGGTTGCGTACGAGACCTATGGAACGCTGGCACCGGCGCGCGACAATGCGGTGCTGGTGTGCCATGCGCTGACCGGGGACCAGCATCTCGCCTCCGCTCATCCGCGGACGGGCAAGCCGGGGTGGTGGACGCGCATGGTGGGCCCGGGGCGGCCGATCGACCCGGCGCGTCACTTCGTGGTCTGCGCCAACGTGATCGGCAGCTGCATGGGCTCGTCGGGGCCCGCCTCGACCGACCCCGCGACGGAGCGTCCCTATGCGATGGGGTTTCCGGTGCTGACCATCCGCGACATGGTGCGCGCGCAGGCGATGCTGCTCGATCACCTGGGGGTGGAGACGCTGGCGGCGGTGGTGGGGGGGTCGATGGGGGGGATGCAGGCGCTGAGCTGGCCCGCGACCTTTCCCGCCCGCGTCCGCGCGTGCGTCGCGATCGCCACCACCGCGCGCCACACCGCGCAGAACATCGCGTTCCACGAGGTCGGACGCCAGGCGATCATGGCCGATCCATCCTGGCGCGGGGGCGACTATTACGGGGGCGAGCCGCCCGCGGCGGGGCTGGCGGTGGCGCGGATGGCGGCGCACATCACCTATCTGTCCGAAGCCGGGCTGACCGAGAAGTTCGGGCGGCGGCTTCAGGCCAGGAATGCCAAGAGCTTCGGGTTCGACGCGGATTTCCAGGTCGAGTCGTACCTGCGTCACCAGGGACTGAGCTTCGTCGACCGGTTCGACGCGAACTCGTACCTCTACATCACCCGCGCGATGGATTATTTCGATCTGGGGGAGGAGCATGGCGGGCTGCTCGCCAATGCGTTCCGGGCGAGCGCGGCGCGGTTCTGCCTGGTCAGCTTCGACACCGACTGGCTGTATCCGACGCCCGAGTCGCGCAGCATCGTCCATGCGCTCAACGCGGCGGGGCGGCCGGTGAGCTTCGTCGAGCTGTCGAGCCCGTTCGGGCACGACGCGTTCCTGCTCGACGTGCCAGAGCTGAACCGGGTGGTCGACGGCTTCCTGCGCGGGGGGGTGGCATGAGCCCCCCCTGCGCCCCGCTGCGGCCCGACCTGGCCGCGATCGCCGCGCATGTCGCAGGCGGCAGTTCGGTGCTCGACGTCGGCTGCGGCGACGGGGCGCTGATGGCGGCGCTGCGCGACGGCAAGGGGGTCGATGCGCGGGGGCTGGAGATCGACCCGGCCAACGTCGCCGCAGCGGTCGCGCGCGGACTTCCGGTGGTGCAGGGCGATGCCGATATCGACCTCCTGGGCTATCCCGACGCGTCGGTCGACTATGCGATCCTGAGCCAGACGCTCCAGACCTGTCGCGCGCCCGACCGGGTGCTCGACGAGCTGCTGCGGATCGGGCGGCGCGCGTTCGTGTCGTTTCCCAATTTCGCGCACTGGCGGGTGCGGCTGTCGCTGTTGTGGGGCGGGCGGATGCCGGTGACGCGGCTGCTGCCCGAACAATGGTTCGACACCCCCAACATCCACCACGTCACCATCGACGATTTCCGGGCCTTCGTGCGCGGCCGAGGCATCACCGTCGAGCGCACGTGGTTCCTGTCGGGGGACCGGCGGCGCTCGGCCGCCGCCGCCAATTTCCGGGCCGAGCATGCGGTGTTTCTGCTGAAACGTTGATCCACCGCAATTTTCCGGAACATTCCTGATCCAGGTGAATTGGGAAACTCCAAAGCTGGAAGACTCGATGCCCAAGACTGCCCTGATCGTCGAGGACGAGATCTTCGTCGCCCTCGACCTCGAACGCATATTGCTGGACGCCGGGTACCAGGTTGTCGCGATCGCGGCCGACACGCCCAGCGCGATGGAGGCTTGCGCCGCCGCCGAGCACGGGGCCTTCGCTTTCGTCGACGTCAACCTGCGCGATGGCCCGACCGGACCCGAGATCGCGCGGCGCATGGCCTGCGAGCACGGCATCAAGGTGGTGTTCGTCACCGCCAATCCCACCCAGATCGGCGAAGGCGCGGGCGCGCTCGGCTACGTTCGCAAGCCGTTCTCGGAGCGCGCGATCCTGGCTGCGGCCGCCGCGTGCACCGATACGGCCTGCCCGGCAAACGACGATCTGGTCATCCTGCGGCCGGACGCGACGGCCTGAACCCGATCGCCTGGCCGCACCCTCCCGATGGTCGGGCAAGTGGTCCGGTCCATGGACACTGAAACGTGTTCAGCATGACGAGCGTGGTATTCAGCCCGCCCGACTGAACACCGCGTTGGGCACCGTGACCCTGACCGCCAGGCCCTCCGCCCGCCAGTCTCGCGCCACCGTGCCGCCAAGCTGGCGAACCGCCGACATCTCGATCAGCTGGCTGCCGAACCCGACGCGCGCCGGCTGCGCGACGGCGGGGCCGCCCCGCTCGGTCCAGGCGATGGTGGTATTCGTATCGCCGCGGTTCACCGACACCGTGACCTGCCCGTCGGCATGGCCCAGCGCCCCGTATTTGGTCGCGTTGGTCGCGAGCTCGTGGAACAGCAGCGCGAGCGGGGTGGTGGAGCGGTCGTCGATCACCACGTCATCGCCGTCGATTGCGACGCGATCGGTCCGGTCGCCCCGATAGGCGGCGAACAGTTCGCCCAGCAGCCCGTGCAGGCTGTCCTGCCGCGCCTCGGGCCGCGACGCCGCCGAGTGCGGCCGGACGAAGTCGTGCGCCCGGCCGAGCGCGGTGATCCGGTCGCGCAGGTCGTTGGCGACCTGACGGAACTCGGGCCGGCCTCGCGCGGAGAACCCGACCAGTCCGGCGATGACTGCGAAGATGTTCTTGATCCGGTGCGACAGCTCTTGGCTGATGACCTCGCGTTCCTCCATCGCCAGCTTCTGCTCGTGGATGTCGGTGCAGGTGCCGAACCAGCGGGTGATCGCGCCCGTGCCCTCGTCGCGGATCGGCAGCGCGCGGCCCAGCACCCAGCGATACACGCCGTCGAAGTGGCGCAGGCGATATTCGATCTGGTACGGATCGCCCGTCGCCAAGCTGTGCCGCCACACCGCCCAGGCGCGATCCTGGTCGTCGGGGTGGAACATGTCGTTCCACCCCTCGCCATCGGTGGTCCCCTCCGGCGCGCCGGTGAATTCATACCAGCGGGCGTTGTAATAATCGTGGAAGCCGTCGGGTAGGGTCGACCAGACCATCTGCGGCATGGTGTCCGCCAGTGTCCGGAACCGCTGCTCGCTGTCGGAAAGCGCGCGGCGGGCGTCGGAGCCGAGCGTCTCGACCCGCCGGTCCGCGCGGCGGACATCGAGCCGGGCGAGCGCAGCGGTGGCGAGCACCGCCAGCCCCTGCCTCTGGAGGGGAGTCAGCCCGTCGCGCGCCACGGTGTCGAGGATGCACAAGGTCCCCAGCGTCTGCCCATCGTCGCCCCGCATCGGCGCACCGGCATAGAAGCGGATCTGCGGCCCACCGGTGACCAGCGGGTTGTCGGCGAAGCGCGGATCACCAACGAGGTCGGTGAACTCCACCACCTCGGCCGCGTCCAGCGCGTGCTCGCAGAACGAGATCGCGCGCGGCGTGCCCGGCAGGTCGGTGCCCGTGCGCCCCAGGAACTCCTGGGTGTCACCGCGGATCAGCGTCACCAGCGCCACCGGCGTCTCGCACAACGCCGCCGCAAAGCCGGTGATGTCGTCGAGCGCCCCGCCCTCGCGGATGCCGCTGACGTCATACGACGCGACGACATGGTCGCGGCGGGTGTCGATCGGTTCGGCGTCTTGCAGGGCGGTGGCGATCACGAGCGTCCTTGTCAGAAGGGCACGTCGTCGTCCAGATCGTCGGCGAACCCGCCCTTGTTGAACCCGCCGCGCGCGCCCGCGTTCCCGCCGGCATCGCCGCCGCGACCGCCGCCCCGGCTGCCGCCCCCGCCGCCATAGCCGCCGCCCGAGCCGCCGCCGAAGTCATCGCCGCCACCGCCCCACTCATCGCCGCCACGGCTGCCGCCACCGCCGCCGCCACCCTGGCCGCCGCCGGGCCCGTCGAGCATGGTCAGCACCGAGTTGAAGCCCTGCAGCGTGACCTCGGTCGAATAGCGGTCCTGGCCCTGCTGGTCCTGCCACTTGCGGGTGGTCAGCGCGCCTTCGATGTAGACCTTGGAGCCCTTGCGCAGATACTTCTCGGCGACGTTGGCGAGGCCCTCGTTGAACACCTTGACGGTGTGCCACTCGGTCTTTTCCTTGCGCTCGCCCGAGTTGCGGTCCTTCCACGATTCGCTGGTGGCGATGCGCAGCTCCACCACCTTGCCGCCGTTCTGGAAGCTGCGACTCTCGGGGTCGCGCCCCAGATTGCCGACGAGAATGACCTTGTTGACGCTGCCTGCCACGGGCGAGGACTCCAGTTATCAGGCTCGATTGCTGGATCGAGCTGAAGCGAATAGAATGGGGGAGCGTAGGACCTGGATACGGATCGCCCGATGGAAGGGTGATCGCTTCTGGGGAGAAGGACAGGCCCTACGCTTTGAACCGAGACGAGCTTGGACCCCCGCCGCGGTGCCTCACGCTACAATCCCACGGCAACCGCGAGCCAGTATGTGATGCCGGCGAAGATGTACGCCGCCGCGAACAGATAGCCAACCATGAACGCGGGCCACTTCCACCCGTTGGTCTCGCGCCGGGTCACCGCGATGGTCGAGATGCACTGGGGCGCCCACACGAACCACATCAGGAACGCGAGCGCGGTGGGCAGGCTCCAGCGCGCTTTCAGCCGGTCCGAGATCGCGGTCTGTCCCGCCTCGCCCTCGCTGTCGTCGATCGCATACACAGTACCGATCGCCGACACCGCCACCTCGCGCGCCGCCATCGCGGGGAGCAGCGCGAGCGCGATGTCGCGGTTGAAGCCGATCGGCCGCACCACCACCTCGATCGCGTTGCCGATCCGCCCCGCGACCGAATAGTCGACCGGCGAGATACCCGATCCCTCCGGCGGCTTGGGAAAGCTCAACAGCAGCCACAGCACCACCGTCGTCCCCGCGATGATCGTGCCCGCGCGCTTGAGGAAGATCATCGCCCGCGTCCACAGCCCGATGCCGATATCTCGCAGCAACGGCCATTGATACTTCGGCATCTCCATCATGAAGCCCGACGACGCCCCCCTGGTCACCGTCCGCCGCAGCACCAGCGCCGCGCCATACGCCCCCGCCACACCGACGATCAGCAGCCCGAACATCACCAGCCCCTGCAACTGCACGAACGGCACTACCTGCGTATTCGGGATCATCGCGCCGATGATGAGGGTATAGACCGGCCAGCGTGCCGAACACGTCATCAGCGGCGCGATCAGGATGGTGGTGAGCCGGTCCTTCTCGTCGTCGATCGTCCGGGTCGCCATGATGCCGGGCACCGCGCAGGCGAAGCTCGACAACAGCGGGATGAACGCGCGCCCCGACAGTCCGACGCCCGCCATCAGCCGGTCCATCAGGAACGCCGCGCGCACCATGTAGCCCGACGCCTCCAGCACCAGGATGAACAGAAACAGGATCAGGATCTGCGGCAGGAACACCACCACCGCGCCCACCCCCGCGATCAGCCCGTCGGTGACGAGGCTGCGCAAGAAGGAGGCGCCGGTGTTGGTGGTGATCCACCCCTCCAGCCCGCCGAACGCCGCGTCGATCATGTCGGCGGGGGTCGCGGCCCAGGTGAACACCGCCTGGAACATCACGAACAGGATGCCGAGCAACAGCACCGGTCCGGCGACCGGATGAAGCGCCACCCGATCGAGCGTTTGCGTCCAGCGGCGGGTCGGCGTCTCCGACACGATCGCCGCGCGAGCGACCGTGCGGGCGCGACGTTGCAGCGCTCGGATGTCCTCGGGCGCAGCCGCGGCAGCGGGCTCGCGGTCGACCAGCCCGCCCAGCGCCTCGCGCAGTTCGTCCAGCCCGCGCCGCCGCACCGCGACGGTGGGGATCACCGGCACCCCCAGCTCCTTCGACAGCCGCCCTGCGTCGAGCACCAGCCCGTCGCGCTCGGCCAGATCGACCATGTTGAGCGCGATCACCACCGGCCGTCCCAGCGCGATCAGCTGCATCGCGAAGCGCAGGTGATTGTCGAGGTTGGCGGCGTCGACGACCACCACCAGCGCGTCGGGCACGCGCTCGAACCCGCCGGTACCGGTCACCACGTCGCGGGTGACGCGCTCGTCGGGGCTCGACGGCTCCAGGCTGTACGCGCCGGGCAGGTCGACCAGCTCCGCCGGGCGGCCATCGGGCAGGACGAGGCGGCCGTGGTGGCGCTCGACGGTGACGCCGGGGTAGTTGCCGACTTTCTGCCGGGCACCGGTCAGCGCGTTGAACAGCGCGCTCTTGCCGGCATTGGGATTGCCGACCAGCGCCACGAGCGGCGCGGGGTGCATTACTCGGCGGGGGTCGGCAGCGCGACGTGGATCGCGCCTGCCACCGCCCGGCGCAACGCCACCGTCATGCGCCCGATCCGGCAGGCGATCGGTCCCTGGCCGAAGCCCGACCGATGGAGCACCTCGATCGAGGCCCCTTCGTCGAACCCCAGTTCGCGCAACCGCCGCGCCTCGGGTGCCGCCAGCCGATCCCACTCGATCGCGGACACGGTGCCGGGCTGGCGGTGGGGAAAGGCGGTCAGGGAAGCCATACAGCCATCATAGGCGCCCTGCGAACGATTATCAATTACTTGGAACGCCTCGCATTACGCCTCACACCACCGGATAGCGCAACCGTCCGATGAACCGCGACAGGCTGGGCCGGTATTCGGCGCGGCGCAGGATGCCCGCCTTGACCTTCTCGAAGCGCATGATGCCCTCGATCCGCCGCGCCAGGAACGCGCGGGTGTCGGCGTGCTCGTCGCTCTCGTCGTCTAGGAAGACGCTGACTGTCGCGGCATAGACGCCGAGCAGCAGCGTCCGCTTGGTGTAATGGTTGTAATCGGTCGCGGTGTCCCCCGCCGCGCGCCAGATCGCGTCGGCGGTGCGCCACCCCAATCGCGCCGCGGCGGGCAGGTTGGTCGGCAGCGCCAGCACCGACAGCGCCCGGCGCAGCGCCTCGCGCTCGGGGGCCAGGATCGCGAGCCGCGCCTCGACCAGCCGGGTAATCCGTTCGCGCACCTTGGCGCGGGCGATCTCCTCGGGCGGGAACGCCTCCAGCATGGTGCGATCGACATGGGCGAACCACGCGTCGATCATCGCCGTCGCCCCGTCACGGAAGGCGAGCCGCGCCACGTCGACGTCGATCCCCTCCGCCTCCGCCGCCATGTCGCGCGCTTCGTCGCCCCAGCCGTCGAACGCGGCGTTGGCGGCGATCGCAGGGGCCAGGCGCTCGCGCAGTTCGGGCAGGGTCAGATCGTCCATGCCCTGCTTCTTGGGATCGCCCGGGGCCGGGCGCAACCCGGCGGACGCCCAAGGGCCTGTTTTCGGCAACGCAGTTTTGCTCGCGTCGTCGGTGCTGACATCGGGCAGGCCGCGACCCATGTCAGCGGGGCATTACCCCAGGAGCCTCCATGCCCAGCCTGTTCGACCCCATCCAGCTCGGCGCGATCGCCGCGCCCAACCGCATCCTGATGGCCCCCCTCACCCGCGGCCGCGCCGACCGCGACGCGGTGCCGACCGCGATCATGGCGGATTATTACGCCCAGCGCGCCTCGGCGGGGCTCATCATCTCGGAAGCGACCGGGATCAGCCGCGAGGGGCTGGGCTGGCCGTACGCGCCGGGGCTGTGGACCGACGAGCAGGCAAAAGCGTGGCGACCGGTCACCGGCGCGGTCCATGCCGCCGGCGGGCGGATCGTCGCGCAGTTGTGGCACATGGGGCGGCAGGTCCATTCGGCGGTGACGGGCGTCCAGCCGGTGTCGTCCTCGGCCACCGCGACCGCGGGCCAAGCGCACACCTATGAAGGCAAGCAGGACTTCGAGACCGCCCGGCCGCTGGACGAGGCGGAGATCCCGCGGGTGCTCGACGATTACGAGCGCGCGACCCGTAATGCGCTCGCCGCCGGGTTCGACGGGGTGCAGATCCATGCCGCCAATGGCTATCTGATCGACCAGTTCCTGCGCGACAACGCCAATTTCCGCACCGATCGCTACGGCGGCGCGCCCGAAAACCGCATCCGGCTGCTCCGCGAAGTCGCCGAGCGCGTCGTATCCGTCGCCGGGGCGGAGCGGACGAGCGTGCGCCTGTCCCCCAATGGCGACAGCCAGGGCGTCGACGACAGCGATCCGCACGCCGTGTTCATCCCCGCGGTGCGCGCGCTGGCGGATTTGAACATCGCGTTCCTCGAACTGCGCGAGCCGGGACCCGACGGCAGCTTCGGCCGCACCGACGTGCCGGCGCTCAGCCCCGCGATCCGCGAGGCGTTCGCGGGGCCGCTGGTGCTCAACTCCGATTACGATTCGGCGGAGCAAGCGCAGGCCAAGCTCGACGAAGGAGTCGCCGACGCGATCAGCTTCGGGCGGACGTTCCTCGCCAACCCCGACCTACCCGAACGGCTGCGCACCGGCGCGCCGCTGAACGAGAGCAACCCGCGCACCTGGTACAGCCAGGGACCCGAGGGGTATGTCGACTATCCGGCACTGGAACGCGCCGCGGCGTAATGCCTCATCCTCCCATGCAAGGGGAGGTGGCGGCCCGAAGGGCTGACGGAGGGGTGTCGACGGTGGCGAGGGCAGGACCCGTTCGCTGCCGGGGACCCCTCCAAAGCTTCCCGGTCCCCCTGCCCTTGCAGGGAAGGATTGCAGCGGCCCACGCACGCTCAATCGAGATCAGAAGCCTCTGGCCTCAGCCGTTCTCGCTGAGCTTATCGAGAGGCTGTCCTGCTTCTTAGATGATCGATCGCGGACAGGAGAACGGGGCGTCGACGAACTCGGGCCGAACGGTCGCGAGAACCCCGAATCAGAACCGGAACGCCGTCCCCACATACACCGCCTGGCTGTCGCGGCGGTCCTGGTCGCGGGCAAGGCGCTCGCGGTCGGTGCGATAGCGGACGCCCGCGGTCACATCGAGGTTGCGGGTCAGCGAGTAGGAGGTGCTGGCGTCGAGCGAATAGCTCGGGCGTTCCTCCACGAACCGCATCACGCCCTCCAACGGCCGGTCCGCCGCCGCCTTGAGCTGGCCGCTGATCCGCTTGCCAGCATAGCTGACCGCGACATCCGCGGCCTCGCGCCCGCCTGGCACCGGCCCCGCATCCACGCGACTCATGTCACCGCTGATCGCCAGCCGCTTCCACCCGACCGATGCGCCCAGGCTGTAGGCGATCGGGGTGATCCCCACGGTCGGCCCGACCGCGGCGAGCCGGTTGCCGTCCGCGGGCCCGCGATTGCTGCGCGCGCGGACCGCCACGGTAACGCCGCGAGTGCGCCCGGTTTCGGCCGGGGTGAAGCGGAAACCGCTGGCGTCGAAGCCACCGCGCGCGAAGATCGCCGCCAGCCGCGGGTCGGCCGCGGCCGGGGTGAACGCCCCGGCGCGGGCGGCGGCGGCGCGACGCGGCGTCCGGGTGTCGGGATCGACGGCACCGGCGGCAGGCGCGACGGCGATGACGGCAGCAACCAGCGCCCCCGTTCCCGCCACCAGCCAACCCTTCGCGATACCCACGCACACCTCCCCGGCCGCATGCAGATGCGGCTCCTTCACAAACCGGCCTAGCACGGATCGATCCGTCGTCGCCATGTTGGCGCTGCATTATTGCGCAGGTGTTGCAGGCGGCACACACACGATGGGCAGATCGCGTCGTGGCCGCTCTGCTTGCGGGGCGAAAGGCGCGGCTGTAAGGCGGGGCGGCATTCTCAAGGGTAACCGTACCATGTTCCGCCCCGTTCCGGCCCTGTTGGCCCCGCTCGCCATGCTCGCCGCCTGCAGCGGGGGCGGCGACCGTCCCAAGGCCGATCTCGCCGCGTCCAAGGTCACCACCATCGGGGTGAACTCATATCTGTGGCGCGCCAGCCTCGACACGCTGTCGTTCATGCCGCTGGTCCAGACCGACTCGAACGGCGGGGTCATCGTCACCGACTGGTACGTCAACCCGCAGGTGCCGACCGAGCGGATGAAGCTCACCGTCTCCATCCTCGACCAGGACCTGCGCGCCGACGCGCTGCGGGTCGCGGCGCTGCGCGAGGTGAACCGCGGCGGCCAGTGGGTATCCTCGCCCGTCCAGGCGGCGACCACCCAGAAGCTGGAGGACATCATCCTCACCCG
>Ga0325401_1000314_pt1 | contig 33166 bp, 14 predicted proteins | sample PopdelMetagenome_FD_205666 | JGI IMG/M metagenome (GOLD analysis project Ga0325401, IMG submission 205666) | Populus deltoides microbial communities from Bellville, Georgia, United States - Xylem-PdKOR-R2 | ecosystem: Host-associated > Plants > Phyllosphere > Stem > Wood/Secondary xylem | place...
TTTGCGCCTATTTTCTTCTTCCAAGATGGCGGCTGCAACATCATCAAAGACTAAATAGTCTGTGAGGATATTATTGGTCAAGTTGATAATGAGCTGATCATACGAATCTGGAAGACTTTGAAGTAGATGCTCTACACGTTCATTTTCCTCTATTTGTTGACCCAACGTAGTGAGTTGTGAAAATAGAGTCCTTATTGTGTTGATGTGGTCAGTCTCTGCCGTGGTTTCTGCCATTCAAAGGGTATAAAGTCTCCGCTTTAAGAAAATCTTATTGTGCAAAGACTTGGACTCATATAGTTTTGTTAGAGTCTCCCATATCTCCTTAGCTGTTTTCTTCTCCGCCACACTTGATAATACTTCATCAGCTAATGCTAAATGTATGTTAGCAATAGCATTGCCATCCATCTCATTCCATTTTGCATTATCAGTGATCTCCGCGGGCCGATCCCCAACTGCTGCTAAGCAATTGTCTTTCCTTAAGATTGCCTTGATTCTCATTTTCCAAAGTGAGAAATTGCTCCCATTGAACCTCTCGATCTCGTACTTTGCTGCCATTTTATTCACTGTGATCTATTCAGCAATCACCATTTCACAGATCTGTAACGTATACAGAAATAGTATCGTGTGAATAATACTTCACTAAGTAAGTTCCCAGGAAAGATTGGAGGGGTCACAAACGGTCTCGCTTAAAACCCAATCTCCTTAGACACAACTTCCTAAACTGTATTTAATCACCACACTGACTTTCTATATCCACCAACAGTAACGTATGTGAACAGTACCGTATCGATGAATAGTGCCGTATAGGTGAATAGTGTTGTAGACGTGAATAGTAACCGTATACACGAATAATTATTGTGTATTAACAACACCAACCAGGAAGCTCTGATACCACTATTAGGATACTAGCATGCAAACCCAACAAGATAAAAGGCAAAGGATAGGATAAAATGAGAAATTTGACACACAAGAACGAGAAATTAGACACACAAGAATTTACGTGGTTCACCCAATTTGGCTACGTCCACGAACAAGTATAGAAGAATTTTACTAAGTAATGTGGGAATTACAACCTCTCTCTACTAATAGGAGAACAATTGAAATCTCTCTATTATTAGGAGAAAACACCTCACTTACTATCTCACAAATACCTCACAATTTTATGGGATTACTCTCCTTCACTCTCTCTTGTTTCTCTCTTTTGGTGTGATTTTTATGGCAAGAATGCACTGTCTATTTATAGGCAAGCATCCTTGCCTTTGTCTTGCAAAAGACAAAGCAAGGCAAGTGGCATCAATTGGTGCTGCAAGTGGCACCGAATTGGTGCCCATTTTGTTGACTTAGCTGCACCAATTGGTGCCAGCTAACTTCACACTATCAGCGTAACCTTGTTCTGCTGCTTGTTTGCTTAACAATGTCACAATTATAAACACACGCGCACATTAGTAGTTGATTGTTTTCCACTGTGAGCGAACAAAGGCATTTGTAATGGCATTCTGAAGCTGGATCATACATTAGTTAGCCAGCCATAGTATAAGATCATTCACCATAAAGACTTAGCTATAAACTGGTTTTTTTTAATTAAAATCTTTTTTATAAAAAAAAAGTAAGTAACAATTACTAGCGTGGTTTTTAGCAACAAGAACTGCGAATTTAAAGTTTGAAATGTGCTTAATAAAATTGAAGCTTATATATATATAATATATGTACTAATATCATCAAAATGGTGGTCCAATGTTTTATTTATAAAAAGAATGGTTCAATGACATTTTTAATATACACAAGTTAAATTGAGTTAATCTATTTATTTTGTAACTTAGTCATAGCCCTCATCGGGTTAAACAACCTTATTTTTTAAGTCAATTTTTTTAATAATAGTATTTACAATCTTAAAAATATGAGATAATATCCTAATTAAAATTTAAATAAAAACAATGCAAACAAAAAATACACAAAAAATAAAAAGTTGGCATAGAAATTTAAAAGAAATGAAGTAAAAGGAAAACAGGCTAGATGTTTTTAGGTCTAGCAAGAAACTCAGGCCTAAGTGTGCTGAGGCCAAAAATTTTCCCCTTAATAAAGGATAGACACTACTCTTTTTTTATTAAAAAAAAATACGTTAATGTAACAGTGCTTGTTCTTAAACAAAAAAACTTATTTTTTCTTTTCATTATCCCTTTATTTTTTACATATCTGGATAAATGCTTCGACATAGATAATCATGGTGGTGAGTTGAAGTTGCTAGTATTTGTTTTTTATTTTTTATTTTTTTAGTGCATTATTATATTGAAAAGTGTTAAGATCTATTATCAATGTTCAAAAATAAAAACACACAATTTAATATGATTTGATAATTTGTCAATATTCATAGAGCCATTGTTTTTACTCCTAAAAGAAAAGCAAAATATCATACCAATTAAAGGTGACTCTCTGAACTCAACTTACAAACCCTCTATAACTACCACCTCACTTTTCTTTATCACTTAATGTTTTTTATTGTGTGTCTATTTCTCTTACGACACCCTTTATTTATAGGTAAAATGAGGGAGCATAGACTATGATTCTTTTCTATTGATTTGGTAAAATCCCTAAATCTCTTCATAAAAATCATCCATTTATTTCTAGCTTGATTTGCAATTGATATTAAACCTAATTTATCTCAATTCATATCAATTTCCCATTTGAAGATAAATGAACCTATTGAAACTTTGCACATCTTCAGTTTATCAAGTGTATCTTCCTTAGTTAACATGTTAGCTAGATTCTTGTTTTCACATATCTTCTCTAGTCTCAACTGATCATCATCAACCCATTTGATTTCTCCTCAATACTATTTGCTTGGATAACTCTTGTTTCTACTAGTATCTACTTACAACTTTTGCTATAGGTGTAGTACCAGCTCTTGTACGAATAATAACATGCATACAACTTTTAATTATTGATGTACAAGGAACTTTACTTATATAGTTCTCTTTTTTCATATAATCCTCTTACAGCTTGGATAACTCTTGTTTCTACTTATAACTTTCGCTATTGGTGAATGTATCTTAATTAATCTGAAATAACTAGCCAAACAAGTGCTTACTAGCTTTGCTCTATCCGTGCTGAATATGTGAAGCACTTTTTTTTATATAATCTTCTTATAAAAGCTTCAATGTGCTATTAGATATATCCTTGATGATTCTTATACTAAGAATTTATTTTACAACTTCCAAATCTTTTATTTTAAATTGTTTTGATAATATATTGCTTTTCAATTTATTTATTCCCTCGATGCTAGATCCCACAACAAACATATCATCTACATGTAATAATAAAATGATGTAAGAGTTTAAAAATATTTCACATAACAATAATGATTTACCTGCAATCTTATGAATCCATTCTTGCACATAAAATTATCAATCTTTTTATATCTTTATCTAAAAACTTGTTTCAAGCCATACAAACTCTTTTTTAGTCTGCAAACTAGATTCTTATTTTCCTTTACTAAGAATCCTTCTGGCCGCTTCATGTAATTATCTTCTTCGAAATCCCTATAAAAAAACTAATATTCACATCTAATTGTTCAAGATGAAAATGTTAATTGATTGATGTGTATCCAAATCCTAGATCAATTATATATCAGAATTCATGTTTTCTTTTTTTTTGCTATATCATATAATATGTATTCCAATCTTTTTCTCTATTGCCACACATAATACAAGTTGAATCAGTTTGCACAAAAAGATAACATTGTTTTACTTGATACTTATCCGTTTTGGTGACTATCAGAGGGATAATTAAGCAAATAAAAAATCACAGAAGTGAACAAAGATGAAAGAAGTTATCATCTAATTTCATACCCATTACTTATCGAAAATGTCAAGGTTTTGAATTCAAACGCATTGACTGCAATCAATCTTTTGTATTTCAACAATTATTTAATTAGGGTTATTTCAATTTTTTGAAGTGCTTTTCCATTTTTCACAATTTACCCCGGTGTAGTCAAGTTTAGAGTTATTTTGAATCCCCGATGGAAATATATATCGTTGACCACAAATTCACTAAGATATTTTCATTCTAAAAAGAAACTAGAACACAAATTTCATGAAAATCCTTACTTCCTGCAAACCACATCACATAATGAAAAGCAAAAACATAAAATTTAACAAGCTTGGATGAGATTAGAGTGTGGTTGCATTAATGAAAATACACTAAATTGATAGTTTCTGCAGGTGCAACAGGACAACCACAGTAACAAAAGGGCCCTCCCTTGTTATCTTTATTCCTCCAACCTTCTTCCCCACCTTCACAACTACGACATCAAAACGAAAAGAGAAATAGAAGAAGCATGCATGACACAACTCTGTGCTAGCTGCAAGCATAACTTCCTAGCTAAACGACAACACAGACCTTATTCATCACAATATTAAAGACGATTATGCAGCAACCCAGAGAGAGCTGACATGATGACTGGTTAATTTTAGCAATCGGATCCAAAGCAGATCCCTATTGGATATAGGCATCCACAGTTTCCGCAACAATTCTTTGGTTGGGTAAAGCACCAGCCTCCACTAGAGATACAGCCAAGGTTACTTTCATCTTGCAGCAAAATGTTTGAAGTCATGAGCAGTGGAAATTGCCGCATAGCAAGGGTGGACTGGGCAATGGCGGCGACAAAAACCATGGCAACCATCAGCAGCAGAGTGACCTTCTTGCTGTCCATGATCTCTGTCTTACTCTTGATATATAGATGGCTAATTCTCTTCTAAATTAAGTTGTTTAAAGCTTGTATGTTGCATGATACCTTGGCTTGAGACTTCAATTTATAATGGTGGGAGATATACGTACAAGCTGTAGCTTTATAATAATTGAATATATATCTGCATATGTGCATGGGGCTCACCTCATCAACAGTAATTAATCTCTACACTGAGAGATAAAATCATTAATTATTAATATAAAAACATCTGAGTGATGTGTATCCGATCAAAACCCGTGGTTCTTAATAATGTTTCTATATAGTATATATATAAAAAACAAGACATGATAATTAATATATATAAAAGAATCGTTTATTTATTTATTGTATATAAAAATAATAGAACAGCAAAATCTCAGCAGAAAATCTCACCCTTCATTGGACCTTTCAATTTGATCACGTGTCACCACGTGCCACGATGCCATCTTCCAATTATTAATAAAATGATTTGTACCTCACGTACAGTTCACGATAACATATATAAGAAATTAAGGCATCCTCAAATCAGGTTGTTGGAGTACTAGAATACTTGGACAACATGATAAATAAATAATTTAATATGATTAACAGAATGGTAGAATTTGAATTACAATTCCCATATATTAAAGAAACATTACACCATACAAATAAAACAAAATCCATTTTTCCTATTCTCCTTTATCATAAAAATTAAAAAAATAAGAAAAATCTGAATTAATAAGTACCATACTAATAGAAATTTGTCATAAATTAATAAAATTGAGAATTTAGTTATAAATTTTCTACTTTATCAAATATTTTATATTAATTTAGAACATGCCAATAAAGAAATTAGAATCTAATGAAAAATGTGTTATCAATAAAATTATGAATGGGAAATTTCTGATCTTCTTATAATTAATGGCGTATTTTGAGATAATTTAGCTTTATGATTAATGGAAAAAAATATATAGTTATTTGTTGTTTTTTTTTTTGTTAAAGAAATATATCATTTTAATTTATTTCTTTATTTCTCATTTTTTTTTTTTATATTTGTATCTAATTCTTCACTTTTTTATGTGATGATAAGTTTTCACTATGGGGTCAATGGGTAAAATTAGAAAATTGGGCAATATAAATGCCCAATTTTCTTCTCATGGTTGGGGGCATTTCCAGCAAAGAAAGGGGGGAGAAAATTAATTTTTTCTTTCAAAATTCTTTTCAAATCCACTCAAAATTAAGAGAATTAATGCGTGTAAGAGTTAAATAAGAAATAAAAAAGAGAAATTGAGTGTTTTAGAATGTTTTTGGGATAGATTAAGGGTTACGTATTAGAAGAAAAAGGGAAAACAAGGGATTGAAAAAAGAATCAAAATTTAATTTTTAAAAAAATATTTTTAAAATATAAAAATAAAGATGATCATAACTATGACTATAGAGTTTATTCTTCACTTTAAGAAGTTAGATTTAAATGCAAGAAGAAACTGTTTTGTAAATATATCAATGTGGGTATGACAGAAACGATCTAGGAAAGCTCAAGGCTTGGATTCTACACTAAAATCAAGAAAAGATATGAAGGGATATTGTATAATTTACCTTGAAAGCATAAACATAATCATATCAAACAACTAATTAATAACATAAACATAATTATCTAATTAATAACATATGCACGCGTCACAATGCCCCGTGCCTCGGCATTTTAACTCCAATAAAACATCAACAGTACAGATTAAAAATAAAAATTATCAGATCTATTTATTAAAATTACAATCATAAGAATTTATTAAAAATCAATTTTTTTTATGGAATCAACAATGGGACAGTCCACCGATGATTAATGTTGTTCATGGACTTCCAGACAAAATATATGCGGTAAAATCTGATTTTTTTAATGTGAGAATTCTATTTCTATTTGAAAAATAAGTTGCTGATGGAAACAATAATAATAAAAAAATTCCTGACGAGAAATTTTCTAATGACGTGGTTACACAGGCAATTATGTCGGTGTTTCTAATCGTAGAAGAAATTTTTTTCTAAACACTAATAAAATATTCTGTTGGTATTTTTTAATTTTGGAATGGTGAGTTTTTTTATTCAATTTAATTCTAAATCTTTTATAACAATTATAAGGTGTTTTAACGTTGTAAATAATGATATGTTTTGGATGTTAAAAACATGTTAAAAATTGAGTTTTGGGTTCCCAAATCTCGGCCTGATCTTACAATCATAGTTAATGCCACAATTAGGTTGCAATATATATTATGTTTTTAAAATATTGTCGGTGTTCGTCTTGTCTGAGATAATTATAAGCCTTGTCTTTATCTTTTCGTCCTTGAACAATTGTTTATTGATGTGGATGAGGATGTGGATGTGGATCCACATCAGCTTTAAAAAAACAATTCATATATTTTTTAGTTAATTATAAATTAATTCTTATAACTCAATAAAACTAATTAATAGATTTTCATGGTCTTGCATGTTTATATTTGTATTTATAAGTTTATTTATAATTTTGCATCCATTTCCTATGTTTTTTTTCAATTTCTTATTTTAAAAATAAAAAATATATGTGGAAGGATTTAAGAAAAAAGAAGGCGTTTATTGGAAAAAAATATGTATTATTAAATGACTGTATGGACATTAATAGGCATTATTAATAAATAATTATCTTACATTGGTTTATTCTAAAATTAACATAATTTAAAACTAAAATCATTAATTAATAAATCTATTTATTAGAAATGTCAAAATCTAACCATAAGAATTCTAAGATTTTGAAGCGAACACTAAAGATCTATAATTAAATAGCTCAATATATATAGTTTTATATGATAAATTCGTTTTCAATCATTTTTATATCTATAAATGTCTTTTTTTTTTGTATTAATCCTTATGTATACTTATGCATAAGATAAAGATAAACACAAGGATAAAAAAATTATTTAATTAGGTTAAATATTTTTATAATTAAGGAATATAATTTTTCCTTTGATATCTCTTATATTATAAATATTTACTAATTATAGTTTATACACCAAAGTATTTTATGAAAAACTAAATTTCATCAACGAATCTGTTTCTTGAGATCATGGAAAAAGTTAGAAAATCTATGTTAAAAATAATTAATAATTACTCGATAAGAGAGATGTATAATATATCGCTTAATTTGATCACGTTTTACCACATCCCACAATGCCAACTTCCAAAGTTTAATTAATAAATAATTAAAGACTGTCAGGATAACAAAAAAAAAACTAATGCCTAAGTGCGTATGAGTTGTTTGTGCATAGATTATTTTTGTTATAAAAACTGCTTAAGAAATTTCAAACTTTAACATTATCATATGTTAATAATTACTGGTGTCGTATGTAAGTTAATTTGGTTCCAATGCTCTCATATTTAATTAATTAATTAATTAATTTAATGTATGTTAACATAAACTACTAATTTGGTATCGATGAGTTCATAATTCAATTAAAGTAGTATTTATATTGAATTTAATAGTAGTTTCATTAAAAAAAAATTATATTTTTTTCAATTATTTATATATTATTTTTTTTTTCTTGTATTCATTCAAACTTTTTTTTTTTAAATAAGTCGATATATTAAAAGGACTAACCAGAAGGCAGCAAAAAATAAAATACACGAAAGAAAAGTATAAAAGAAAATAAAAGAGAATCGCAAAAACAAAAGACAAACATAAAATGAAAGAAAAAGAAAGTTAACAGATACATAATCAAAAAAGAACATCAAGATTGAAGAAACTGATATACTATGCTTAAAGCCTTGATTTGGTGTTAGACCAATCTATAATACCTTCAGGTACCATAATTAAAGTAGTGGCAACAGCTATGAAGAATTTATTTGCAGACTTGAGTCAATTTGAGAAACGATAAAGAATTAAGGAGAAATTGTCTTTAAAAATCGCAGTTTCATCATTAAAGATTATCTTATTCCTCATAAGTCATATACTCCAGCTAACACAACAAGAAAGCATAAACCAAGTTTTATGCTGGAATTTTCCTAACACCAGGTTGGGCTATTAATATAAAAAAATCATCCACATAATAGGAAAAGCAACAACTAATACCATATTAATATAAGAATTTTATTTATAATTTTCACACTGGTCTACAATGAAAAAAAAAAATAATTTAAAGTCTCAATCTCATCAACAAGTGACTTGAATTCTACCATTTTTCTTGGACTATTAAACCTGTTTGAAGCTCGACGACCACATTGATTTTAACAATTTATTAGGTTGGCTTCCTTTAAAAAAATGAATACTTGCGCTGTGATCAGTGCTGCAATATTCTCAATAATTTATATTACTTTAATATATGATAATTTCTACAATTAATGTACTCTTCCCTAAAAAAATATTTAAATTGAAACCTCACATTTATACATGTGTGTCAATAACTTACTATAGCTAAACATCAAGAAGGATTTTGTGTTAACTCTAACACGTGCCTTTTAAATTGAAATCATTTTAAACTTAATACTTGAAAAAAAAAAAGAATTTGGACTTGCAAATTTATAAAGATTAATCACTATTTTTTTAATGTAATTTTAGTATGATTAGAAGAATAAGGAGTATAGAATTTGAAAGAAACATATCAATAATTGTTTTATCATGACAGTCATTAATTATCTATTAATAATTGGAAGGTGGCATCGAGCCATGCGTGGGTGGTGGTGGCATGTGGTGACACGTGAGCAAATTGATAGGTCCAATTAAGGATAGAATTTTCAATGGAATTATGTTAATTTACTATATTATATATCTCTCTTATCGAGTAACTATTAATTATCAATTATTTTTAAGTATCAAATTCTCTAACTTCATTGCAAATTTGCAACGCCTGAAGGGTGGGGGCGTCGATGCCTTAATAGTTTTTTTTTTAATAATATTTCATTTTATAAAATTACCAAACAAACCACCTTAAAATCACAAAAAAAATAATGAAAAGATATAAATACCTTTGAAACTACTTTTATATGTTTTTTAAGGACAATTCAATCACTTCACCATTGACAAAATTAAAAGGATAAATAAGTCCTTCTATGCCAGTTGAATGAGTTATTTTTTTTTATTTTTTTCTTTTAAGAGTATAATTGTTATTTAACTGTGCAAAAAAATATTGAAAAAACAAAAAGACATATAGACTAAATTTATATTTTTTGTTTTTTTTAAGAATAATAAAGTGATTCCACTTTGATAAGAAAATGTAAACATAGATTGAGTTATTTATAGATGAGTGGTTGCATGGAGATCTTAAAATTCTTATGATTGTAATTTTAATAAATATATCTGTTAATTGTTTTAATTTTAGATTATGTTAATTTTGGAATTTTAGAGTTTTGGTTATTTTTAATATTAATTTGCAGTACTCCTTGATATTTTATTATTGCAGTTAAAATGCCGAGGCACGGGGCATGGTGACGCGCGCAAAAGTTACTAATTAGAAGATTATGTTTATATTTATTAATTAGTTGTTTAATATGATTATGTTTATGCTTTCAAGGTAAATTATACAATATCCCTTCATATCTTTTCTTGATTTTAGTGTAGAATCCAAGCCTTGAGCTTTTCTATATCGTTTCTGTCATACCCACATTGATATATTTACAAAACAGTTTCTTCTTGTATTTAACTTCTTAAAGTGAAGAATAAACTCTAACATACGGATACAAAACTAACATACGGATAATGTTAAAGTTTGAGATTTCTGAAGAAATTCTTATAACAAGAATGATTTAATGTATTTGGCTGATATATATATATATATCATGTTCTCCAAGTATTCTAGTACTCCAACAACCTGATTTGAGGATGCATTAATTAATTTCTTATGTTATCGTGAACTGTACGAGGTACAAATCATTTTATTAATAATTGGAAGATGGCATCGTGGCACGTGGTGACACGTGTTCAAATTGAAAGGTCCAATGAAGGGTGAGATTTTCTGCTGAGATTTTGTTGTTCTATTATTTTTATATACAATAAATAAATAAACGATTATTTTATATATATTATCATGTCTTGTTTTTTTATATATACTATCACGGGTTTTGATTGGATACACATCACTCAGATGTTTTTATATTAATAATTAATGATTTTATCTCTCAGTGTAGAGATTAATTACTGTTGATGAGGTGAAACCCCATGCATATATGCAGATATTTATTCAATTATTATAAACCTACAGCTTGTATATCTCCCACCATTATAAATTGAAGTCTCAAGCCAAGGTATCATGCAACATACAAGCTTTAAACAACTTCAGAAGAGAAGTAGCCATAGATCAAGAGTAAGACAGAGAGATCATGGACAGCAAGAAGGTCACTCTGCTGCTGATGGTTGCCTTGGTTTGTGTCGCAACCATTGCCCCGTCCGCCCTTGCTATGCGGCAATTTCCACTGCTCATGACTTCAAACATATTGCTGCAAGATGAAAGTAACCTTGGCTGTATCTCTAGTGGAGGCTGGTGCTTTACCCAACCAAAGAATTGTTGCGGAAACTGTGGATGCCTATATCCAATAGGGATTTGCTTTGGATCAGATTGCTAAAACTAACCAGTCATGTCAGCTCTCTCCGGGTTGCTGAATAATCGTCTAATATTGTGATCATGAATAAGGTCTGTGTTGTTGTTTAGCTAGCAAGTTATGCTTGCAGCTAGCACAGAGTTGTGCCATGCATGCTTCTATAATTTCTCTTTTCATTTTAATGTCGTAGTTGAAGGGCCGTGAAGGTGGGGAAGAAGGTTGGAGGAATAAAGATAACAAGGGAGGACCCTCTTGTTACTGTGGTTGTCCTCTTGCACTTGCAGAAACTATCAATTTAGTGTATTTTCATTAATGCAACTCATCCTAGCTTGTTAAATTTTATGTTTGTGCTTTTCATAATGTGATGTGGTTCGCAGGAAGTAAGGATTTTCGTGAAATTTGTGTTCTATATATTTTCTTTTTAGAATGAAAATATCTTAGTGAAGGGGTCGACCATTTCCATTGGGGATTCAAAACAACTCTAAACTTGACTACAGAGGGGTAAATTGTGAAAATTGAAAAATTACTTCAAAAACATTAATGGAGTTACACTTGATAAATTACTTCAACATTTCACTCTAAGACTAAGCATATCCAGATCATATATCACTTTATCTGACATATGTTTGATGATGATCAGTTGATACTAAAAAAGATATGTGAAAGCAAGAATCTAGCTAATACGTTAACTAATGTGCGTGTGTGTTTATAATTATGGCATTGTTAAACAAAAAAGCAGCAGAACAAGGTTAAGCTGATAGGTTACGAATTACATGGGACAAAGGCACACCAGGGTTTTTGATCTGTGATGTCGGCAAGGCAGACAAGGATATCTCTGCAAGATTTAGGTAGGAGCTGTTAGAACAAGAACTTGAGAACAAGCTGCATATACGTGTGTGTGTGTGTTCCGGATGAAATATCAAATTGCTCGTTCTCTTTTCGGAAATATAAAGAACTGGTAAGGTTTAGTTCTTTCTTGAGTAGTTGAACATTTACCTGGGGCACAAAGAGCCAAGGATGACACGGAGGATGATGATGGCCATGGAGCTGCAATGTTGTTGGTCAAGTCACATGCAAAGCTGAACCCCGTCGAATTGTTCAATATAACATATATCGGCAGGCAAGCTTCGAAGTAGACACGCAACAATTAAATGGACAAGAAAGGTATTATTATCATTAAATAATTGATTTCTTTTCGGAACTGCTGCACAGATTATCGCCGGTATGTATTTAATGAGCTACAGCAGGAGCTGGCTGTGTGAAATTTTCAAAAACAAACTTAATCAATTGGATGCTGTGTAAATTTTATTGTCGCTCACTAAGTGCTAGACATGTCAAAAGGCTTATGTGTAAGTAACTGAGAAGAGATGCTTGCATGTTTGATTTTGTTAATGAGCAAATGAACCGTGGTATTGACAGACACGCCATGAGTAAACACAAGTAAGAAATGTGTTGGCACATGATTTGACGTACGTTCAACACCTTCGCACCACACTATAAAACGAACCCTTCAAGAGATCGAGGTATCATGCAACACACAAACACTAGAAGTGATTTGATTGAGAGCTAGCTAGTAATACAGAAATCGTGCATGGAGATTATCAGCAAGAAAGGTTAGTAGTTTGATGATGCTGATAGTGGCCTTCACATTTATGGCTGCCTTTGCTCATTCCACCCTAGCCATGCGGCTGATTCCACCACTTTCAGACATTATGTATGCCCAAGGAGAAGCTAATTGTCTTGATAAAGGTGGGTTTTGCATGTTCAGCCCTATGGACTGTTGCGGTTCTATGGGATGCTTATATCCAATGGGGATATGCTTTTGAAGATCAGAATCATGTGATCGACGTCCTATCAACTTCTAGCTAATATGTAATAAAGTCATGTGTATCATGACCAATGTTCGTTATTTTCTGTTTTGATGTTGTAGTTGAAGGGTAGTGGGAGGTTTGGGGAAGAAGACAATAAAATGGATAAGATCGGTTGTGTTCCTCGTACATATTTTGTTCTTGTTTTATCAGCTATGATTTTTATTTTCTTATAATACTTTCCTACTTGCATAAAATAGGAACTATATATATATCAAGACAACTGCCTAGCTACTAGTCCTTGTTTTGTTTTATTACCTATGATTTTTTTTTTCTAAGAAATGTTTTCATGTTTTTTTATTAGTTTGTGATCGGGAAATTGGAAAACTAAAGGGAAATTAGGGAATTTATTAATACAAAAGGGAAATAAAATCAGGTTAGCCATGGGAACCCACTGAACTTGGATAGGGTAATTTGTAGAATTGTAGATCATCATGATCAGGCTTACAGCTTTAAGACTTCAGCTGGTTTATTTGGGAATTGCTGGCATATATAGTGCCTAGGATTTGAGAAGAAGAAGATGACTGTAGCAATAAGAGATTTCAGCTTGAATTACTCAAGAATTTGGCAATAAGACCTATGATTTTTTTTATTAGTTTGTGATCAGGAAATTGGAGAACTAAAGGGAAATTAGGAAATATATTAATACAAAAGGGAAATAAAATCAGGTTAGCCATGGGAACGCAGTGAACTTAGATAGGGTACGTTGTAGAATTGTAGATCATCTTCTCACTGTGAAGTCACCACTACCGAGATCATCCACCGCCACGGACAGCGTCCCAATCAAAGCCAACCGCAGAAACCGTGGTGCACATCACCGAACTTCCTCCACATCCCTCCAACACCTTTCAAACAAAAACTCATCAAAAGCACCTAGACACCCAACAACAATCTCAAACACAGAGCTCTCCCAACTATTTCCAATTTGCAGTGCACGTCTTCTATGAAGGATTCCCGAGCTGGGTGGATGGAAAATTCCTCAAAACTTATTTCATGAAGATGGGTAAGATTCAAAGGTTGTTCATATCTAGAAAACGCACGAAAGCTGGAAAACGGTTTGGTTTCGTTACAATTGCGTCCAATTTCTCCGATAAGGTTCTCACTGAATGCATGAATGACCTAAGGTATGGGCAATATAACTTGAAGGCAAATATTGCAAGACACTTTAATTAAGAAATGTATGAAAGTAACTGAGAAGAAGCGCTGCTGGTTAAGACAAAACACAAAGCCAAACAATCCCGACTGGAACGAGACAGTAGAAGTTATAAGGAGGTCCTGAGTCCGAGCAAAACAGATCATGTTTATGAACCAAAGCAATCTGGAGACACCAGCTCACAATCTTGTGTTGAAGAGGTTTGATACAATATCAGTATTGATGACAGTTTATGGCTAACTAAAAGTCTCATTGGGACTATTCTGGACGACGTTGATTACATGGAAATTAGACACAGGCTTATCCAATATGATATAAGCTTCACCTCTCTAAGATTCCTAGGTGCATCCAAAGCCCTCATTATCTTTGCAGAATATGATGTGATGATGGATTGGAGGTGAATCGCGCGGAATGGTGGCAAGACTTTTATGGAGACCTATTGTCCATGGAAGATATCCGAACACAATATCAAACAAGTACTAAGATTATTCCTGATAATATCCTTCCAAGCTATTCGTTCAGCTTTTATTCATCTATTGCTTTATTAGAGGAGTCACGCACATATTATATGATATAGCAAACTAATTCAACTTTTATGTTCATCTACATCATGTTTTTATGCAAACTAATTCAACTTTTATTATTTGTGGCAATGGAGACAAGAATTGGAATCACTTGTTTTTTTTATTGTACTTTCACTGTTTTCTCAATCATGATCCTTGAATACATATTATATGATATAGCAAAAAATATTATTAAATTTTGTTATATATTTAATCTCAGATTTGGATACACATCAATCATTTAATATTTGTAGTAGTCAATGCCAAAACACACTCTAGTATTACTATAACTATAAGTTTCTATTACAATTTATTATAAATTCTTGGATAAGAATTCATGGTTAAAATAAAAATTAAACGTAGAATATGATTGGAAAGAAAGTATAGTAAAATAACATATAAATTCATAGGAAATTTTCAGCCTTTATTGGAACTATCACTTTGATCATGTTTTAACATGTGCCATGGTACCAACCTCCAATTATTAATGGGAAAGTTACAGTCCTACACTATACTCATATTGTTCTAACCACTTTAGGGAAATCAATTATCCTAAAAAAGGTTGGTTTAATTGGAGTTAATATTGGATTTTTCAAAATATATATACATAGCAAAATAATAAATTTAATTATTTTAAAAATTTCTAGAATTTCATTAGACAAATCCAAAATTGTATAGGATTTATATAAAAATTACCTAAAATTTAGATGTTCTTTTTTGTTTTGAATAATTGCTTCAAAATTAAGATGTTGTGAACCACAAGTCATTTAAGTGTTTGATCTATAATGGTAATTCATACGAACCACTAGTGAGAAGTCATTTAAACCTTTTTAGGAGAAAATGTGAAAAATCTCGTAAACCATAAGTCATGTTGAAAGTTTTTTCTTTTTTTTAATTGTTTTTTTTCTCAATTTTGTCCTCACACTTTTTTTAATGGTCATTGGGTTATTTTTGGACCTGCTAAGTTGACCAGGTCATATCAAGGTAACTCTCATATGGTTAATTTTAAATCGAGCCATGCAAGAAGTCAAATCATAAGGTTTTTTTCATTTAATTTTGTTTTTTTTTTCTCAATTTCATCATCAAACCTTTTTTTTAATGATCATTCAGTTTTTTTAGATCTTTAAAGTTGATTGGGTCACGTTACAACTCTTACATAATTTAATTTTAAACTCGAGCTAAATAAGGAGTCAAGTCTAAAGGTTTTCAAAGCTGATATGTTGGGTCAGATTTAATGATAATGCCAAACAATTCTCTATGACCCAAGTATTTCTTGTTATGTTCAAAAACAAATGTTGGTTTGACCTACAATATTGCACAAACCTATTAACTAATTTCATTCAAAGGAGTTTTAGGAGTTGTTAAATTGGTTTTAAAATAAGTTTTATGACCTGTTGTATTTTGCATTGGTTCTTGATTTCTTTTGGTGATTGAAAAAGTAGGGTATGAGTTTTTAAGCTCTAAAAATACATTTTTCAACTAGTTTTCACCTAAAATTATTTATAAATACCCTATAAATCTTACTAAATTCATTTTCAATCTAAAAAATAGCTTATAGTCTATCTAAAAGCAAAAACTAAATGAATAAATTTTTTTCAGAATCCTGATCTATTTTTTTTACAAGGTTAAAGTACAACACTACCATTATTGAGCTATTCTCAAAAGACAAATTCATTAACGCTAATATCAGTTTTTTTTATGTGTCTAAAATGTTGTCATTCGAACACTTTCTTTCTCTTTAATATTTTTTAGCAACTCTCTATTTCATCTCTAAACATCCAATAACTAAAACATATAAAATAAAATTTGGAATCAAAATGTGAAATTCTAAAGCAACAAGGACCAAATAATAGGTAGATTGAAACTTTAGGGAACAAATTGAAATTTTATGTGACTTGTTAGTTATTGGGTTAGGCCTGGTCCGTCCATGATGGATAGGTCTAGTTCAAGTTATTAGAAAAGTTATTAAAGGAAGTAACCGCCTCCTCTAATAATATATAAAGGGACATAACCCATATGGATTGATAAATTCTTCATTATTGAAAGAACATAATTCTCTCTTTCTCTTCTCCTATCTTGACTCTCTACATTACTTTGACAAGATTTACAAAGACGTTTGTACTGTGAAATATCACTTTGGTTCTAGTAATTGAAGTGACACTGAAGTAACAGATTCGGGAATAAAAAAGTGAATTCTTACAAGTAAGTTTTCCTTTCCAATCTACATTAGTATCAGAGCCATGATTTTTAATATTGTTTTTATGCGGTATATCTATTATTACATGAATGATATATGTAAATTTTGTGTTAAAAGAATACTTCCATTGAGAATTTTAAATTTACAATTTTATGAAGTAATTTACTTATGATTTTGTCTTTTCTATGTTAATTAGATAAGACCTTCTGCAAAACATTTTGCGTGGTATTTGTTTAATTGCTTTGTGTAATAATAAAAAAAACCATCAATTCACATCAATTCATCGTGTGAATTGATGATGGAAATGGAGATTGGAAACTGCCATTTCCATTTCCATTTCCAATTCCAATGGACTACAATTGCAGTAGTCAATTGGAATGTCATTTGGCAGTTAATTAACTGCCATTTGACAGTTTTTAAAAAAAAAACCACCCAAAAGAACATATCTTTTAAAAGATTTATAACTGCCATTCGGCAGTTAATATTTTCATTGTCATTTGGTAGTCAATTGGAACTGCTATTTGGAAGTTAATTAACTGCCATTTGGCAATTATTATTAAAAAAAAAGGAACATCGAATGAACACATCTTTTAAAAGATGTGTACATATATTAACTGCCATTCGGCAGTTAATATATATTACCATTATTAATAAATATTAATATTAAGAATAATATTAAGACAATTAATATTTTATTGTTAATATAAATTGTCAAATTATGGTGCCAATTTATTTACTGTTAAAATAAATTGTTTAATTTCCATTTTGGTTAGAATAATATTAAGTATAATATTTATGTGTTTTTTGGAATATTTTGTTGTAGTGGATAGGCAACAACAAATTGATCATTTATTGGGTTATGCCTTTAATCTTGTTCATAAAATTCAAGAGCACATTGATTACCTGGAACATCAAATATTAATCGTTCTCAATTCTCTGCCTGAGGAATGGATGCTAGTACGACTATCATTGGAATATAGGTTGGAATGCTTAGATTTCAACAATCTCGCAGATGAAATATTGTTGAGAGGGAACGTTAGTATGCCAAAAAAGGTATACGACTCACTGAAAGAAGCACAGGTCGTTTGGATGCTGCTGCTAAATTCATTCCATGGTTTGAGCAGAATGAACTTGGAGGAGATGACTTTGATGAAGTGGATAACGTAATTGGAGACCCTACTTATGTGCCTACAATATAAAACAATTCTGAAATTTATTATTCTTAATATTGTATTTTTTTTAAAAGATGATTGGTTGTTTAATTGTGAACTAAATATTTTATGTAATTGAAGTTTAATTACATTATATGCATATATATGATAATATATGCAACCTGATTAGTGGGAGTTGTTAGTTGAAACTAATAACTATAATTTTGCACTCATTTAAATTTCCAATAATAATTAGACTATACAAATAGAAATTGATTAAGTGTTTAACATTCTTTTCATTTCTATTGTATGTGTTAGATTATTACTTGTTTAATTTAGAATGGAGTGGCAAAATATTTCAATTAAATTGTAATAGATACTAATATTTGTAATTGCTGTCAATAGCGCTTAATATGTTGCATCTAAGAGTATTATTGCTGATTTGAATCATGGAGACAAACTAAGTGAAAAGAATTATGATGTTTGGCATCGTAAGATTGAGTATCTCCTGGAAGAGCAAGAAATGCTGGAAACAATCACACAACCGATGGCTGAACTTAAGCAAGGAAACACTGCTCAGCACAAGCTTGATATGAAAGCATATCAAACCTATAAATGCAAGGATCATGTAGCTCGCATTTGATGTTGAGCAGCATGAGAAATGATATAATGCTACGTTTTAAAAGGCATCATTCAGCTCAATCTATTTGGGACGCAATAAAGATTCAGTATAGAGGAACCTCCACTACTAGACTTCACCTGCTAACCCTCAAATTCAATGGTTATAAGAAGCGCCAAAATTAGACAATGAGGCAGCATCTTACGGTCATGTCTAATATGATTAGTGAATTAAGAGGTGCTGGATATGAGATGACTGATGAACAACAAGTCCAAGCAGTTATCCGCTCTTTGCCAAGCAATTGGAAACACATGTGTGTTAACCTTACCCACAATGACAACATCAAGATATTTGATGATGTTGCTCATCATGTCAAGCTTGAAAAAGATCGACTTCACGTTGAGAAGCCTATAAATGAGGCTTTTATATCTGAGATCAAGATGCGTGGAGTATATGGTTCTAAATATAAAAGGAGTAAGGCTAAAAGTCCCAAATATGACAAGAGAGGAATGGAAGCAAGTAGTAGTGGACATAAGCGCAAGCATGGGAAACGCTGTGGTAAGAAAGACAAGAATATGATTTGTTTTAATTGTGGTAAACCTGGTCACTTTGCTCGTAATTGCACTAAGCCAAAGGTAATGTTTAACCACAATCATCCCTCTAACTTATACGTTAACAGTTGTTTAATGCTTGCTGAATCTGTTCCTTTTTGGACTATAGACTCAGGAGCAACTAACCATATAGCAAGGGATCGAACAACCTTTGTGGAATTCCGTTGAATTCCAAAGGGAAGTAGATACATATACATGGGGAATAATGCTTCTGCTGCTATGCTTGGGATCGGTACCTGCAAACTGGATTTGCGGGGCGGTCGCACACTTTATCTTCATGATGTACTCTACGCTCCAGAAGTTCGACGGAATCTTGTGTCTGTTCTTGCTTTACTCCATTTGGGCTTTAATATTGCATTTGTTAGTTGTTATGTAAAAATACATCTGGATAATATTTTTTATGGTTTTGGTTTTGTATTAAATGGTTTTATGGTGTTAGACACCGTTAATGTATCTATTAATTATGATGCTTCAATTTATGTTGTTCAAAATTCCAGCACTATTAATGATAGTAATATCATAACTTGGCATGCTAGATTAGGACACATTAGGCAAGATCGATTACATAGATTAGCAAGAGCTGGTCTTTTAGGATCACTTACCAAAGAGAAATTGCTCATTTGTGAGCATTGCCTCGCTGGAAAAGCAACTAGATTACCATTTGACAAAGCTAAAAGAGCTAGTAGTCCATTACAGGTTATTCATTCAGACATTTATGGCCCAATGAATGTGAGAGAAAGACATGGAAAAGAAATTATTTCATCATATTTATAGATGATTTTACACGGTTTGGTCATGTTTATTTGATCTCATATAAGTCTGAAGCATTGGATTGCTTCATTCGATACACCAATTTGGTGGAGAATAAACTAAGTACCAAGATCAAAGCTTTAAAAATTGATCGAGGACGTGAATATATGTCTGAACAATTTTTAAAAAAAATTATGATGAAAAGGGTATAGCTAGACAGTGAACTAATCCTTATACTCCACAACAAAATGGTGTAGCAGAAAGAAGGAATAGAACCCTATTTGACATGGTTAGGTCAATGATGGCGCAAACTAACTTACCAATTTCCTTTTGGGGAGATGTATTGTTAACTCCTGCTTACATACTTAATCGTGTGCCCTCTAAATCTGTCTCATCCACCCCATATGAACTATGGAATGGTGTCAAACCTAATCTAGGTTATTTCCATCCATGGAGGTGTGCAGCTTATATTCATAATACTTCTCATGAATAAGGGAAACTTGGTCCTGGGGGAAGAAGTGTATCTTTATACGATATTCTGAACATTCCAAAAGATTTATATTTATTGGTGAAAAAGCTGATGGAAGAGTGACGGAGATTGAATCCCGTGATGTTGTATTCTTAAAAAAGGTTTTTTCAAAGACAGGTGAGGTTGAAAAACATTTTCAATTATATGAAATGGAAAATCTAGATTATGGTGCAATAAGCCATTTAGTAGAGGACTTAGATGAAACTTTTAATCCTTTTGGACACAGTGGAAGTGATATTTTATCTATTCCTACTCTCATAGAGCAAGATCATGAGCAATCTCAACCTCGAAGAAGCATTCGTGAACCAATTCCTCATCGTCGATTTGAGATTGAGGGGGAAGTGTTCATGATTGCTCTACAAGATGATGAAGAACCTAAAACATTCAGTCATGCTCTATCTGGTCTTAAAGCAAGTGAATGGATTAAAGCTATGGAAGAAGAAATGGAGTCAATTAAAATTAATCAAGTCTGGGACTTGGTTGATTTATCGTCAGGACGAAGATCCATTGAAAATAAATGGGTTCTTAAAATTAAACGTAAGGCAGACGGGTCAATAGAACGTTATAAGGCTCGACTAGTAGCAAAAGGCTACACTCAAGAAGAGGGAATTGATTATGAAGATACATTCTCACTAGTTGTAAGGATTACTTCAGTTCGCCTTATTTTAGCTATCGTTGCACATATGGACTTAGAGTTATATCAAATGAACGTTAGAACTGTGTTTCTCAATGGAGAACTAAATGAGGAGATCTATATGGATCAGCCTTTAGGATTCAAGACTAAAAGACAAGAGCGCAAAGTTTGCAAGCTTAAAAGATCTATATATGGTCTTAAGCAAGCCTCTAGACAATGAAATGTTAAGTTTCATCAAGCTATCCTTAAAGATGGTTTTGCAATGATGGAAGAAGATCATTGTGTGTATTTAAAACATTCTAACAATAGTTTTTAAATATTATCCTTATATGTTGACGACATTTTAATAGTTGGAAATAACAAAAAGATGATTGATACTACTAAAAAGTGGTTATCATCAAACTTTGAAATGAAAGACATGGGTGAGGCCAGCTATGTACTTGGTGTGAAAATCATAAAAGACCGCGCTAAAAGACTTTTGGGTTTAAGTTAAGAGACTTATATCAAAAAGATGTTAGAACGCTATCACATGCAAGATAGCAAACCAATGGACACCCCTATTGATAAAAGTTTGAGCCTAAGTTGTGATATGTGTCCCAAGACTCTAGAAGAAAAGGAGAAAATGTTCAGAGTACCTTATGCTAGTGTTGTCGGTAGTTTGATGTATGCAGTGATGTGCACACGTCCCGATATATGTTATGTTATTGGATTGGTTAGCCGATATCAATCAAACCCTGGTCATAAACACTGGATGTCAGTCAAAAGGATTCTACGATATCTGAAAGGAACTTCAAATTACATGCTATGTTACCAAGGAAAGAAAGACTTACGATTGATTGGTTTCTCTGATGCTGATTGGAGATGAGATATCGACCAATCCAAATCAACTTCAGGATGTGCTTTCTTGTTTAATGATAGTGCAATACTACGGAGGAGCAAAAAACAATCCTACATAGCCTTATCTACCATGGAGGCTGAGTATGTAGCTTGTTCCGCAACAACACAAGATGCTGTTTAGTTAAAAAATTTCTTGTATGATTTGAAAATTATCAAATCAACATCAGACCCAGTGACAATTTACTGTGATAACACTGCTGCAATAGCTGTGGCCAAAGATCCAAAATACCATGGAAAGACCAAACACATCAAAATGAGATATCACTACATTAGAGAAGCAATTACTGAACAATATGTGATCCTAAAATACATTTCTACAAATTCTATGGTTGCAGATCCACTCACAAAACCAATAGCAAGGGATGTATTTGTTAGACATATGAGATCCCTTGGCCTATATAGAATATAATTAGTAATATAATTAGTTTTAAGGATCATACGAAAGCTTACAGTGATTGAGTGATGATTAAATTAGAATATCATTTTATTCGTTATTTGTTTCATGGATATATTGTGAGTATTGTATAGTACAATTTGTTATAATATGTCGATAGACTTAGATTGGCTCACTCACATGAGCAATCACCTCTAGCACTTGTAAGGTGAGTAGAGTTGAGACTATTTGAGTTTTAATGCTCAATAAGCAACTTGGGCGTAGTGGGAGCAATTTTAACTCAAAATGATTATTAAAAAGTCACCTTAGTTGGGACCAAGATGAGGTTCTTAAATAAAAGAATCAGTATGAATGAATTCCCGCCATTCATGTGTCTATTATGATTGAAGCCGAGTATGAAATTATTCATCTGCCACTAATGAAAAATGAGCAAATGAGAATTTCTGATTTGAAGCGTATGTTTTTATCATCAAGACTAAGACTTGTATAGTGTATTTCCTCTAACAAGGAGAGCAACGACATACACTCTTTTTCTTAAGAAAAGAAAAGAAAAGAAAAGAGTAAGCTCCTCTATAGCATGTACTTCATATTACATGTGCTAGCGACCATTACAGGAATAAAGAATGGATCCCTGCTTCTTTATTATATGAGTCCTGAAGATCATATCTAAGATCTCAAAATCTTACCCTTTGTGACTTTTGACTATATCATGAGGTGATGTATTAATGATCGCTACTTTAGGAGTATATCCTATAGTCATGGAATGATTCGACTTAAAGGAATACTTTTAGGAAAGCGAGTTAATTCAGATTTGATTGATATAAGAGCGAAAGAAAAGGTAATTTTAGTTCTACACTTGTTACTTGTATTCACCGACCGGGATCATATCACTTGAATAGATTTGATATGATTTAGAATACTTGTAATTGTAATGATGGATTAAATATGAAAATTCTTGAGAGATTGAATTATATTCAGTCATGTGTAATTAAAAATACTTGGGGTATATTAGTACACTTTAAGAAATAATTAATTATGAGGTTGATGTCTCCTATATGGCCTGTATTAGGTTTATATATTGGAGCTCCTTTCACTGTATGCTTCAGGTCACACGGTCCGTTCGTCAAGTATGAAATTCTTGTGCAAGTTTGAAGTATAATGTATTAGAGAGATTCGGTCCTTCATGAGCGAGTGGGAGATGTTGGTTATTGGGTTAGGCTTGGTCCGCCCATGATGGATAGGTCTGGTTCAAGTTATTAGAGAAGTTACTAAAGGAAGTAACCGCCTCCTCTAATAATATATAAATGGACAAAACCCGTATGGATTAATAAATTTTTCATTATTGAAAGAACATAGTTTTCTCTTTTTCTTCTCCCATCTTGACTCTCTACATTACTTTAACAAGATTTACAAAGATGTTCATATTGTGGAATATCACTTTGATTCTAGTAATTGAAGTGGCACTGAAGTAAGAGATTCGGGAATAAGAAAATGAATTCTTACAAGTAAGTTTTCTTTTTCAAATTACATGACTGAATAGGGGTATGTTTAGTTTGTTTTTTGTTAAACATGGTTATTCTTCTTTTAGTTTCTTTTTTAGTTACCTAAAATAACTTCAAAGAATGAGCTTATAAATATAAAAAGTTCCATTATCCATATATATATATATTGTTAATATAGACAGTACAATGAATAATTGAACCGGGTCAAGAAGAACAATGCTGAGCGCACTATTACTTTTCCCCATTTCTTTTAATATATTTGAAAATAACCTAATACTATCAATAAAGCTCGCATATACCTCTTCTTCTTCTTTTCAAGTGTTAGATAACTAATTAATACAAAACTATTTACAAAGCCTCACACTTCAAGCATTAAATTTTAGATTAAAATATTTTTTTTCTTATATATAAAAAATAGGAGTTTTTTATATTAGAAATATGAATCTCATATTAAAGAATAAACTATTAGACCGGCATACACAAATACTTACTCAAAATGTGTAAATGAAAAGAGAAATTAATAAATGCATAGTTTTTTTTTTTTGAATGAATTATATATATATATATATAACTTTTAACTTTGAGTCAATTCAAAAGTTTTTTATAAATAACTTTTTACAAAAAATTGTTGAGTTAGAAGTATGCTTAGAAGAAAATAATTAAATCATTTGAGAAATAAAAATAATACAAATCACTATTAAAAAAATTGAGTTAAAAATGTTAACTTTTAATTAAAGCAAAAAAAAATTACTTAATTCTAAAATAAAATTTTGATTTAAATCAAAATTTATTTCCAATAAAAGGTATTTATGACAATTTCTTTTAATAAAAGAATTTTTTTAAAAAAAATTCTAATAAAAAATATTTATGACAATTTCTTCTAAGAAAAAAAATTTAAAACTAAACGCAAATAAAAAAATCATTTAAAATATAAGCATATAGCACAAACGGCATTTTCTCATTACCAGGTATCATGGGTGGTGCCTGGCGACAGCTCTACAATTTTCCCACGATACCCACTGATTATGGGCCCGGTCTCCATTTGGAAGCCCAAATATCTATCTATTAGCCCAAGCTTTAGTGTAGGGTACTTGGGCTTCATGTAGTACCTGTTAAATAAAATGGGCCCTGACTAGCCTACTTCCCTGGCCCACGTAATTGTTTTTTCACATTTGATTTTTTTCTATATATATAAAACAACTCTCTCGCCCAGCTTCCTTGTGCTAAAACCTCAAAATCAAAACCCCTAATTTCTAATGAATGGAAGCCAAATTAGGGCTTTACCGAACAGATGGGGAAGCTATAATTACACATGAAAAACACAAAGAGAAGATTCTTAAGCTCAAAAGAAGGTCAGTTTGCTTCCAATTCAGCTTCAAAGATCAAAACTTTTTCAACTTTTCAAGCTACTAACCAAACTGGGTCTTTTGAAATGCAGGTGGTTATTAGGACTGCCTTTTTCAAAATCTGAAGACAAAAATTTTCATAAATATGTGTAAGTCAGTTTCTTTTTTCTTTTTTAACATTTGGTTACTTTTTATTATTTTTTTATGATAATTATAGTAATAATTTGTGTTTTTTTTTGTAGTGTTTCTAGGTTTGTGCCTGAATATTTGCAAAGGGATGATGATGTAAGTTGAATTACAAGTGGGTATTTGTTTTTGTTGGAAAATATTTAGTGTTGAAGTCAGTGGATTATATCAATAATGAGTAATTAGAAGTGGGTTTTTGGTTTCATTGAGAGTGTTTGAGTCAGGGTTTATATTAATAATGATAATTTGCAAGTGGGTTTTTAATTTTATTGAGAAATAGTTGGTGTATAAGTCAGGGTGATCATATGAACAATGAGTAATTGGAAGTGGGCTTTTAGTTTTGTTGGGAAATAGTTAGTGTTCAAGTCAGGGTGATGAGTAGTTTATACACTTTATTTTTGTTGTATTTGTGTGGAATTTCAAAGAGCTTTGTAGAATTTTTTTTTCATGGTCTCCATGTGAATGGAAAGGAGGCATGAAGGGGAAATATGAATTGCATATTGTTCTGTCCGTGTTAATTAATTAGAAAAGAATTTGGACTTTAAGATGGTTTTAAAAGGTGATGATTTTATCTTAGTTGTAGATGAGATTTATATTATCTGCGAACCCTTGAGCATGAATATGTTTTTCTCTCTAGCTTGTGTGGCTTGCCATACATCCTGAAGTTTTGACATTCATATTTTGCATGTTTTGTTCACCAGATATTCTATGAGAAAGTAAAAGAGTATGTTGAAGAAGCTTTTGGCGCATCTAATGCTAAAAGAGAGGCTCATATTGCTCCAGACTCTAAACTCTTATTTGACAGAACCAAGATGAAAAGAATGCTCTTATCACGCTTGGATGCTCTGAACAATAAAGGGCTTCACCTTATTGCTATGTTACTTACAGGAGGTGCAGTCAATTTTGAAACCACTCGTAAAAAAATGAAAGAGGTGATTAAACAATCAAGATTTCTTAGGGATCCAAATTGCGATCATGACCAAACAGAAATTTTGATGCTGCTGTATCAACTAATCAATAGCCCTCAAAATTTTAGAGAGAATTGTTTGGCAGTGGTGAATTCCACATTTCAATCGCATCATTCTGCAGCTATTCAAGTACTGGATGGACTAGAGGACTTGCCAACTGAAGCCCTGCTTGCTATGCGCAGAAAACTTAGTGGTGTCCCAGCAAGCATTCCCCGTTTACTGAAGAAGAAATACAATCGCTGTCGAGATAGTGTGATTCATTACATAAGGAAGACTAGCGAGAAAATGCTTTCAGAAATTGGTGGAGGGGATGAGCTGCAGGAACCACTAGCCAAAGCACTTGGGATTGCAGGTTTATCTGTAAAGCTAACATCAGGCTCTCTAAATTCCTCTTTGAACGACTTCTGTCAATTCTCTCCAGAAATAAAAGTCTTGCAGAATGAGATATTGAAGGCTCTCTGGTTACTAGGAATGAAGAAGCTTAAATTACCGGAGGTGCAAACCTTGCAGCTTCTGCTGGACCCAAAGGCTGATGTTCCAAAAGGAAGTCTGCGAACAGCGATGAATAAATTGTTAACAGAATATCTTTTCGAGTGCAGTGAGTTTAGTACCGTTCCTAAACCTTTAACAGAAGCTCTTGCTATTATCAACAGGAGTTCTTGCAAAACCCGGAGTGGATGCTACCCGAAGGAGCAAATTGAAGAAGAGGTGGAATGCATTTTAGGTTTAAGTTCTGAGATAAAGCAGGTGGTTTGGGATGTTTTTCCTCATCATGAATATGATGAGGATTTTGCTGATGCTTATGTGGAAGAGTCGGAAGAAAGTGATGGTGGAGATGATGATTTTGTCTCTGGTCATCAAAATATTGGTGAAGGTAAATCATATTCAATTGATTGGAATTACCAAGAAGAGAGTTGTGGGGAGCATATACCAATGGACTCCTCTCCACCTATCTCAAACCCTGACACAAGTTGTGGTCCTACTCTGTTCCATGAAACGAGAAATCATAATGTAGATGTCAGTAAGTTGAGCATAGCAACATTTGGGACATCTAGTGTAAATGAAGATGACTTGTCCGTGCACCATTCTCCAATTGGAAATTCAAAAGTCCATTCTTCAATTAGAAATGAACCTGAAAAGGGTGCTGCAATTGATCCAGGAAACTCTCAGGATGTATCACCACCTTCTACCTTCTGCTTGAAAGGGAAAAACATGAGTGGTAACCTATACCTTGGCATCCAAGAGATCTGTGACGAGACAAGTATGGTTGCTTACAATCTCATTGGTTACTTAATGGAGGGGCTGGCACGGAAAGAGGGCTTGGATTTAGATTTGGGAGATATTTCTTATCTCAGAGGTGATAAGTCAAGCAAAGAAAATCAAGGTAGTGAACTTGTTTTTTCTTTTTTTCAAATATGCATGCCACACTAACTATAGAAATTATCCCAGAGAGAACATAAAGATGGTGCTATTATGGTTGTCACTCTGGTTAAATTTTACCCTGTATTGGAAGTGAACTGACAGAAATGTTCGAAGTCTTAGAAAACACATGGTATCTTTAATAGTAAGAGTTAAAATCAATCCTCTTCTGACAAGCGAAGTTTGTGAGTCAAACCTTTGCTCGTCGCTCGGTTAATCATGCTTTGAGAGAGACTAAAATATTGCTGCTTCAAGTATCAATATTTTTTTCATGTGTCTGATTTGACAACTCACCTTGACTTGTTTTTTGTTTTTTATGTTGTATTTTTGGTGCGCAATCTGCATACTAAGTAAAGCAAATGCCACTGGGGTACCCGTTAAATATCATTAACCATATCACCTTCGTTTTTCCTTCCTTTCTTTTGTCTGCTTTCATTGCACAAAATTCTAGAGGATAGAATCTGCTATGGAATATTTTTCCAATATTTGTCTAATTCATCATTTTAGCGATCTGGTTTTTCTTATTTTGCATTTTTTTTAGAAACAAATAGTTACTAGGTAAACCTATTAAGGAATTGATTGTGGAAGTATGGTCCACCTGGTATTTACTCTATGATCCTATATTGCCTATGCTAGGAATGCAATTAATGAGGTCTTCCATTTGTATTTGCAGAAGAAAGAAAGAAATCTTCTGAGAATAATGTGGCTGGTTCAGATATTGCTCAAGTTGTTGAAGAGTTACTGCCTTCCCTCCCGAAGAGGTACGTAGCTTCTTCTCTAAATTTTACTGAATAATAGAATTTGATTCTCTTTTTCTTATCACTTAATGCATAATACTGGTGTGTCCAGTCCACATTTTGATGCAATACTATAAGTTATAGAATGAAACTGAGCGTTTTTTCGATACCGGGCTTAAAAAATGTTAATAAATGCAGCATTAGGAAGAAATAGAATTATGTAAAATGAACTGTAATGTATCTAGATCTTTTTTGTCGATAGCATTGATATTTGGGATCTTGTGACTGCAGTGAGAGCACAAGGTTAAAGGAGATGATGGCCACATAGCAGAACTCTTCAAGACTTTCATGGAACATTTCAGAGCATTCCAACAACAAAAGAAAAAAATATAAGCTGCTTGGTTTGTCATTCAAGCTTGCAATTTTAAGATTTTCTCCATTCTTCCCAATGTTTAGCAATGAGTTGTGAACTGCCAAGGAAAGCCATTTTGGACGGCAACAAAGATGGGTAACACCCTCATCAATTATGACTGGTCATTACACAGAGTTGCGACAGGATTTTAATCGCCTGTTCTAACAGCCATGTTTTGTGATCAAGGTTGGCTAGATGAATCATACCCGTGCCCCCATCCAAGAAGGATTTTGGACAAGCTTACTCGAAGACAGCAACTTCATCGTCAATTTTGACCAGAGTTCAGTGAAGCAGTTACAATTAAAATCACACGATGTAATAACCATTTGCTGTTCGTTGATCTGGAACAGCTAAAATTTTGCCTCAACATGAATACTTTGACATTGCAGTCAAGTTATGAGAAAGAACTAGCACGTTTGTTTTGTATCTTCCCATTTTCCTTACATTTTGATTTTCTAACCCCTATGGAAGCTGGAAATATTTATATATGATAAAAGAATGTCAATATCAAAAACTCCATTTTCTTGCATTGTTGAGTTGTGCTGGTTTTTAGTGCCTTTTCTTATTCCCCATCAAGCGTAGATAAACCTTTCAACTCAAGTTCACAAATTTGATGACGAACCTTCACAGTTAAATCCAACATCCAAACCAAGTTTTCAGCACACCAATAATTGTTCTCGCTATTAAATTTAGATTAAATACAATTTGTTTTTGCTAAGGTTACAAAGATTACATTTCATTTCACACTGAAAGTTCCATGTGCAAACCATGTCGCTGAGGATTACACCAGAGATGTCTTTTCTATCAATAAAGAATATCAGATTCACTCCATAAGAGATGTTATTTCCTCATTTGCCAGCATCATTCTCCCAAACATTGTCCCAAGAACCACTTGGAGCAGCCTTTGGTCCTTCAATGTAGCGAGAGTTCGCATTTGTACCTTCAGGTCCTGGAAGAGGAAGTCCATTGGGACCTTGTGGGTTGACCATTCTGGGCTTTGTTCTGATCCCCAGCACCCTCAATACAAATCTAGCCAACTCTCCATACAACATGCCTGAGCGATCGAAAAGCTGACAAAAGAACAACAATTAACTAAGGATTTGGACAGCAAAAGACAGATGTTCCTTGCGCTGCAGTTCAAAGAATTTTGAATTTTGAAAGATGGCCGTCTAGAAACTTCAACTCAGAGAAAGTGATATACTATGAAACACAATAAAAGCCCTCCAGCCATTAACACTGCACTTAAATATGAAATGGGAATTAAATACATGCACTCTCACAAACAGTGGAAGAAATTGCTTCCAAGTGTAATGCATACCATTAAGTGATCGTGATCACACTCAATTACAGAACTTACCACTAAGGTTAACACCTTTGCAGTAGGTAGCTTAAGTGAAAGAGAACTAGTTAATACTATCAAGTTGGATGGCATAGGTTTGTTCATGCTCAATGGCATATCAGAAACAGAAAGAAGCTAAAGTGTAGAGAGCTAGAAAATGTTAAGAAACATTTGATTGGAAATCACTTATCCAGTAAATAACAAAGTGCAAGGAAAAAGATAGGGAGAACACCTGGAGAAGCGCAGTCATGAACATGTGAAAAGCCTGTGTATTCTGGTCTATGAGAATTGATAAGCGGCCAAAAAAGTTCACCACTCCTTGCAACTGCCATCATTGAGAAAATGGTGAATGTCCAGAGAAGAATAAAATGTATTTAACTAACTAGAAATGTTGGTGAACTAATTAATAACATTGTAGCAATTTGCAACCATGAAAAAAGAGTTCAAGAGTAAGCAGTAGACAATCTTAGTACAAGCAGCAAAACAATTTTATTGCCTCATACAAAGCTGCAAGTTTTTTTTATCGATGCAACCAAGTAAAACACAGATAAAAATCCATTAGACTATTGATAATCTAATTTGAAGAAGTCTCAGGTCTTAACCAACTACGAGTTTGATAAACCTTTAGCTGAGCCAAGTCTATTAATAAAATATATCTACACCTCCAACCATTTCTCGAAACAGGATATATAACTAGTCAAAAGAAAACCATGTCTTACCACTCGAAGAAATGAAATCCAGAACCCCGGAGGAGATGGAGGTTCACCAAATGGATTATTAGGGTCTTGAACTCCATAAGGACCACCCATGCCCATTCCATAACCACCCATTGCGCCTCCAAAACCACTATTGTACATTCCACCACCATTCATCCCAGAACCATAAAGCCCACCATACCCACCTCGATACATGCTGTTTCCATACATCCCGCCACCATATAATCCTCCAACCCCACCATATGATCCTCCAATCCCACCATATGATCCTCCAACCCCACCATATGATGAGCCATAGGTCCCCGAACCATATCCGGAATTATAGTTCAGAGTGGAATTATAACCTGAGTCAGGTTAAGAGGGAAAAAAAAAGTTAAAAAAGATTCAACCATCAGACCGTGGAGTAAAACTTTATATTGCTAATCATTACTCACCTCCATAGTTGCTTGTGCTATAACTCTGCTCCCAAGGTCTTGCAGGAAGAGGCCTACCAACAGCATTTGTGTTATTTGTGGTATTACCTGAACTTTGAACAATTTCTCCAGGTCTTGCAGTTCCTGATGCTTCAACAACATCACTTGTGCTGCCAGCTGATGGTGGTTTAAAAGGTGTAGCACCAGAAGAACCACCAGATTGCTCCCATGGTTTTGGAGGAGGATTGTTAGCTGCAATATCCAACCACATGATTATCTCACAGAAAAAAAATCTTACAAAGTAAAGCAAAGGAAAATTAAAATACACCTAAAAGAGTTAGCAAGACCAAAAGATTGTATGTAGAGAAGATAAATGACTTGATTTTTACAAAGCTAATAACAAGCATCTTGGCAGTTAAGTTCAGCTCAAGGAAAGTACATTTTCAGCATAATCAACATTTCACAAAATGAATCACAGCAAGTTGAGACATTCAAAAAAGATGCAAAAAGAGAAGGCAGTGATCAAAGTCAATGCAAGAGAGAAAAAGAAAGAATAAACTTTTACACAAAAAGCTAAAAATCATGTTTCCTAAGCATCTTCCAAAAACAACTCGAGCATAGCTTAGAATCAGAACAAGTCTCCACATGATTACAGAACCTTTTGGATTTCACAACTTCAACTCATAGTCCTAACAAAAAATCTGAAGAAATTCTATTCCATCATCAAAGACAAAATCCCATAAAAAAAAGTTCACAATTTTCTAACCTAAAAAGACCTTCAAACTATTATTGTAATTGTCACCAACACCAAACCCAATATTCCTTTATCAAATAAAAAATACCCCATTTCTTCTTTTCTTTTCTTTCACATTTTCTCACCTACCAAACACAACGCAACTTTACAAACCCATAGTTACAATCAAAAACCCATAAAGATCCCATCTTTAAAACCAAACAAAACCTCCCATCATCTCTTGATTGCTAATATCCCAAACCCATAAATCAATCCTCTTTCATTTCAACTACAAAGATCATCTCAAAATAAAAAGGGTAAGCACATAAAGCTTAAATCATAATTTGAGAGAATCAGAAAGATGGGTTTTTGTTGTTTTTCAAGACAAACCTGATGGCTGAGGATTAGATGCCATGTGAGTTGAAGAGACAAGGCATCAGCTATTGGTAAGACCAAGGCACCGGCTACTGCAAAAGCATAACCAGGAAAAGAGTTGTCTTTATTTTATTTTTGTTTTTATTTCTTTTTTAAAAACAATTATTTCCTTTTTATTATTTCGTGATTGTTATTATTATACTCTCTTGCCTCTCCGTTACAAGGATCCAGTTGTGCTGATTGTAGCTTTTATGTTGCTGACATGGTCTTTTCCTTTCCTATTGCCAACAGACTAGTGGAAATCATATAGTTATAAAACTCAACTCATTCCATAATCAATCTCAAAATTCATTGCCTGGTTCAAAGCCTAGGCCATGGATTAACCTAGTTAATCCAA
>Ga0325401_1000316_pt1 | contig 33140 bp, 32 predicted proteins | sample PopdelMetagenome_FD_205666 | JGI IMG/M metagenome (GOLD analysis project Ga0325401, IMG submission 205666) | Populus deltoides microbial communities from Bellville, Georgia, United States - Xylem-PdKOR-R2 | ecosystem: Host-associated > Plants > Phyllosphere > Stem > Wood/Secondary xylem | place...
GTCGCCGCGCTCGCGCAGCGACCGGGGCGCGAGATCGTCGCGGTGCTGGAAGGCGGGCATGGCGAGCTGTTCGTCCAGCCGTTCGATGGGGACGCGCGGCCGCTGGCGCCACTGGCGTCGCTGTCGCCCGCGGCGGCGCTGGCCGCGATCGCGGGCCGGCCCGTGACGGGCAGCGGCCTCGCGCGGCTGGCGGCACTGGCGCCCGATGCCGAGCTGGCCGAAGCGTTGCCCGATGCGGCGGACGCGTGGCGGCTGCCCGCCGACGCCGCGATCCTGCCGCCGCGCCCGCTGTACGGGCGGGCGCCGGATGCCAAGCTGCCCGCCGCGCCGGGCCTGCGCTGATGCCGACGCGGACGCTCGACCTGCGTGGCGGCAACGCGCGCGACGCGGCGCTGGTCGAGGCGCTGATGGGGGCGGCGTTCGACCCGCGATATGGCGAGGCATGGACCCGCAACCAGTGCCTGGGGGTGCTGGCGATGCCCGGCGTCCGGCTGACGCTCGCGATGGCGGACGACGGGGCCGATGGCGGGGCGGACGCGAGGGGCGGCGAGGCGGACGGGGGCGCGGTCGGCTTCACGCTGGTGCGCACGGTGATGGACGAGGCGGAGCTGCTGCTGCTCGCGGTGGCGCCGGCTGCGCGTCGGCGCGGGGTCGGCGGCGCGCTGCTCCGCGCGGCGATCGCGGAGGCCGAGATGGCGGGCGTGACCCGGCTGCATCTGGAGGTGCGCGCCAACAACGACGCGGTGCAGCTGTACCGACGGCACGGTTTCACCCAACAGGGTGTCCGCCCGAACTATTATCGCGGCCGCGGCGGCGAACATTATGACGCGCACACCTATGCCCGGTCGATCGGCGGCTGACGGGGGACCTTGTTGCGAGTCGGTATCCCTTTTCGCAACAAGCGGGACGGCGTAGAGGAGCGGGACAAAGGATGAATGCCATGGCCCGCAAGATCGACCTAGAGAACCTGTGCAACCAGAAGGGGCTGCGCATCACCGAGCAGCGCCGGGTGATCGCACGGGTCCTGTCGGAAGCGGAGGACCATCCCGACGTCGAAAAGGTGTACGCCCGCGCGTCCGCGATCGACCCCGGCATCTCGATCGCCACCGTGTACCGCACCGTGCGGCTGTTCGAGGAGGCGGGCATCCTCGACCGCCACGACTTCGGCGACGGGCGGGCGCGCTACGAACCGTCGCCCGAGGCGCATCACGACCATCTGATCGACGTCGAGACCGGGCGCGTCATCGAGTTCGTCGATCCCGAACTCGAACAGCTGCAAAAGGCGATCGCGGAGAAGCTGGGCTTCCGCCTCGTCGACCATCGCATGGAGCTGTACGGGGTCAGCCTGGACCGCAAGCCCGCCTGACCCGGCAGGTGCGCCGGCTTCGCGTCGCTGGCCGGATCGCGGGCCTGGTGCTGCTGTTCCTGGCGGCCTTGCCGCTGCACGGGGCGTGGCGGCTGGTTCGCCTCCCCTCCCCCTGGCCGCGCCGGTTCCTGGGCGTCGCAGGGTGGATCGTCGGGGCGCGGCGGCGGGCGATCGGCGTGCCGCTCCGCCGCGACGTGATCTTTGTCGCCAACCATGTCAGCTGGACCGACATCCTCGTGCTGGCAGGCGCGACCGGCACCGCCTTTGTCGCCAAGGGCGAGCTGGCCGGGGTGCCGCTGGTCGGCTGGCTGTGCCGGTTGAACCGCACGATCTTCGTCCGGCGCGAGGACCGGCTCAAGGTGGGCGAGCAGGTGGACGAGGTGCGGCGCACGCTGGCCGACGGCTGGGCGCTGACGCTGTTTCCCGAAGGCACGACGGGCGATGGCGTGACGCTGCGCCCGTTCAAGTCGGCGCTGTTCGCCGCGGTCGATCCGCCGCCGCCGGGCACCCGCATCCAGCCGGTGCGCATCGATTACGGCAGCGCCACGGCCGAGGTTGCTTGGGTGGACGACGAGCCGGGCCTCCGCCATGTCGCGCGGCTGCTGGGGCGGGGCGGCGGGTTCCCCGCCACGCTCACCTTCCTGCCCGCATTCGACCCGGCGGACCATCCCGGCCGCAAGACGCTGGCGGCGGAGTCGCGGGCGCGGATCGCGGCGGCGGGGCCGTTGCCCAACGCGTAGGTCGGAGGCGCTGGCAACGGGCAACCCGAACCGCTAGGACGGCCGCGTCATGACCAACCCCAAACGCTTTCACGTCAAGTCCTTCGGCTGCCAGATGAACGTCTATGACGGCGAACGGATGGCCGAGTTGATGGCGGCGGACGGAATGGTCGAGGCGGGCAATGCGGATGATGCCGATCTGGTCGTGCTCAACACCTGCCACATCCGCGAGCGGGCGACCGAAAAGGTCTATTCGGACATTGGCCGCCTGCGGAAGTCGGCGCGCATCGCCGGGCGCGAGGCGCCGATGATCGCGGTCGCGGGCTGCGTCGCGCAGGCCGAAGGGGCGGAGATCGTCGCGCGCGCCAAGGTGGACGTGGTGGTCGGGCCGCAGGCGTACCACAACCTGCCGCGGCTGGTGGCGGAGGCTGCCGCCGGCACCGCCGCGCTCGACACCGACATGCCCATGCTGTCGAAGTTCAACCAGCTGCCCGCGCGCCGCAAGGTCGGGCCGAGCGCGTTCCTGACCGTGCAGGAGGGATGCGACAAGTTCTGCACCTATTGCGTCGTTCCGTACACCCGCGGCGCGGAGGTGAGCCGGCCGTTCACGGCGATCGTCGACGAGGCGCGCGCGCTGGTCGACGCGGGCGCGCGAGAGATCACGCTGCTGGGGCAGAACGTCAACGCCTGGGCACATGACGGGCTGGGACTCCACGACCTGATCCGCGCGCTGGACCGCGTCCCCGGCCTGCTGCGCATCCGCTACACCACCAGCCACCCCAACGACATGACGCAGGGGCTGATCGACGCGCACCGCGACGTCGAGGCGCTGATGCCGTTCCTCCACCTGCCGGTGCAGGCGGGGAGCGATCGGGTGCTGAAGGCGATGAACCGGAGCCATACGCGCGACGGTTACCTGCGGCTGATCGAGCGTATCCGCGCCGCGCGGCCCGACATCGCGCTGTCCGGCGACTTCATCGTCGGCTTCCCCGGCGAGAGCGAGGCGGAGTTCGCCGAAACGCTGTCGCTGGTCGGCGAGGTCGCCTATGCCCAGGCCTATTCGTTCAAATACAGCCCCCGCCCCGGCACCCCCGCCGCCGCCATGGGCGACCCGCTGTCCGCCGCGGTGATGGACGAGCGGCTCCAGCGGTTGCAGGCGGCGTTGAACCGCGACCAGCTCGCGTTCAACCGGGCCAGCGTCGGGCGGACCTGCGCGATGCTGGTCGAACGGCGCGGCAAGCTGCCCGGACAGATGCTGGGCAAGTCGCCCTGGCTCCAGTCGGTGCACCTGCTGACCGATGCGGCAATCGGCGACGTGGTCGAGGTCGCGCTGACCGATGCCGGACCCAATTCGCTGACCGGGGTCGAACGGGTGCGCGCCGCCGCCTGACACGCCTTCCCTTTCGGGCGGGCGCGTCCCACATTGCGCTTCCTACTCGTTCCCGAAAGGATTGCATGAGCCGCAAGCCCGTTCCCGCCCAGATCGGCGATCGTTCCCGCGTCGAGGTGCTGTTCGACAAGCCGCAGCTGCTGAGCGCGCTGTTCGGGCAGTACGACCGCAATCTGGTGGCGCTGGAAAACCGCCTGGACGTCTACATCACCGCGCGTGGCAACCGTGTCGGACTGGAAGGGACGGCGGAGCAGGTGGCATTGGCGCGCGAGGTGCTCCAGGACCTGTACCAGCGGATATCGCGCGGCGAGGAGGTCGACACCGGGCTGGTCGATGCGTCGATCGCGATGGCGGCGGAACCGGCGCTCGACGGCATCGTCCGTGCCGATCCGGGCGGGCCGCCGTCGGTGATGATCCGGACGCGCAAGAAGACTATCGTGCCGCGCACCCCGGCACAGGCGCACTACATGCACGCGCTGACCGGGCACGACATGATCTTCGCGCTGGGCCCGGCGGGCACCGGCAAGACCTATGTCGCGGTGGCGCAGGCGGTGGCGCAGCTCATCACCGGATCGGTGCAGCGGCTGATCCTGTCGCGCCCGGCGGTGGAGGCGGGCGAACGGTTGGGCTTCCTGCCGGGCGACATGAAGGAGAAGGTCGATCCCTATCTCCGCCCGCTCTACGACGCGCTGTACGACTGCCTGCCGGCCGAGCAGGTCGAACGCCGGATCGCGTCGGGCGAGATCGAGATCGCGCCGATCGCCTTCATGCGCGGGCGGACGCTGGCCGACGCGTTCGTGATCCTCGACGAGGCGCAGAACACGACGCCCGCGCAGATGAAGATGTTCCTGACCCGCTTCGGCCAGAACAGCCGCATGGTGATCTGCGGCGATCCCAATCAGGTCGACCTGCCCGGCGGGGTAGCGGCATCGGGCCTGGCCGATGCGGTCAGGCGGCTGGAAGGCATGGAGGGCCTCGCCACCTGCCGCTTCACCGCCGCCGACGTCGTGCGCCACCCGATCGTGGGGCGGATCGTCGAGGCGTATGAGGGGGCGGGTTGACCGCCGGGATATCCCTGCCTAGGTCCAGGATATCAGGAGGCGGTGATGGGCGCGCTGTACGTCAAGGATGACGAAGCATTTCGGTTGGCCAAGGAACTGGCCGACCGGCGCGGACTGACGAAGGCCGCGGCCGTCAAGCTGGCGCTGACCAACGAATTGCGGCGCGACACCCCCAGCCGATCGGCGCTTGAGATCATCGACGAGCTTCATCGGACATCCACCCTCCCCCAGGCGAATGTGGGTGTGGCCGACAAGGCGTTCTTCGACTCGCTTTACGAGGATTGATGCCGGTCTTCATCGACGCGTCGGCCCTGACCGCCCTTATCGCCAAGGAGCCGGATTATACCGATCTGGCGACACGGCTCGAGAGCGGAACGTCGACGGTGACCAATGCCGTCGCGATGTGGGAGACCATTGTTGCTGTTGCCAGGATCAAGGGCGTAGGTATCGAGGACGCCTCGGCCGAACTCGACCGGTACATGGCCGCGCTTCAAATCGCGGTCGTGCCGATCGGAGGCGCGGAGGCTGGTGAGGCCGTCGAGGCGCAGCGGCGATACGGCAAGGGCACCGGTCACCGCGCCAAGCTCAACATGGGAGATTGTTTCGCCTATGCCTGCGCCAAGACCAGCAATGCTCGCCTGCTCTACAAGGGCGACGACTTCAGCCATACGGACCTAGCATGATCCAGATCGAACTGTCGCGCGAGGACCCCTGGCCATCGGCGCCTGAAGGTGGGGGAGACTGGGCGGCGCTGGCCACCCGCGCCGCGGCCGCGGCGGTGGAGCGGACGCCGCATGGGCCGCTGGCGACTACGCCGGCGCTGGTCGAGATCTCCGTCCGGCTCGCGTCGAACGACGAGGTGCGGACGCTCAACGCGCAATACCGGGGCAAGGACAGGCCGACCAACGTCCTGTCCTTTCCGATGGTCCAGCCCGACCTTCTCGACACCGTGTCGCAGAACTCGGACGATGGCGAGGTGCTGCTCGGCGACATCGTGCTGGCGCATGGGGTGTGTGTCGCGGAAGCGGCGGAGCGGGGTATCCGGGTCGAGGATCACCTTATCCATTTGGTGGTGCACGGCACCTTGCATCTGCTAGGATACGACCATCAGGGGGATGACGAGGCCGAGGCGATGGAGGCGATCGAACGCGATTGCCTGGCCGGGCTCGGGATCGCCGACCCCTATCTGGTGCGCGAGGATTGATTGCGAGACATGGCCGACGACCGAAGTAGCGCCGGTGGCGACTCCCATGAGAGCGGCATCTGGCGGGGCCTCCGGACGCTGATCTTCGGCAACGAGGCCGAGGAGTCGCTGCGCGACCAGCTGGAAGACGCGATCGACCGGCACGAAGGCGATCCCGCCCCCGACGCCAAGGGCGACCTGACCCCGCTTGAGCGGCAGATGGTGCGCAACCTGCTCCACTTCGGCGAGCGCGACGCGGGCGAGGTCGGCGTTCCGCGTGCCGACATCATCGCGGTCGAGGAAGGCACCGCCTTTGCAGAACTGGTGCGCGTGTTCGCGGAGGCCGGGCACAGCCGCCTGCCCGTCTATCGCGGCAACCTCGACCAGATCGTCGGGATGATCCACATCAAGGACGTGTTCGCGATCCTGGCGACCGGGGCCGAGCATCCCGCCTCGATCACCGGGCTGATCCGCGAGCCGCTGTACGTGCCGATGTCGCGCGGCGCGCTCGACCTGCTCGCCGACATGCGTCAGCGGCACGTCCATCTTGCGGTGGTGCTCGACGAATATTCGGGGACCGAGGGACTGGTCACGATCGAGGACCTGATCGAGGAGATCGTCGGCGAGATCGAGGACGAGCATGACGAGACGCCGACCCAGCTGATGGTGCCGCTGGACGACGGCGTCTGGGAAGCGGACGCGCGCGCCGAGCTGGAGGATGCTGCCGAACTGATCGACCGGCGGCTGGGCGAGACAGACAGCGAGGTCGACACGCTGGGCGGGCTGGCGGCGGTGCTGGCCGGGCACGTGCCCGCGATCGGCGAGAGCGTCGCGCACCCGTCCGGCTGGACGCTGGAAGTGCTCGACGCGGACGAACGGCGGATCAACCGGCTGCGGCTCCACCCGCCGCTGGAACGGGTGGAGGAGGACGCCTGACGAGCGTTGGTCGCGTCTGGGCCGCCGAGGAACCGCGTTCGGCCGGGTGATGCTCAGGCGGACGCCAGCGGCCAGTAAGTCGCGTAGCGTTCGTGGGCGATCCGGAAATAGGGCTTGAGCGCGACCGGGGTGCCGTCCGCCGCGGGGATCGTGAACTCCAGCGGCTTGCCCGTCGGCGTGACCCGGGCGGCGATGGTCTTCACCTCTCCCGTCAGCCGGGGCGGCTGAAACGGCGCGTTGACATACTCGCCATATTTGCGCTCGTTGACGACGATGTCGTCCCCGGGCGCCAGCCCGGCGGTGCCGAGCGCGCCCGAGAGCACTACCGGGCCGTAGGTGAAGGCGACGATGTCGGGCGAGCCGGGCAGCGGCACCGCGGCGACCGCCATCGCCAGCGTCATCTCCACCGTGTCACCGTCCGCCCAGGTCCGATCGATCTCGACCAGCGAGCCCGGCTTGTCGGACTGCGCCGCGACCTGGCCGTTGACCCGGACGGTGGCAGTCGGGCTCCAGCCCGGATGGCGCAACCGCAGCGCCAGCGACACCGGCCGTCGGGCGGTCCAGCGCAGCCGCGTCGTCGCCTCGTCCGGGAAGGTCGTCGTCTGGGTCAGCGTGACCCCCTGCTCCGCCCAGCGCAACGTCGAGGGGATGAACAGGTTGACCAGCAGCGAGCGATCACCGCGCAGGTAGATCGCCTCGCCATATTTGGCGTGGTTCTCCATTCCCGTGCCGGTGCAGCACCAGAAGCTGTCGACGGGGGTGTGGTAGAGCTTGACGTAACCCGGCCGCGCGCCCTGAAAATAGGTGGCCATCCCGCTTGCCGGGTCCTGCGAGGCGAGGATACCGTTATACAGCACCCGCTCGTAGAAGTCGGCGTGGGCAACCGCGCCGCCCTGCTGGAACAGCATGCGGCTGAGCTTGAGCATGTTGTACTGGCAGCACGTCTCCGACCCCTTGGGCGAGAAGACATGGGCGTCGAAGTCGGCGACCGGGAAGAAGTGCTCGCCATCGCCATGCCCGCCGGTGACGTAGGAGCGGGTTTCCGCCACCGTCCGCCAGAAGAATGCCGCGGCATCGCCATAGGGCTTGTCGCCCGCGACCTCGTGCACCCGCTGGAACCCGACGATCTTGGGAATTTGCGTGTTGGCGTGGAGCCCGTCGAGATGGTCGCGCGATTTCGACAGCGGATCGAGCAGCGCCTTGTGCGAGAAGCGGCGCGCGAGCACCAGATAGTCGGGGTTGCCGGTCGAGGCGTGGAGATCGGCGAGCACCTCGTTCATGCCGCCATGTTCCACGTTCAGCATCGCCTCGAACCGCTCGTCGGACAGCGACCGCGTAGCCGCCACCGCCCAGTCGGCGAACCGGACCAGCACCGCCCGCGCCTGCGAATTGCCGGCGTAGCGATCGGCGTCGTACAATCCCGCATACACCTTGTGCAGCGTGTACCAGGGAACGCCCGACACCTTGTCCCCCGCGATGAACGAGGCCATCAGTTGCGGCCCTTCGGGGAAGGCGGAAACCAGCCCGGACTTGCTCGCCGCCTGGCACGCGGCCAGTTCAGCGACGATGTGATCGGCCCGGCTGCGGAAGCGGCGGTCGCCGGTCGCGCGGAACATCAGCGACACCGCCGACAGATAATGACCGAGCGTGTGGCCCTGACAGTGGATATCGGCCCAGATCGCCTCCGACTCCCAGCCGCCATAGATCGGCGCGCGCGGCTTCAACCCGGCGTTGACGCGGAACTGGTGCAGCATCCGGTCGGCGTCGAGCGACAGGAGGTAGCGCGCGGTCATCTCGCGGGCATGGAGGAACGGCCCGGGCAGCAGCGCGACGTCGGCAAGGTCGAACGCGTCCAGCGCCTCTCCCTTGGGCGCGGGCGCGATCGTCCCCGCGCTGGCAGCCGTCCCGGTGCCGATCGCCGCCGCGACCGCCAGTCCCGGCATCGGACGCAGCAGGTCCCGGCGCGACAGATCGGGGAGCGAACAGGCGCAAGGGTGCGGCAAAGGCTTTCTCCGGCTCGGATCAGTCGATTAGTCATTCTAATCAGGTCCGGCGTTGCGGCAACCCTCTGCCACCAAATGGCTCATTGATCGATTTCGTCGCTGGCAACGATCAGCTTAAATTGCTCGCTAAATCTATCGGGCGCGGGTAGCAGCGAGACATAGCCTGGAGATACCCCATGGACGCGATCACCGAGAACAGCCCGATTAACGATCCCAAGAACCAGCCCGCGGCGCTGCGCAAGCTGTTGGGGCAGACCAGCCGCGACTGGTGGCCCGAGCAGCTGTCGCTCAACATCTTGCACCAGAAGGGCAAGTCGTCCAACCCGATGGGCGACGAGTTCAACTATGGCAAGGCGTTCAAGACGCTCGACTATGCCGCGGTGAAGCAGGACCTGACCGCGCTGATGACCGACAGCCAGCCCTGGTGGCCGGCGGACTACGGGCATTACGGCCCGTTCTTCATCCGCATGGCGTGGCATTCGGCGGGCACGTACCGCACCGGTGACGGCCGCGGCGGGTCGAGCGCGGGGCAGCAGCGGTTCGCGCCGCTGAACAGCTGGCCCGACAACGGCAACCTCGACAAGGCGCGGCGCCTGTTGTGGCCGGTGAAGCAGAAGTACGGTGCCAAGCTCAGCTGGGCGGACCTGTTCATCCTGGCGGGCAACGTCGCGATCGAATCGATGGGCGGCCCGACCTTCGGCTTCGGCGGCGGGCGCGAGGATGTGTTCGAGCCCGAGCAGGACGTCTATTGGGGCACCGAACAGGAGTGGCTCGGCCAGACCCGCATCGACGAGGAAGCGGGGACGATGCTCGAAAGCCCGCTGGCGGCGATCCAGCACGGCCTGATCTACGTCAACCCGGAAGGGCCGGGCGGCTGCCCCAACCCGATGGGCTCGGCGCGCGACATGCGCGAGACGTTCGGCCGCATGGGCATGAACGACGAGGAGACGGCGGCGCTGACCGCGGGTGGCCACACCTTCGGCAAGGCGCACGGCAACGGCGATTCGTCCAAGGTCGGCCGCGAGCCCGAAGGCGCGGACATCGCCAGCCAGGGGATCGGCTGGAACTCGACGCACGGTACCGGCATCGGTGACGATACGATCACCTCGGGGATCGAGGGGGCGTGGACGCCGACCCCGATCACCTGGGACATGACCTATTTCGACATGCTGCTCGACCATGAGTACGAGCTGGTGAGGAGCCCGGCCGGCGCGCACCAGTATCAGCCGGTGGGCAACCCCGAGGAAACGCTGGCCCCGGCCGCGCACACGCCGGGGAAGATGGTGCCGACGATGATGACCTCGGCCGACATGGCGTTGAAGGTCGACCCGGCATACCGCGCGGTGATGGAGAAGTTCCGGGCCGATCCCGCCTACTTCGCCGATGCGTGGGCGCGCGCCTGGTTCAAGCTCACCCATCGCGACATGGGCCCCAAGGTCCGGCTGCTCGGACCGGAAGCGCCCACCGAGGACCTGATCTGGCAGGATCCGATCCCCGCGGCGGACTATCCGCAGATCGAGGCCGGCGACGTCGCCGAGCTGAAGTCCGGGATCGCCGGGTCCGGGCTGACGGTGTCCGAGCTGGTCGCCACCGCCTGGGCGTCCGCGTCGACCTGGCGGGTGTCCGACTGTCGTGGCGGAGCCAATGGTGGACGCATCCGGCTGGCCCCGCAAAAAGACTGGGAGGTCAACCAGCCCGAGCAGCTCGCCCGCGTGCTGGGCATCTATGACGGTATCAAGGCCGACTTCGACGACAAGGGCGCCAAGAAGGTCTCGATCGCCGACCTGATCGTGCTCGGCGGGTCGGTCGGTGTCGAGCAGGCAGCCAAGGCGGCAGGCATCCCGGTCGAGGTGCCGTTCAGCCCGGGCCGCACCGACGCCAGCGCCGAGTGGACCGACGCCGAGAGCTTCGACGTGCTCGAGCCCAAGGCGGACGCGTTCCGCAACTATCTCCAGGTCCAGTTCAACGTGCCGACCGAGGAGCTGATGATCGATCGTGCCCAGCTGCTCGACCTGTCGTCGCCGGAGATGACGGTGCTGATCGGGGGCTTGCGCGTGCTTGGGGTCAACCATCCCAAGGCGGCGGCGCACGGGGTGTTCACCAACCGGCCGGGTCAGCTGACCACCGACTTCTTCGTCAACCTGCTCGACATGGCGACCGCGTGGAAGAAGGTCAGCGACGAGAGCGACGAGGAGTTCGTCGGCACCGACCGCCACACGCACGAGCACCGCTGGACCGCGTCGCGCACCGACCTGGTGTTCGGCCACAACTCGCAGCTGCGCGCGCTGGCCGAGGTCTATGCGATGGACGACGCGCACGAGAAGTTCGTCAAGGACTTCGTGGTCGCGTGGACCAAGGTGATGAATGCGGACCGCTACGACCTGGCGGCCTGAACCCCTTAGCCCCCAAGGCGAAACACTGGGCCGTCGGCAGCGATGCCGGCGGCCCTTCCTTTTGCGACCCGCGCCGGTCGTGGCAGTGCCGTTCGGCCCCCTTTCGTTTCGGCGCGCGACGCCTTAGGTCAGCGATCATGCGCAAGCACCTCTTCATCCTCACCGGCCTGATCCTCCTGGCGGGCGCCGCGATCTTCGCCTGGCTTGCCTGGCCCGACACCGCCCAGCTGCCCGTCAGTGCGGTGCAGGGCCGCACCCCGACGATCAGCCAGCCGCGGATCCAGACCATCCCCACGGTCAAGGTCGCCGACGTGGTCGGCTGGCAGGGCGGTCGGATGCCGACGCCGGCACCGGGCCTGCGCGTCCAGCCCTTCGTCACCGGCCTGGACCATCCGCGCTGGCTGTATCGCCTGCCCAATGGCGACGTTCTGGTGGCGGAAACCAACAGCCCGCCGCGCGAGGGCGGCGGCATCACCGGCTGGGTGATGCGCCATTTGCTGGGCAAGGCGGGCGCGGGCGCCCCCTCCCCCAACCGCATCACCCTGCTGCGCGACGCGGACGGCGACGGGCGGGCCGAGGTGCGGACGCCGTTCCTGACCGGGTTGAACTCGCCCACCGGCATGGCGCTGTTCGACGGGCAGCTCTACATCGCCAACACCGATGCGTTGGTGCGCGTACCCTATCGCGACGGCGAGACGCGGATCGCGGCGCGACCCGAGCGGGTGATCCCGCTCAATGGCGGCGGCAATCACTGGGCGCGGACCGTGGTGCCGTCGGGCGACGGCAAGACGCTGTTCGTCGCGGTCGGATCGGCGAGCAACATCGCCGAAAAGGGGCTGGACGCCGAGAAATACCGCGCCAACATCCTCCAGGTCTGGCCCGCGGACAAGAACTGGCGGGTCTACGCCGCGGGGCTGCGCAACCCGCAGGGGATGGCGCTCAACCCCGCCAACGGCCAGCTGTGGACGGTGGTCAACGAGCGCGACCAGCTCGGCTCTGACCTTGCCCCCGACTATCTGACGCAGGTCGAGTTCGGTGACCATTTCGGCTGGCCCTGGTATTATTGGGGTGGCTATCTCGACACGCGGGTCGAACCGCGCAACCCGCAGTTGCAGCAATACAGCAAGCGCCCCGACTATGCGCTGGGACCGCACGTCGCCGCGCTGGGGCTGACCTTCACCAACGAACTGCGGCTGGGGCAGCGCTTCGCGCGCGGAGCGATCGTCGGCGAGCACGGGTCGTGGAACCGCAAGCCGGTGTCGGGCTACAAGGTCGTGTATGTGCCGTTCGGCGCCAACGGCTTCCCGGTCCAGGGCGCCAAGCCGGTCGACCTGCTCAGCGGCTTCCTCGACGGCAAGGGCCAAGCGCAGGGGCGGCCGGTGGGCGTGATCGGCGACCGCACGGGGGCGTTGCTGGTCGCCGACGATGTCGGCAACACCGTGTGGCGGGTCAGCGCGGCGCGATAGGCGTGTCGAACGCGCCGACGCGGCGGGCGCTGCTGGGCGGGGGAGCGGCGCTGCTGGCGAGCAGCCGCCTCGCGCGGGCGCAGACCGTGCCCGGCGACGAGACGGTGCGGCTGTGGCCCGGTCCGCCGCCGGGTGCAACCGGAGCGGCGATTATGCGCAGGATCGAGGCGCGGTCCACCGATCCGGCCCATCCGCATCGCTGGGTGTTCGGGATCGACGACCCCGTCATGGTGGTGCGGCGCCCGGCCCGGCCGAACGGGGCGGCGGTGCTGCTGATGCCGGGCGGCGGCTATCGCTTCGTGTGATACGACAACGAGGGCACCGAGCAGATCGCATGGCTCAACGCGCGCGGGATCACCGCGTTCATCCTCATCTATCGCCTGCCGGACGAGGGCTGGACCGATCGCGCGCGGGTGCCGCTGCAGGATGCGCAGCGGGCGATGCGGCTGATCCGGGCCGGGGCGGCGCGCTGGCGCGTCGATCCCAGGCGCGTCGCGGCGCTGGGCTTTTCCGCGGGCGGACACCTTGCCGGATCACTCGCGACGCGTCATGCCGAGGCGACCTACCGCCCGGTCGACCGTGCGGATGCCCTGTCCGCCAGGCCCGACATCGTCGGGATGATGTATCCGGTGGTGAGCATGACGGCGCCGTTCGCGCATGGCGGATCCCGCGACACCCTGCTGGGGCGCGATGCGACCGAGGCGGCGCGGCGCGCGGCATCGGTGGATCTGCATGTCGGGGCCGGGACGCCGCCCGCCTTCCTACTCCACGCGGGCGACGATCCGGTAGTACCGGTCGCCAACAGCATCGCCATGTACCAGGCATTGCGCGCGGCCGGGCGCCCCGCCGACCTCCATGTCTTTGCCGAGGGCGGGCACGGCTTCGCCTATGGCCTGCCCCACGCGCTGCCCGCCTCGGGCTGGCCCGAGCTGTTCTACGGCTGGGGCGTACGGCAAGGGACGTTCACGGGCTGACCGGCGCGTCCCGCAGGCCGGGGGGTGCAGCGATCAGGGGGCGTGCGACGCCTCAGCGCAGGAGCCGGGGTGCCTCTCGCTCGACCGCCGCGCGGATCGGTGCGGCGAACAGGCCCAGCAGCGCGGGCAGATCGATCTCGGCATGGAGCCGGTCGTCGAACACGGTAAGGCGGCTGGAGACTTTCTGCCCCATCGCAGCGACGGTGAAGTGCATCGTGTCGCCGTCCCAGCGGTGGGCGACGTCGGCGCCGCCGGGGATGTGGCCCGCGAGCTTGCCGATCTTGGCATCCACCCGGTCGCGGGCGCCGGCGCGACCGAGCTGGTGGGGGATGTCCATGCGGATGGGGGTGCTCATGCGACAATCTCCGTTGCGGGCGCGTCCGTCGCGAACAGTTGCGCGTCGTCGGCGAACGCCTTGAACTCCAGCGCGTTGCCCGATGGATCGCGGAAGAACATGGTGGCCTGCTCGCCCGCCTGGCCCGGGAAGCGGATGTGCGGCGGGATGCCGAACGCGATCCCCGCCGCGGCGACCCGATCGGCCATCGCCTGCCAGTCCGCCATGGTCAGCACCACCCCGAAATGCGGCACGGGGACGTGATGGCCGTCGACCTCGTTGGCGACCGCGACGGGCTTGGCCGCGGGATCGAGATGAGCGACGATCTGATGCCCGTCCAGGTCGAAGTCGATCCACTGGTCGCTCGACCGCCCTTCCCCGCAGCCGAGCACATCGCGGTAGAAGGTGCGGGCGGCGTCCAGGTCGTGGACGGGAAAGGCGAGGTGGAAGGGGCGCAGGGTCATGGACGCGCCATAGCCGATCCTCCCCCGCGGGGGGAGGGGGCCGTCTTCGCGCAGCCGGGGCCGATGGAAAGGCGTGGCGGCGCGTGGTCACGGGTCGACCTCGCATCGTCGTCCCGCCTCTTCGGCACGGGCGAGGACAGGCTTGTGCCGGGGTTCACCGCTGGGCAAGAGCATCGGGCCGTGGCCCCGCGGCGCCCCCGACCTCGACACCGGACCGAGGCGACCGAAGGTGATCGTCATCAGCCGCCATCCCGCCCCCTTGAGCTTCCTGCTCGGCGCGCTCGCCGCGTGCGGGTTCGCGCCGCTCGGGCTCTGGCCATTGACCATGGCGTGCCTGGCGGCGTGGATCGCACTGATCCATGCCGCGCCGTCGCTGCGCGCGGCGCTGTGGCGCGGGTGGCTGTTCGGGGTCGGGCATTTCACCGTCAACGACAACTGGTTCCAGCACGCGTTCGACTTTCAGGACAAGATGCCGCCCCAGCTGGGCTACGTCGCCGCGGTGGCGCTGGCGCTGTACCTGGCGGTGTACCCCATGGCGGCGGCGGGGATCGCCTGGCATTTCCGCCGCGAGGCGCGCGATGGCGGGTTCGTGCTGGTGTTCGCCGCGGCGTGGATCGCGACCGAATGGCTGCGCGCGGTGCTGTTCACGGGTTATGCCTGGAACCCGCTGGGGGTGATCTGGGTACCGGTGCAGCCGATCGCGGGGCTGGCGGCGTGGATCGGCACCTATGGCCTGGGCGGGATCACGCTGCTCGCGGCGGGTACACTGGCGCTGCTGCCGCGGCGGATCGAGTCAGTGGCGGCGGTGTCGGCGGCGCTGGGCGCGCTGTTGCTGGCGCAGGCGTACAGCTACGCCCCCGCCGGGCCGGGCGGGTCGTCCGGCGCGCGGCTGGTCGTGGTCCAGCCCAATATCGGCCAGGACGCGCGCGGCGAGGACGATGCCGAACCGGTGCTGCGCCGGCTGGAATCGCTGACCGGCGGTCCCGCGCCCTACCCCCGCATTGTGCTGTGGCCCGAGGGGGTCGTCCGCGACCTGGTGGAGGATGGCTATCCCTGGTGGGTGTATCGCCGCGCGACCGGCTATGCCTTGCGCCGCCGGATCGCCGCGCTGCTCGGCCCGCGCGACGTGCTGATATTCGGCGGCACCGCGCTGCGCTTCGACGAGCGCGAGGAGATGGTCGGGGCGGCCAACGCGGTGTTCGCGACCGACGCGCGTGCGCGCATCATCGGCCGCTACGACAAGGCGCACCTCGTCCCCTATGGCGAGTATCTGCCAATGAAGTGGCTACTGGCGCCGCTGGGACTCGCGCGGCTGGTGCCGGGCGATATCGACTTCGAGCCGGGGCCGGGGCCTGCCAGCCTCGCCCTTCCCGGCTTCGGCGCGATCGGGATCCAGGTCTGCTACGAGATCATCTTCTCCGGGCAGGTTATCGACAAGGCCGATCGCCCGCGCCTGCTGTTCAATCCGTCGAACGACGCGTGGTTCGGGCGCTGGGGTCCGCCCCAGCACCTCGCACAGGCGCGTATGCGCGCGATCGAGGAAGGGTTGGCCATCGTCCGCGCCACCCCCACCGGCATCTCCGCGGTGATCGCCGCCGATGGCGCGCTCCTCGCCACCGTCCCGCACGAGCGCGCGGGCACGATCGTCCTGCCCGTTCCCGACAGCGCCCCGCCGACCCTGTTCGCACGCATTGGCAACGCGATGGCGGCCGCGGTCGCGCTGCTGCTCGCCGCGGCGGGCGTTGCTATCCGTCGCCGCGCTCGCTAGGACCTCGATATAAAGCTATCTTTATATCGTTATGAGGCCCCATGCGCGCAGAGTTCCTCTTCACCTCCGAGTCGGTTTCCGAAGGTCATCCGGACAAGGTCGCCGACCAGATCAGCGACGCGATCGTCGACCTGTTCCTGTCCAAGGACCCGCAGGCACGCGTCGCCTGCGAGACGCTCACCACCACGCAGCTCGTGGTCCTGGCGGGCGAGATCCGTGGCCGCGGCGTGTATGAGGACGGCCGCTGGGCCGATGGCGTCGAGGCGGAGATCGAGCAGGCGGTGCGCGACACGGTGAAGCGGATCGGCTACGAACAGGCCGGTTTCCACTGGAACGAGTTCAGGTTCCTCAACAACCTGCACGGCCAGTCCGCGCACATCGCGCAGGGCGTCGACGAGGCCGGCGACAAGGACGAGGGCGCGGGCGACCAGGGCATCATGTTCGGCTATGCCACCGACGAGACCGCAGGGCTGATGCCGGCGACGCTGTATTACAGCCACAAGATCCTGGAACGGATGGCCGCCGACCGCCACTCGGGCACCGCGCCCTTTCTGGAGCCAGACGCCAAGAGCCAGGTGACGCTGCGTTACGAGAACGAGGCGCCGGTCGCCGCGACCGCGCTGGTCGTCTCCACCCAGCACAAGCCCGGCTGGTGCGAGAAGGGCGACAATGCCGATGCCGCCAAATATGCCGAGCTGCGCGAATATGTGCTGGGCGTGTTCCACGACGTCCTCCCCGCCGGATTCATCACCGACGAAACTAAGATCTACATCAATCCCACCGGCACTTTCGAGATCGGCGGGCCGGACGGCGACGCCGGGCTGACCGGGCGCAAGATCATCGTCGACACCTATGGCGGCGCGGCCCCCCATGGCGGCGGCGCGTTCAGCGGCAAGGACCCGACCAAGGTCGACCGTTCCGCCGCCTATGTCGCGCGCTACCTTGCCAAGAACGTCGTCGCCGCGGGCCTTGCGCGCCGCTGCACGATCCAGCTGTCCTATGCGATCGGCATCGCCGAGCCGTTGAGCGTCTATGTCGACACTCACGGCACCGGCACCGTCGAGGAAGCGAAGCTGGAAGCGGTGCTGCCGCAGTTGGTCCGCCTGACGCCCAAGGGCATTCGCGAGCACCTGAAGCTCAACGCGCCGATCTATTCCAAGACCGCCGCCTATGGCCATTTCGGCCGCGACCCGGAGGGCGACCTGTTCACCTGGGAAAAGACCGACCTCGTCGACCGGCTCAAGTCCGCCGTCGCCTGAACGGTTGACGCCGACCGGCGATGATCTAGGCTCCCCCGGCGTGTTCACGGGGGAGGTCTTGATGCGGTGGACGGTGATCGCAGCGGCGGCGCTGCTCGCGACAGCCCCGGCGGCGTCGCGTGAACTGCCCGCCAAGGCCGGCCAGGATTGGAAGCACGCCGCCTCGGGCCTGGTGCTACGCCCGACGCTGGCCGGCCTGCCGCTGGTCAAGCTGACCGACAGCACGGCGGGCGAGTGGGACGTCGCCGCCCAGTTCAACAATGCCGATGTCGGCGAGTCGGCAACCGTGTACGTCTTCCACGCCGCCGCCCCGGACGTGTCGATCTGGTTCGATCGCGCGGAGTATGCGCTGACCCACCGCGCCAGCTATGGCGGGGTTCGGCCGACCGGCCCTGCCACCGCCTTTGCGCCGCCGGGCAGCGAGGTCGCGTCGGGGCTGCGGCGCGTGTTCGTGCCGGCCAACGGGCGGTACCGGAGCGCTGGCGTCGCGGTACTGCCGCTGGGCGACTGGCTGGTGACCATCCGCCTGAGCAGCGCCAGCCTGGACCCGGCTGGGCTCGACGCCCGGATCGGCGCCGTGATCGCCGAACTCGGCTGGCCCCGCGGCGCTAGGCGTTCCGCGACCCCGGCCGTGCCGATCACCGCCTGCCCCGCCCCGCTCGCATTCAAGCCCGCCACCCTACGCAAGCCCGACATGAGCCAGGCAGTGCTGGGTTCGATGCTGGCCAGCGCGGTGCTGAGCGGCAAGGCCAAGCCCGTGGCGGACGCGCCGCCCGTGTCATGGTGCCGGGAAGGCGAACAGACGGCGATTTGGGGTGCCTACCGCCGCGCGAACGGCACTGACGGCTATCTGATGGCGCTGGGCGACTCCGGACGGACCGCAGGCATGTTCACGGACGTGGCGGTGCCCAACATGCCGACCAGCGGCGGCTACCCGGTGACGCTGACCGATGTCGATGGCAGCATGGCGGGATATCCGGCCTATGACGCGCTGCCCCGGCCCGAACAGGTGCTGGCGATGATCCGCGCCACCCAGCCGATGACCCGCACTGCACTGGGGCCCAACGGCAAGGTGCAGGTCAACATCAACGCTGCGAGCTTCAAGTAGCACGCAGTCAGCGTTCCAGTTCCAAGCCCGGCGTCATCCGCCGGGAAGGAATGGAGCGTTGAGGTAGTCAGTCCGAGTGGATCGCATCTTCTCGCTGCACGAATTGGCCGTCATCCTCGCTGGCGGGTATCATTCGGTCGAATACCAGCCCGACCATCGCCTCCGCCACCCAGCCGATTACCGCGCCCGCCGCCATGTCGGTCAGGTAATGGTTGCCCGCGGGCGCCTGCGCCGCCGCCACCGCGCCGGTCGCGAGCGCGACGGGGAGCGCGGTGCCTTTCACTTCGTGTGCCAGTGCGCGCGACACCGCCACCGCGCCGGCGAGATGACCGGACGGAAACGAGTTAAGATCGTGGTCGTGGCTGTTCCCAGGCTCGAACCGTTGCTCGCCCTCGTCCATCGCGGGGCCGGGGCGGGTGCGGTCGATCGAGCGCTTCACCCCGTGCTTGATCCCGGTCGCGACCAGATGCGAGGCCAGCATCCGGGCGCCGCCGCGGACCAGGTCGCGGCGCCGGGTGAACAGCCCCACCGCCGCGGTCGCGATCGACAGCGCGATCAGCGGCGGCTGGTCCGCGATTTCCGCCGCCTGCCCCGCCGCGCGGGCGAGCGGGTTGTCGCGATACCGCGCCATCGCATGGGTGGCACGGTGATCGGCATCGAGCACCGTGTCGGTGGCGGTCTGGGCAACAGTCTGGGGCATGGCACGACCAACCCGCCACGCCCGCCTTTGCTCCCGTCGCCCTGCCCCGCTAGGGGACGCGCGATGAACGATCCCAGCACGATCCGCCGCCTGTACGGCCGGCGCCAGGGCCACAAGCTGCGCACCGGCCAGGCCGCGCTGGTCGACGCCATGCTTCCGCAGGTCGCGGTGCCCGACGGCCCGCTCGACGCCGCGACGCTGTTCGGCGCCGATCGCCCGCTGGAACTCGAGATCGGCTTCGGCGGCGGCGAGCATCTGGCGGCGCAGGCGGCGGCGCGGCCGGACACCGGCTTCATCGGTTGCGAGCCGTTCCTCAACGGCGTCGTCCAGGCGCTCGGCCATCTGCGCGACGGCGAGTTGGGCAACGTCCGCCTCCATATGGGCGACGCGCTGGAGGTGGTGGAGCGGCTGCCCGATGCGAGCCTCAGCCGGGTCTACCTGCTCCACCCCGATCCCTGGCCCAAGGCGCGCCACGCCAAGCGGCGGATGGTCAACCCCGGCCCGCTCGATGCGATCGCCGCCAAGCTGAAGCCCGGGGCCGAGTTCCGTCTGGGCACCGACGACCCGACCTACTGCCGCTGGGCGGTGAGCGTGATGGACGACCGTCGCGATTTCCGCTGGACGGCCGAGTCCCCGCAGGACTTCCTCCACCGCCCCGCCGACTGGCCCGAGACCCGCTATGAGCGCAAGGCAAGGCGGCAGGGGCACGAGGTCTGGTACTTCCGCTACGTCCGGGTCTGACGCGCCGCCACCGCTTCGATGAACCGGGCGGTGAGGTCGGGCTGCGTGACGGGCAGCATGTGGCCGCCATCGACCATCTCCAGCACCGCCCCGGCGATCTGATCCTTCGCCAGCTCCCCGTCGCGTGACGGATCGAGCACCTGGTCCTCGCGGGCATAGAGGATGCCGACCGGCAGCGCGAGCTCGCGGTAGCGGGGCACCATCGCGGCAAGGCTGGCGTCGAGCGTCCCGACCTCGAATGTCGCGGCATCGACATTGCCCGGCCGCGACGCGAGCAGCGCGCCGCCACGGGTCGGGAAGTCCTCGGGCACCGGCTCGGGCGCGAAGACGTGTTGCATCGTCCGGCGCCCGGTCAGCCTGGCGGCGGGCGACCCCATCACCCAGGCGAAGGGCAGCCGGGCCGTCCGGGGCAACCGGGCAAAGGCGGCGAGCGGCGACGGGATGCTGCCCTGCACCTGGGTCAGCGGCGCGACCAGCGCCAGGGCGCCGACCTGTGCCGGGTGGTCGAGCGCCAGCGCCAGTGCCACCGCCCCGCCCAGCGAGTGCCCGACGACCAGCGGCCGATCCAGCCCCAGTTGCGCGATCAGCCCCGCGACGAGCGCCGCCTGGGCGGGAATGTCCATCGGCCCGGCGGCCCCGCGCGAATAACCCGATCCCGGCCGGTCGACCAGGATCAGCCGGTGTCCGCGCAACCGATCGGTCAGCGCATAGCTGAAATTGCGCAACTGCCCGCCGAGCCCATGGATCATCACTACCGGCGGTCCTTCGCCCAGTTCGACGACGTGCAGCGTCGATCCGTCGACTTCCACCAGCCGCCCGTCCTGCGGCACCGCCCGCTCCGCCGCACGCGCGCCGGCCCCCGACCAGGCGGCAAGCAACGCCGGTACCGCCACCGCGAACCCGCCGGCGATCGTACGGCCCCTGCCCCGTCCATCATGTTCGGCCATCGGCAACCTCCATCATCATCACATCCGAGAACGCGCCAGCCGCCGGAACGGCCCGCACGATCGGCCGTTCGGTCGGCTTCACAAAAATCAAGGACCATCATGACGTCCGTCGCCGCCGCCCTGAAGACGCCCGCCCCCGCCACCCGCCTGTCCGCCGGCGAGACCGGTGCGGCGCTCGCCGAAGCGCTCGGGACGGGGCGCGATCTGCTCTTCGCCGCCGCCGACGAACCCCATGGCATCGCGGTCGCGCAGGCACTGGAGGCGGCAGCGCCGGACGCCACGGTGGTGTTCTGCCCCGGCAGCGATGCCCTGCCCGGCGACGAGGCCCCGGCCTCCCCCGCCAATGTCGGGCAGCGGGTGTCGGCGCTGCGGCGCATCCGGCTGGCGCTGGCCGCAGCCGATCGTGGTCCGGTCGCATGCATCACCACCGGCGAGGCGCTGGGCCGGGTCTATGCGCGTCCCGACGACTTCGACGCCTCCCCCCCGCGGCTGGCGCCCGGCGAGCCGGTCGACCTGGCCGAACTTCACACGAAGCTGGAAGCGATCGGCTATGTCGCCGACGAGCGCGTCGACGAGCCGGGCGAAGTCGCGTTGCGCGGGCAAGTGCTCGATGTCTATGCGGCGGACAGCGCCTGTCCGATCCGGGTGGAGGCGGCGGACGGCAAGGTCGTGTCGCTCCGCTTCTACGACCCCGCCGACCAGCTGACGGTCGGCGAGTGCGAGGGACATGAATTGGGCCGCGTGTCCGAACCGCCGCTGTCGGGCAGCGACGCGACCCTGTTGGCGCATTTGCCCGACGCCTGGGTCGCGATCCCCGACGCGGCGGAGGATCGCCGCCGCCGCTTTCTGGCGCTGGCCGCCGATGCCGTCCGCCGCCGGCCCAAGCGCGCGGTGCGCGACATCTGCGACGCCGGATGCTGGGAAGCGGCGCTGGATGGACGCGAGCGGCTGGAGGTGACCCGGCAGGGGGAGCCGCCCGCCCGCTTCGTCGAGGGCAAGGCACCCCTGCGCGCCTTTGCCAAGGTCGCGCGCGAGGCGATGACGGCCGGCGAACGCGTGGTGCTGACGGGCTCGGCGCGCGATCTGCGCTTCCTGCGCGGCCGGATCGCCAAGGCGCTCAAGACCGAGGTGACCGATGCCGCGTCGTGGACCCAAGCCGTCGCGGCACCGGCGGGCAGCGTCATGACGCTGGCGATGCCCGCCGATCGCGGTTTCCGGCGCGACGGCGTGCTGGCGATCGCCGCAGCCGACCTGCTCGGCAGCCGGGCGGAGCGCGGCGACGCCCATAGCGGCGCGGCCGATAGCGGGCTGTTCAACTTCGGCGAGATCCGGGTCGGCGATGTCGTCGTTCACGAAGACCACGGCATCGGCGTTGTCGCAGGGCTGGAAACCTTGTCGACCCCCGACGGGGACGGTGGCGACGCGATCCGCCTGACCTACCATGACGACGACGTACGACTGGTGCCGGTGGCCGAAGCGGACCGCATCTGGCGCTATGGCGCGGATGCCGACGCGGTGACGCTCGACCGACTGGACGGCGCAAGCTGGGCGAAACGGCGCGGCGCAATCGACGCCGCCATTGCCGAAAGCGCACGCGGCCTGACCCGATTGGCGGCAGCGCGCGCCGAGCGGAAGGCGCCGGTGCTCGAACCCGACACCGCTGCCTACGAACGCTTCGCCGCCGGTTTCCCCTATACCGAAACCTCCGATCAGGCCCGCGCAATCGAGGCGGTGCGCACCGACCTCGCGTCGGGGGCACCGATGGATCGGCTGGTGATCGGCGATGTCGGCTATGGCAAGACCGAAGTCGCGCTGCGGGCCGCCGCCGCCGCCGCGCTCGCGGGGCAGCAGGTGGCGATCGCAGCCCCGACCACCGTGCTCGCACGCCAACACCTCGAAAGCTTCACCGAACGTTTCGAGGGCACTGGGATCGCGGTCGCCGGCCTGTCGCGCCTGTCCACCGCGGCCGAGAAGAAGCATGTCAAGGCGGGGTTGGCGGACGGATCGGTCCGCGTTGTTGTCGGCACCGGTGCGGTCGCGGCCAAGGGGATCGCCTATCACGACCTCGGCCTTGTCATCATCGATGAGGAACAGCGCTTCGGCGCGGCGGACAAGGCGCATCTGCGCGAGTTGAGCGCCGGCCACGTCCTGACCCTATCCGCGACACCCATCCCGCGCACGCTCCAGACCGCGCTGGTCGGGCTTCAGCAACTGTCGGTGATCGCCACCCCGCCCGCCCGCCGCCAGCCGATCCGCACATCGGTGGGTGCGTTCGACGACGCCACCGTCCGCACCGCCCTGCTGCGCGAGAAGAGCCGTGGCGGGCAGAGCTTTGTGGTCGTCCCCCGGATCGAGGACATGGCCGCGCTTGGCGAGAAGCTCGGCCGGCTGGTCCCCGAACTCGAGGTGCTGGAAGCGCACGGCAAGATGCCGGCGACCGATATCGACGAGGCGATGGTCCGGTTCGGCCGCGGTGACGGCGACGTGCTGCTTGCGACCAATATCATCGAGGCGGGCCTGGACGTGCCGCGCGCGAACACGATGGTGATCTGGCGCGCGGACCGCTTCGGCCTCAGCCAGTTGCACCAGTTGCGCGGGCGTGTCGGACGGGGCAGCCGCCGCGGACAGGTGATGCTGCTCACCGACCCGGACGCGGAGATCGCGCCGCGCACGCTGAAGCGCCTGCGGACGCTGGAAGCGTTCGACCGGCTCGGCGCGGGGTTCGCGATCGCCGCGCGCGATCTCGACATGCGCGGCGCCGGCGACCTGCTCGGCGAAACGCAGGCCGGGCACATGAAGCTGATCGGGATCGACCTCTACCAGCACTTGCTCGAATCCGCGCTGCGCGCCGCCCGCGGTGAATCTGTGGAACGCTGGACCCCCGAACTCAATCTGGGGCTGGAACGCCGCATTCCCGAATGCTGGATGCCCGAGGAGGAGCAACGCGTCGCCACCTATGCCCGCTTGGCGCGCGCCGATGACGGCGAGGCACTCGACCTGCTCGAGGCGGAACTGGAGGACCGCTTCGGCGCGCTGCCCGTCCAAGCCTCCGAACTGATGACCTTGGCGCGCGTGCGCGCCGCAGCGCGCGAAGCCCGGATCGCGCGGATCGACGCCGGTCCTGCGGCGGTTGCGCTCACGCCGCGGCGCGATTTCGACGGCGATGCCGCGGCGGCCGGGCTGACGCAAAAAGGCGACCGGTTGATCCTGGCCGAACGGATCGAGGATGCGGGCGAGCGGCTGGCCCGGGTGGCGGAGCTGCTGGAGGCCCTGGGCGGGTGAGGCCGTCGAACGCAGGCGCTACACCCGCGTCCGGAACGGCGTGAAGTCGGTTTCCGCGTCGAACACGTCGATCCCCTCCTCGTGCTTGAGCCACCCGACCGCGAGGTACGTCACTGGCGTCAGCGCCACCTCCCACGCGACCTTGAGCGCCCATTGCGTGAACAGCACCGTCACCACCAGCACCGGCGTCCATCCCGCCGCACCCCAGAAGGCGAGCGGATAGAAGAGAAGGCTGTCGACTCCCTGCCCCACTACCGTCGATCCGATCGTGCGCGTCCACAGCCACCGCCCGCCGGTCCACAGCTTCATCCGCGCGAGCACATAGGCGTTGACGAACTCGCCCGCCCAGAAGGCGCAGACGCTGGCGAGCACGATCCGCGGCACCTGCCCGAACACCGCCTCATACGCCGCCTGATTGCCCCAGCCGGGCGCCGGCGGCAGCGCGACCACGACCCACGCCATTCCCGCCATGAACAGCACCGCCGCCGTTCCCACCCAGATCACGCGCCGCGCGCGGGCATAGCCGTACACCTCCGTCAGCACGTCGCCGATGACATAGGACAGCGGAAAGAACAGGATGCCCGCCCCGAACGGCCACGGACCCCAAGGCAGATCGACCACCGCCACCTTGCCCGCGCCCAGCACGTTGGACAGCAGCAGGATCGCGACGAACGCCGCCATCACGAAGTCGAAGTGACGCAATCCCGCCGGTCGATCGGTCATGGCAGACGTTTATGATCCTGGTTTCCCCCAGCGGCAATCCGCGCTAGCACACTGGCACCGCGCGCCCGTAGCTCAGCTGGATAGAGCACGAGCCTTCTAAGCTTGTGGTCGCTGGTTCGAACCCAGCCGGGCGCGCCACTCTCCTGGCTCGCAGTCGGCACCGCCTGCCGGTGCATCACGGGCGGCCCCTTTGCGCCTGGGGCATAACGCTTTATCGGATCGGGCCTCACCCCATGGCCGCGCGAACGCCGGCGACCCGAGGCGCCCAGTGACCCCATCCCACCACATCCACGTCATTGGCGGTGGCCTCGCCGGATCGGAAGCGGCATGGCAGCTCGCGGAGGCGGGATTGCGCGTCCGCCTGTCCGAGATGCGCGGCGCCGACCTGCCCGACGGCCCCGGTCGCACGCCCGCCCATCATGGTGACGATCTGGCCGAGCTGGTCTGCTCCAACTCCTTCCGCTCGGACGACGCGGAGGCCAACGCGGTCGGGCTGCTCCATCAGGAGATGCGCGCGCTGGGCTCGCTGATCCTGCGCGAGGGCGATCGCCACCGGGTGCCGGCCGGCTCGGCACTGGCGGTCGATCGCGACGGCTTCTCGGCCGGGATCACCGCCGCGCTCGCCGCCCACCCGAACGTCACGATCGTGCGCGAGCGGGTGGACACGCTGCCGGACGGCCCCGCGATCATCGCCACCGGCCCGCTGACCGCTCCGATCCTCGCCGAAGCGATCGGCGCGGAGACGGGACGCGACGCGCTCGCCTTCTTCGACGCGATCGCGCCCATCGTCCATCGCGATTCGATCGACATGGACGTCGCCTGGATGGCGGCCCGCTGGGACAAGGGGGGCAAGGACTACATCAATTGCCCGATGAACAAGGACCAGTACCTCGCCTTCCACGCCGCGCTGCTCGCCGGCGAGAAGACCGAATATCGCGAATGGGAGAATGTGCCCTATTTCGAGGGCTGCATGCCGATCGAGGTCATGGCCGAACGCGGGGTCGACACGCTGCGCTATGGACCGATGAAGCCGGTCGGGCTCGACGATCCGCGCACCGGCCGCTGGCCCCATGCGGTGGTGCAGCTGCGCCAGGACAATGCGCAAGGATCGCTGTGGAACATCGTCGGCTTTCAGACCAAGCTGAAACATGCCGAGCAGGTGCGGCTGTTCCGCACCATCCCCGGACTCGAGAATGCCGAGTTCGCGCGGCTGGGCGGATTGCACCGTAACACCTTCATCCGCTCGCCCGAGCTGCTCGACCCCAGCCTGCGCCTGCACAGCCGCCCGTCGCTGCGTTTCGCGGGGCAGATCACCGGCTGTGAAGGCTATGTCGAATCTGCCGCGATCGGTCTGCTCGCGGGGCGTTTCGCCGCGGCGGAGCTGGCCGGCGTCCCGCTCGCGCCGCCGCCGGTCGAAACCGCGCTGGGGGCGCTGCTGCGCCACATCACCGGAGCGGCGGTGGCGGAAACGTACCAGCCGATGAACGTCAATTTCGGGCTGTTCCCGCCGATCACCGGCCGCACCCGGAAGGCTGACCGCAAGCGGATGTACACCGATCGCGCCCGCTCCGCACTGGCGGAGTGGGTCAGCCCTCCTCGTCCGGGCTCGCCGGCCGCGCCGGCGGACACGCTGCCGGACGTCGCGCCGGCTTGCGCTTGACCGCCGTCGTCGCGAACTCGGCGGCATTCATCGCACCCGACCGATCGCGATCCGCGGCGGCGAACCGCACCAGCGTCTTGGCGGCGTATTCCTCGAATTGGAGCACGCCGTCATGGTTGGCGTCGAGCTTGGCATAGGCCTTGCGCCGTGACGCGAGGTACTCCTCGCGCGTGATCGCGCCGTTCCGGTCCTTGTCGTAGCGGCCGAACCGCTTCTGCTCGCGCGTCTTCGGGGTCGCTTCGGGCACCGTGTCCGGCAGCGGCGCGTCCGCCTGCCCGCCCTCGGCCTGTGCGGCAGGCGCAGCGGGCAGCGCGGCGGCAGGCGCCTGGGGTCGGCCCAGGATCAGCGCCCCGGCCCCCGCCATTGCCAACGCCGCCGCCCCACCGACCAGATACCGCCACATGCCCCATGTCCCCCGTCATTAACACGGGGGACGCTAGCCGCTTCGCGAGCGACCCGGCAAGTCAGCGGCCCGACAGGCGGTGGAGCAGCAGTCGCCACACCCGCCCGGGCGCGGCGGGCGGCTGCTGCGGCGTGGACAGGTCCATGCGGGCCGCCAGCGCCAGTGCGCCGATCGTCCGCGCGCCACGCGGCCATCGCCCGGTCAGCGCCGTATCCAATGTCTCGGCGGCAAGGCTGCGCGCCTGTGCCGCCAGCGCCGGGTCGGACAGGCCCGCGGCGAAGTCGGCCAGCGCCCAGCCGCGCCCAGCCGCCGCGACCCGGCCGTCCTCGACGCCGAGCACCCGCGCCATCGCCGCGAACAGCGCTTCGCCCCGCGCGGCCGCAGCCCGCGCCACCACCGCCGCATCGAGCGGATCGAACAGCGCCTCCCATCCCTCCACGATCCGCGCCAGCGCCGCACCGCCGACGTTCGCGGACAGGACATGGGCGGCCAGCCCTTGCAGCACCGGTTCGGCCGGCGGCGCGCCGTCGTCCAGCGCCGCCAACGCCTCGTGCCACCAGGTCAGCCGCATCTGCCCGACCAGCGGCTCGCGCGTGGTGCGCAGGATCTGCCCCAGCGTGTCGTCCAGCGCGAGCAGCGCCGCGACGCCGGCGCGCGCAGGCATGCGCGCATAGCTCAGCACGAGCCGGCGCTCCGCCGCCCGCCGACCTTCCATCCCGTTAACCATGTGCGCTCACCACGATCCTTGAGCTAGGCTTATCCATCCCCGGTGCAAGGCCTGTGTGGTGGAACAGGAACTCGGGTGCTTCATGCCGCAGAACGGGCAAGCGACGGCCGCGAAACCGACGGTGGCACGGCCAGTGTCACGAACGGCGGCACGGCTGGCGCGCGACACCGCCGGCAACACGCTGGCGATCATGGCCGCCGCGATGATCCCGGTCACCGCGCTCGCTGGTTCGGCGATCGACACCGCGCGCATGTACGTTGTCAAGGTCCGCCTCCAGCAGGCCTGCGACGCAGGCGTCCTCGCCGGCCGCAAGTTCATGGAGTCGAGCAACAACACGGCACTGGACACCAAGGCGTCCGATCAGGCCAAGGCCTTCTTCAAGAACAATTTCGCCACGGGTTGGATGCAGACGAGTGCAGTCAACTTCGTGCCGCGCAAGACGGCGGACCAGCAGGTGGCCGGCACAGCGACCGCGACGGTGCCGATGACGATCATGAAGATCTTTGCCGCCCCCGACGTGCCGCTCAACGTGACTTGCGAAGCGCGCTACGACGTGGCGGATACCGACATCGTCTTCGTGCTCGATACGACGGGGTCGATGGCGTGTGCGCCTGACGACGACGATGGGGAGTGCAACAGCTACTCGGGTAGCGCAGCCAAGGTTCGCTATACCCGCCCCAGCGACGGCAACCCGGATCAGGTCCCCGGTTATGCCGGGTCGACCGCCTTTTACGTCACCGAGAAGACCGACTCGCGCATCGCGGCACTCCGCACGGCGGTGAAGAACTTCTACAAGACGATGGCCGACAACGTCGATCCTTCTACCCGGGTCCGCTACGGCTTCGTCACCTATACGTCGTCCGTCAATGCCGGCGGTGCAATCATCAAGATGTCGCCAGCCTTCATCCAAGGCGGTGCCGGCAGCGGGACAAACCTCGCGACCTTCCAGTCGCGCGAAGTGACCGGCGAGTACACGATCGGCACCCCCGATTACGCGAATACGTCACCGGCCCAGACGCGCGACTGGTGCAACGCCCAAGCGACCGTGCGGACGCCTGCGGCGGCCAAGACGTTCAGTTCGACGACCGGCACCGCAAGCTCGGTAGGTTACGAATGGCGAACGCCGTCGGGCACCTCGACTGCCCGATGCCAGAAGGTGACAAAGACGCTCGGGCCGCAATGGACGCACCGCCCGCTTGAATGGGACGTGTCAGGCTACATCGCCGGGAACGAGGTGACAAACCCGACCAAGATCATCCCCGCCAAGTCTCGGTGGGTGGGTTGCGTCGAGGAGCGTCGCACTACTGCGGGCCTGATGACCTTTGACCAGACCGCGCTGCCGCCGGATCTCGATCCGACCCTCGTGCCGATGGATAATGATACACGCTGGCGCCCGTGGTGGCCCGACGTGACCTACGGGCGCAACAGCCTGAGCGGGCCCGCGTCATCGGTGGTGAACGGCGACAACGAGTCCACCTCGCGGTGGTACGGCACCGACGAACGCCAGACTCTGGGCAACGTCGCCTGCGGCAAGCCGATCCGGCGCGTCCGCACGATGACTGCGGACGAGGTCCGGAACTACGTGGATGCCACCGACTTCCGGGCAATCGGCGGGACGTACCATGACGTCGGCATGATCTGGGGCACCCGCCTCCTTGCCCCCAACGGGATCTTCGCCGCGGACCTGACTGCAAGCGACGGCCGCCAGCCGCCGAAACGCGTCATCGTGTTCCTGACTGATGGCGACATGGCGCCCAGCGTCAACGCCTTCTCGATGTACGGAGCCGAGCCGATCGCCCAGCGCGTGACCGGAGGCGACATCGCTCGGCAAAAGGCGTATCACAATGCCCGCTTCCTTGCCGAATGCGCGGTGGCCAAGCGCCTGAACATCGATGTCTGGACCGTCGCGATCGGGCTCGACACAACCACCGAATTGCAGACCTGCGCGTCGACGACGGCTCAGGCGCTAGACACGACGTCCGGCGACGGCCTGTCGACCCATTTCGAGAAGATCGCCAAACAGATCGCGATGCTGCGGGTATCGAAGTGAGTGTCCGCCGCCTTCGCAGCCTGCACGACGATCAGCGCGGGGCTACCGTGCTCGAGTTCGCCTTCGTCATCCCGCCGCTGCTGTTTCTGCTGATGGGTGGGGGCGAGATCGTCTACCAGGCGTACGTCCAATCCATCCTGGACGGCGCGATTCAGAAGGCCGGGCGCGACTCCGCCATCCAGGGCGGCGGCGATCGGGCCGACGAACTGGATGGCAAGGTCTTGGCGATGGTCCGCGTCATCGCAAAGACGGCGGTGATCGACGACAGCAAACGGGCCTACTACGCGTCGTTTTCACGAATGAAGCCCGAGACCTTCTACGACCTCAACGGCAACAACCGCTACGACGCGGCGACCGAATGTTTCGACGACGTCAACGGCAACAAGACCTGGGACGTCGATCCCGGACTGACCGGCCAGGGCGGGGCGAACGACGTCACGCTGTACCAGCTCAAGGTCAAGTACGACCGGCTGTTCCCGGTAACCAAACTGCTCGGTTGGACGGGCACCAAGGTGCTGACCGCGCGCACCCTGCTCAAGAACCAGCCCTATGCCTCGCAGAAGCAGACCTCGGTGGTGAACACATGTCCCAAGTGACCGCCCGGCTCGGCCGCGATGCGCGCGGCGTCGCGATGGTCGAGTTCGCGCTGGCGCTGCCGCTGGTGCTCGCCACCACCTGCTACGGGGTCGAGATCGCCAACTATGCGCTCGCCAACCTCCGGGTCAGCCAGGTCGCGCTCGCACTCGCCGACAATGCGTCGCGCGTCGGCATCACCGCCAGTTCGTCGAGCCAGCAACTGCGCGAGATCGACATCCTCGACGTGCTCGAAGCCGCGCGCGCACAGGGCAAACAGCTCGGGGTGACGACCAACGGCCGCATCACGCTGTCCAGCCTGGAGCCGGACGCAAGCAACACGCAGCGCATCCACTGGCAGCGCTGCCTGGGGCTGAAGGAGGGAGCAACCTTCAAGTCCCACTACGGCGATACGCCGATCACCGCCGGGTCGGACACCGGTACCGCGTACCAGGGCGATCCCGCACCTGACGGCGGCATGGGGCCCAAGGACAAGAAGGTGGTCGCGCCTCCCTCGTCGGGCGTGATGTTCGTGGAGGTGAACTACCAATACCAGCCGGTATTCGGCACTTGGATGCTCGGCGATCGAGCTCGGGTCATCCATTATATCGCGTCGTTCATCGTCCGCGACCGTCGCGACTTCAGCAGGATTTGGAACCCGTCACCCGGTGACGTCAAGACCGCCGACAAGCTGACCTGCAATCGCTACACCGCCTGAACCGCCGCCGCGCGCCCTCCGGCGGGAACGCGGCGGGTCAGGATCACCCCTTGTAGCAGACCGCCTTCACCGCCTTCGCCACCCGTGCGGCGTCGATCAGCGCGAGCTTCTCCAGATTGGCGGCGTAGGGCAGCGGCACGTCCTCGTTGGCGACGCGGGCGACGGGGGCGTCGAGGTCGTCGAACCCTTCCTCCATCACGAACGCGCACACTTCCGCCGAGATGCCACAGGTCGGCCAGCCCTCTTCGACGACCACCAGCCGGTTGGTCTTGGCGAGGCTCTTCAACACCGTCCCGCGGTCGAGCGGGCGCAGCGTGCGCAGGTCGATGACCTCCGCCTCGATCCCCTCGCCCGCCAGTTGCTCGGCCGCTTCCAACGAGACACCGACCCCGATCGAGTAGCTGACGATCGTCACGTCGGTGCCCGGCCGCATGATCCGCGCCTTGCCGATCGGCAGCACGAAGTCGTCGAGCTTGGGGACGTCGAACGAGCGGCCGTAGAGTAGCTCGTTCTCCAGGAACACGACCGGGTCCTCGGACCGGATCGCCGCCTTGAGCAGTCCCTTGGCGTCCGCCGCATCATAGGGCGCGATCACGATCAGGCCGGGGACGCTCGCATACCACGGCCCGTAGTTCTGCGAATGCTGCGCGCCCACCCGCGACGCCGCACCATTGGGGCCGCGGAACACGATCGGACAGCGCATCTGGCCCCCCGACATGTAGTTGGTCTTGGCGGCCGAGTTGATGATGTGATCGATCGCCTGCATCGCGAAGTTGAAGGTCATGAACTCGACGATCGGCTTCAGGCCACCCATCGCCGCGCCGGTGCCGACGCCCGCAAAGCCGTATTCGGTGATCGGCGTGTCGATGACGCGGCGCTCGCCGAACTCGTCGAGCAGACCCTGCGTCACCTTGTAGGCGCCCTGATATTGCGCAACCTCCTCGCCCATCACGAAGATGCGGTCGTCCGCGCGCATCTCCTCGGCCATCGCGTCGCGCAACGCCTCGCGCACGGTGGTCTTCACCATCTCGGTGCCTTCCGGCACCTCCGGATCGGCGAGCTCGGCATCGCGGCTGGCGGCGTCGAACAGCTTGCGCGCGCCGGTGTCGACCTTCTCCTGCGCGGGATGGGCGGAGTCCTCTACCTTGTCGTCCTTACGCTGCTCGTCGGCCTTCGCGTCCGGCTCGGCGCTGTCCTCCTTGGTCGCCGCTGCATCGCCGCCGGCAGCGTCGGACGCACCGGCCTCGGACGATCCGACTGCGGACGATCCGGCCTCCTCGCCCTCACCCGCCAGCTCCATGATGACCGTGCCGACCTTCACGTTGTCGGTGCCCTCGGCCACCACGATCTTCGACACGGTGCCTTCGTCGACCGCCTCGAACTCCATGGTCGCCTTGTCGGTTTCGATCTCGGCCATGATGTCGCCGGACTTCACCTGGTCGCCTTCCTTGACCAGCCACTTGGCCAGCGTGCCCTCCTCCATGGTCGGGGACAGCGCCGGCATCTTGATCGCGATCGGCATCTCAGTAACGCTCCACCAGCACGTCGGTATAGAGTTCGCCCGCTTCGGGCTCGGGGGTTTGCTCGGCAAAGTCGGCGCTCTCGTTGACCGCGCGGCGGATCACCTGCTCGACGCCCTTGAGCTCGTCCTCGCCCACCCCCTGCTCGCCCAGCAGCCGCTTGAGGTGCTCGATCGGGTCGGACTTGTCGCGCACCGCCTGCACCTCCTCGCGGCTGCGGTACTTCGCCGGGTCGGACATCGAGTGGCCGCGATAGCGATAGGTCTTCATCTCGAGGATCACCGGACCCTTGCCCGCGCGCACCCATTCCAGCGCGGTTTCGGCCGCACCGCGACAGGCGAGCACGTCCATCCCGTCGACCTGGATGCCCGGAATGCGGAAGCTTTCGCCACGCTTGTAGAGCTGGTCCTCCGACGATGCGCGGTTGACGCTGGTCCCCATCGCGTACTGGTTGTTCTCGATCACGAAGATGATCGGCAGCTTCCACAGCTCCGCCATGTTGAAGCTCTCGTACACCTGCCCCTGATTGGCCGCACCGTCGCCGAAATAGGCGAGGCACACGCCCCCGTCGCCGCTATACTTGTGCTTGAATGCCAGCCCCGTGCCCAGGCTCACCTGCGCGCCGACGATGCCGTGCCCGCCATAGAATTTGTGCTCGGTCTAGAACATGTG
>Ga0325401_1000318_pt1 | contig 33059 bp, 31 predicted proteins | sample PopdelMetagenome_FD_205666 | JGI IMG/M metagenome (GOLD analysis project Ga0325401, IMG submission 205666) | Populus deltoides microbial communities from Bellville, Georgia, United States - Xylem-PdKOR-R2 | ecosystem: Host-associated > Plants > Phyllosphere > Stem > Wood/Secondary xylem | place...
CACCGCCCGGAAGTACAGCGGAATGCTCATAGAAATACGCACCGCATCGGCCACGCGCAGCTGCGGGTGGGTTTCGTAGCTGAACACCTCCACGCGTTGGGTTGTGAGATTGGTGCCGGTCACGTACAGGTCGCGGGCGTGGCCAGTTTGGGCAAGCTGATGCAGCTGACCTAGGGTCAGGTTGGGGTTGCCCGTTTTGCGGCCTACTAGTTCGCTCATGTACGTAGTGAACTGGTCGCCGCGGTACCAGCCGTATTGCTTGAGCAGGCGCGTGCTGCCACCGAAGAAAATCAGCCGCCCATCGTTGAGGCGCTGCACCGGCGTATGATTCACCACTTCAATAATTTCAGCTGGCGAATAGCCCACCGCGAGCAGCGCCGCCTGAATAGCGCCCGCCGAGGTACCACCTACCCGCTGGATACCGGCGAGTACTCCTCGTTTTTCTAGCTCCTGCAACGCGCCGCCGTACGCAATACCCCGAATGCCACCGCCTTCCATCACCAGGTTGCGGTAAGGGCTAGATTGTGCTTGCCCTATGAGGCTCCACAAGCCCATTGTTAACCCCAAGGCTAAACGCCTCCCAACGCTGAAGTAGCACATGTCCAAACTTAAGCAAATGCAACTGAATCTAGGCAGCCGTGTTTGTGGCTTGTAATAGGAGCCTAAACGATTTACCAACTTGTTTCGGGCACGACTGTTGACCGGCTCAAATCAGCTTAACCCGGTATCTTTGCCGTCCACCCACTTGTCGTAATACAATCCGTATGCAAACCACTTCTGGTGTCACCCCCAGCGACACCATTCTCGTTATTGGCGCCTGCGGTCAGCTAGGTATCGAGCTGACGCACGCGTTGCGGCAACAGTACGGCGCCAGCCGGGTTATTGCCGCCGATGTGCGCCCACCCCAGCAAGCCGAGTTGCGCGAGGCCGGTCCGTTTGAGTTGCTCGACGTGCTCGACCGCCCCCGCCTAGAAGCCCTCGTGCAGCAATACCGCCCCCGGCAGATCTATCACTTGGCGGCGCTGCTGTCGGCCACGGCGGAAAAGAACCCGCAATTTGGCTGGCGCCTGAACATGGAAGGATTGCTTAACGTTCTCGACGCGGCCGTGGCGTACAAGGTAGCGCAGGTGTACTGGCCTAGCTCTATTGCCGTATTTGGACCGGCCACCCCGCGCCACAACACGCCCCAGCTCACGGTGATGAACCCCAACACGGTGTATGGCATCAGCAAGCTAGCTGGCGAGCAGTGGTGCGAGTGGTACCACCAGAAACACGGCCTTGATGTGCGGTCCTTGCGCTACCCTGGCCTCATCGGTTATAAGTCGTTGCCCGGCGGCGGAACTACTGACTACGCCGTCGATATTTACCATCAGGCCCTAGCCAGCCACAGCTACGAGTGTTTCCTGAAGGAAGACACGTATCTGCCGATGATGTACATGCCCGATGCGCTAAAAGCCACGCTGGACCTGATGCACGCGCCTGCCGACCAGATTACTGTGCGCTCGTCGTACAACGTGAGTGCCATGAGCTTCTCCCCTGCCGAAATAGCCGCCAGCATCCAGCGCCACATTCCCGGCTTCCGCATCACGTATCAACCCGATTCGCGGCAGCAGATTGCCGACTCTTGGCCCGCTAGCATCGACGATTCCCAAGCCCGCCAAGATTGGCAGTGGCGGCCTAGCTACGATCTGGATAAGATGACCAATGACATGCTAGCCCATTTGCAACTAGCGCAATCGGAGGTGCAGCAAGCTGCGCTAGCGCATTAACTAAAGGATTGAGCTAATAAACCGTCATTTCGACCAGCGGGAGAAATCTCGCGTGCTACGGTAGTAGCTGATTACCGTAGCACGCGAGATTTCTCCCGCTGGTCGAAATGACGGTTTTGATATCGGCTATTCATCGTGGCCGACGCTGGCAGTCCGGGACGCGCTCTGCAACTGCGTATCTTCTAGCTTCATCCGCTGTTTTTCTTCCTCCGACAGCTCTTTCATCGTGTCTAGGTCAGGTTGGCCGGCATCTACCCAGCAGGTGTACCAGATGGCCCCTACTAGCTGCACCGCTCGGCGCATCTGCCGCTCTACTTGCCCGTGCAAACGCTCGTGGTACGCCCGGCTAAAGTCACGGCTGTATGTGCGCACGGTTTGGTTACCGCGTTCCTCAAAACCATACTTCCGGTCCTCCGGAAAGCTAGCCGTTAGCTCTTCCTCAAAACACAGTACGGAGTCGACGGCGGCGTGCGCCCGGGCCACGGCCTGCCAAACGGTCTTGGTTGGGTTATCGAGGTAAGGCGCCGGACCAGTAAAGAAATCGTAGTTGGTACTCAGCAACTCCGGCAGCCGACTTTCCCACAGCCCATGGATGCCGCGCTGGCCGGAGAGTTGACCGTTGTAGTTGCGGGTAGTGTGCAGTGGCACGCAGGCATCGGCCACGTAATGGCCTAGGTCGGCTGACAAGTGCAGAATGCGGTCCGTATCGTGCACCCGAAATGCTTCGGTAAGCTGATATTTCATGCGCATCACTTGCCACGGCACAATGCCATGACGCAGTAGCGAGTCTTCGCCGTATTCGGCTACGGCGTCGGCGTAGCTGCGCGGCAACTGCGACAACGCATTCGGGCCGTACACATCGGCATCGATAAAGTGCCGGGCGGCTTCCCCCGGCACCACGCTGCGGCGCTGGTCGGGTCGCGTGGCGTTGTCCGTCATGTAGTTGACGTTGGCTTTGTAAAACCCGATCATCTCCGGCGGCAGCGTAAATACGGCTAACCGATTGATCATCCGATGCCCAAAGAATCCCCACGCCCGCGGCTGACGCGATGCCAATAGGAAGCTAGCTAGCAATAATAACGAGAATAGCTTTTTCACTTACGGAGAACAATAAGGATAGATAACCTAACAACCGCCCTAGCTTATCCTAGGTCTATTCTGGCCTCCGTGCAAGAACTATACAATAAAAAGCGCGTCTGTTTCGCCTAGGTCAGGCGAAGCAGACGCGCTACAGAAGTCTAGACTAAAGACTTAGCGGCGACCAGCTAGTGCCGGAAACTTCATGCGGTAGTCCGCATTCACGTCGCCCTTGCTGATGCGGTTGAGCTTGCCCTTGATGAGCTGCTTCTTAAAGCCCGAAAGGTGGTCAGTGAATAAGATGCCGTCTAGGTGGTCGTACTCATGCTGAATCACGCGGGCCGTCATGCCGGAGAGGGTTTCTTCGTGCTGCACGCGGTTTTCGTCTTCGTAACGAAGTATCAGGCTCTCGGGGCGATACACCATTTCGCGGACGCCTGGAATGCTCAGGCAGCCCTCTTCAAAGCCCCACTCCTCGCCCATTTCCTCCACAATTTCGGGATTGATGAACGCGCGTTTTACTGGCTGCGCCGTAGGGGCTAGCTCTACTTTTTCGCCCGTTTCCTCGTCTTCATCATCGACCATAGGTCCCGAGTCAATAACGAACAGACGCAGGCTTTTGCCAATCTGTGGGGCGGCTAAGCCCACGCCGTGCGCCGAGTACATGGTAGCAAACATGTCAGCAATAAGCTGCTGCAACTCATCGGCCGGAAAATCAGCGGGAACCGCTTTGGCAGGTGTTTTCAGCACCGGGTCGCCGAAAGCAACAATAGGGTAAATCATCGGGAATTAAGAAATGATTGCAAAATCAGGGTGGCACTCACGCGGTCTACGGTGGCTTTGTCGCGGCGGTCTTTTTTGGAGAGGCCGCCCGTGAGCATTGCCTGGTGTGCCATGCGGGAGGTGTAGCGTTCGTCTATCTCGTGCACCGGTACATCGGGCAGTTCACGTTGCAAGCGTCGCACCAAACCCACAACAGCACTCGTAACGTCGGTGGGTTCGTTGAGCAGCGTCCGGGGCATTCCTACCACGATGGCAGCTAATGGCTCCCGTACGTGATAGGCTTTCACATACGACAATACATCTTGACTGTGAATAGTTTCGAGCGGCGTAGCAATGAGTTGCAACGGATCTGTAATGGCTAGTCCAACCCGTTTGTTACCGTAATCAATAGCGAGAATCCGGCCCATTACCTTGTGCTGACGAGAAAATAGGAGCAGAACCAGTTTCCACTCCCTACTGGGTGACTATACGACCTTACAAAGATACGGGGCTCAATCTGAAAGCAGATATAAGGCGTAAGTAGTCTGCCAAAGCAACTACGTTCGATAGAGCATAATGCTACGTTTATCAAACTAAATTATTTATAAATAAAGTACTAAATTTTCCATACGATTATTTTAAATAATAAGGTCATATTCGTTGAGTTATTACGGATATATTCGAGCTATTTTGCTCTTATTATATAATAAATTTAACTATAGCGTGAAAGCTTTCTACTTCACAGCGGCGAATCCGTTTCTAGGAAATGTTTTAATATATTTGGTATTATTATTTCGGAGCAAGCATATTTTATAGCCTAGCTTTCTATCTGTGTCAGTGCCTATGAACGCCGAACCAACTACTGATTCGAAGCCGCAATCCGCTGCCCCGCAAGTCACTCCTCAGAATTCGAAGACGCAGGTACGTCAGCCCTTATTGTTAGCACTGGCTTTAGCCTGTGGTGTCCTGCTAGGCGCTAATCCCTTCCGGCCTTCCGACCAGAATCCTGATGGCACGGCGCGTGGCTATTTGAAGTTCAAAGAAATTCTGAGCTACGTCGACCGCGACTATGTAGATACGGTCGACGCTGAAGCGCTTTCTGATTATGCTATCGGCCGAATGCTGGAGCGCCTCGATCCGCATTCAACGTTCATCCCGGCTAAGCAACAACAGCAAGCTTCCGCTTTCTTGCAAAGTGACTTTGATGGGGTGGGAGTAGAATTTAATATGTTTCACGATACTGTCACAGTTGTGGCACCCCTAGGGGGCGGCCCTGGCGAACAAGCAGGCCTACAGCCCGGCGACCAAATTCTACGCCTGAACGGCGAACGGGTGTCAGGCGTGCAAATGACGATTGAACAGATGGCGACCAAGATGCGTGGCCCACGCGGCAGCGCGGTGCAACTGTTGGTACAGCGTCGGGGCCAGAGCAAGCCGTTGAACGTAGCCGTTACCCGCAACCGAATTCCAAACAACTCCGTGGACGTTGCCTATATGGTTGACAACCAAACGGGTTATATCAAGATAAGCCGTTTTGCCACCGGCACATACGACGAGTTCAAGAGCGCTCTTGGCGACCTACGGCGTCAGGGCATGAGCCGCTTGGTACTGGACCTACGCGGTAACCCCGGCGGCTACCTAGATCGGGCAACCAAAATTGCCGATGAGTTTATTGGTGGCACCCGCAAAATTGTGTACACCGACGGCAAAGGCGACCAGTATGATACTCAAACCTTCTCGCGGGTAGCCGGCGAGTTTGAAGAAGGCCCGCTCGTCGTGATGGTCGACGAAGGCAGCGCCTCTGCATCTGAAGTTATTGCTGGTGCGCTACAAGATCATGACCGCGCCTTAGTAGTAGGTCGTCGTACCTTTGGTAAAGGCCTGGTGCAGCAGCCGATTACCTTGCACGACGGCTCGGAGCTACGCCTGACCATTGCCCGCTATTACACGCCTTCGGGTCGGTGTATTCAGAAGTCCTACAAAGGCGGGTACGAGGCATACGAACACGAACTGAGCACCCGCCAGCGCCGCGGCGAATTCTTTCACGCCGACAGCATTCATTTTGCCGACTCACTCCGCTTCCGCACCGACCACGGCCGCACGGTGTACGGTGGCGGCGGCATCATGCCCGACCTTTTTGTGGCCCGCGATACGTCGGCGTATTCCGCTTACTTCACGCGCTTGCAGAGCCACAATCTAGTACGTGAGTTCGCGCTGAAGTTCTACCAAGAGCACAAAGCAGAGCTAGAAGGCTTGCGTTTTGAGCAGTTTAACGCGACTTTCCGCATCTCCGACCTTCAATTACAAGCATTGAGCACCCGCGCGCAGAAGGACGGAGTCAAGCTAGATGCTGTGGGCATGCACCGGGCAGCGCCACTCCTGCGCACGCAGCTTAAAGCCTACATTGCGCGGAGTGCCTACGGCAAAGCCGCTTACTATACTGTATTGAACGATCAGGACAAAGAAATGCAGCAGGCTCTGAATGCGCTGTCGAATACGAATAGCCTGCTAGCTCTTGGGCAGAAGTAGAAATTAGCCCTCCAATAAAAACACAAGGCCCTTGACGATTTATCATCAGGGGCCTTGTGCTTTTCATTTACAGCTGCTTAACGCAGGCCTACTGCCTGCTTATCAGCATCTTTATACGTAAACTTCTTGTCAACGCTCGTGAAAGGCTGCCCATCTACTTCCGCGTACGGATAGATGAAGTAGTTCAGGGCCTCTCCTTTCTGAGCTGGCGTGAGCACCAAGTCGCGGCCGCGGGTAAACTCGACGCGGTTCTCATCGTGCGCGCCAAAGAAGTAGGTGCGCTTATCCGGATTCTTCGCTGCTTCGGAGGCATCGATGGGCACCCAGCCAGTTTCCTTGGTGTAGAACTCGGCCCAGCAATGATAGCCTTTGATTTCGCCGGCGCCGCGCTCGGGTGGCAAGGGAAAGCCGATGCTGAAGCGGGCCGGAATACCTAGGCTCCGACAGTAGCCAATGAAGATGGCGTGGAAGTCGGTGCAGTTGCCACGGCGGGCGTCGCAAGCGTAGTAGATGTCGCCGCGGCCCCAGCCCTGGCCGGTTTTATCGTATTTCACCGTCGAAACGACGTGATTGTAAATGGCTTGCGCTTTCGCCAAGTCCGTTTTGGCGTTGGCTTTGGTTACTACTTCGGTGGCCCATTGCTTCACTTTCGCATCAAGCGGCACGAGGCGGTCGGCGGTTAGCCAGCGCTGCATGTTTGGGTCTTGGTCTTCCGAAGCTAGCTTTTGAGCTTTCTTCCAACTGAGCATGGGATTTTTGTGCTCACGGCGCACGGCGTCGAAACGCATCGTTACGGCAATTGGCGTCTGCGGTGGGTTGCTGACTTTCAGGTGCAGCATCTGATTGCCGTACTCGCCCGTTACTACCTCGTAAGGGTAAGGAGAAGCAATTTTTAGCGCTTTAATATCCTGCGACTTGTCAGCATGCGGCACGGGAAGCCACAGGTTGGCCTCTTTCGCGCCGGCGGGTATATCGTGCACGGTGGCTGTGTATTCAAAAGAGAAAGCACGCGTTACCGGAGGAGCATTCTGACGTTGGGCCTGCGCCGCTGAGCCTACTAGGCTGCCAGCCAGGCATAAGCTAGCCACTGCCCATCGGGGGGCGCGGACTAAAAACCAAAAGGGTGTTTGCATGAGCGCGGGGTTTGGTCTCGCCTGTCTCTATCAGGGAGACCATCTGCACCCGATATCGCCAACAGGCCCGTTCCACCAGGGGAATTCTAAGCGACACTCAAAGGTACGGCTGTAATCCGCAAGTGGTCATGGAAATAAGCTCGCCGTTGCAAATGTTAGCACTAGGAACATTCGACTGAGAAGCAAATCTTTACATACACCCACCACCTTTCCCACCCGCCCATGTCTTACTACCACCGCCTCGGCCAGATTCCGCGCAAGCGGCACACGCAATTCCGACAACCTGACGGCTCCTTGTACTCGGAGCAACTGGTTGGCACCCTAGGTTTTCACGGCGTATCGTCGCTGCTCTACCACCGGCACCCACCCACCCAGATCAAGGCCGTTGGTGAGCCGATTCCGTACGGACCTAAGCTGCTGCGCGACCGGCCACTACAACCTAGCCACCTGCGCACCCTAGCCCAAGTCACCACGGGCGGCGATTATCTGCAAGCGCGCCAGACGCTGCTCGCCAACGCCGACGTGACCATGAGCATCTGCAATCCCTCGGAAAAGCAGATGACGTATTATTACAAGAATGCCTTAGCCGACGAAGTCATTTTCGTGCACGAAGGCCGCGGCGAGCTTTGGAGCCAACTCGGCAAAGTCAGCTTCGAGCCAGGCGACTACGTGGTGATTCCGCGCACGATTATCCACCAATTACACTTCGAGGAAGGACCAGTACGTCTGCTGATTGTTGAGTCCTTTAGCCCTGTGGAAACGTGCCGCCGCTACCGCAACCACTTTGGGCAGTTGCTGGAACACTCGCCGTACTGTGAGCGAGATTTGCGGCCGCCGCACGAACTGGTGACGGATGACGTACAATCTTCGGGCGAGTACTTGCTCAAGGTCAAAAAAGAAGGCTACCTGCACCAACTCACCTACGGCCACTCGCCGTTTGATGTGGTGGGCTGGGACGGCTACTTCTACCCGTATGCCTTCAGCATCCATGATTTCGAGCCGATTACAGGCCGCTTGCACCAGCCCCCGCCCGTGCACCAGACGTTTGAGGGCCACAACTTCGTCATCTGCTCCTTCGTGCCGCGGTTGTTTGACTACCATCCACTGAGCATCCCGGCTCCCTATAACCACTCCAACGTCGACTCCGACGAGGTGCTGTACTATGTGGCCGGCAATTTCATGTCGCGCCGCGGCGTGGACCTAGCTTCGTTCACGGTGCACCCGAGCGGCATTCCGCACGGACCGCACCCTGGCACCGTAGAAGCTAGCCTCGGCAAAAAGGAAACGCATGAACTGGCTGTGATGGTCGATACATTCAAGCCGCTCTACCTTACCGAAGCGGCTTTGCCTTACCTCGATGAGCGGTACGCTTTGAGCTGGAATCCGGATTTTATCCCAGATCCTCCTCGCTCAGCTGATATGATGGATTAAGGTCAGCTGGTCTCCTTACGATACAACAGGATGGATTTTAGAGTAGTCCGACAACTCGGCAAACTATTTGGTTGACGATCTTCGTACGTCTCTAAAATCCATCTATATGAAAAAAATACTGTTACTTACCTCTGTTGTTGCATTACTGTTGGCGGTAGGTTGTAAGAAGATTGATCAACTACTCACCTTCTACATTGAGGACACGCAGAACATCAAAGTGGCAGCTAGCTCCCCGATTGGTCTCAACATGCTTTCGCCAGTTGCTGTACCAACGCAGTCGAGCCAAAAGTTTGCGAATAACAACACGAGCGCCGACTTGGTGAAAAACGTGAGCCTAGATAAGCTTACCCTCACTATCGCCGACCCCAACACGGAGAATTTTGATTTTCTGCGCAACATTGAAATCTACATCAGCACCAACGCCAACGACCAAATGCTGTTAGCTTCCCTGAGCGACATTCCCAAGGGCGTACAAACCATCACGTTGAAAGCCAGTGGCGCCAAACTTGACAGCTATATTAAAGCCAATAGCTACACGCTCACAACGAAGGCTGAGGTTTCTAAGCTCATCGGCAAGGATATCACTATTCGTTCTGACTCTCGCTTTAAGGTAACAGCCGATCCGCTGTAGTAAATAATTTAGAAAGCAAAAAGGCGCTGAAACCTAGGTTCCAGCGCCTTTTTGCTTTTGAATGACTCCTCTTTTACTTCAACATTTCGTGCAGCACAGTTTGCATGGAAAAAACGCGGTTGCCAGCTTCCTGCACTACCAAGGAGTTAGGCGAATCCAGCACAGCATCTCCCACTTCTACATTGCGGCGCACGGGCAGGCAGTGGATGAACTTGCCGTTGTTGGTCAACGCCATGTGTTGGGCATCTACCATCCAGCTCGGGTCTTGACTGATCACCTGGCCGTAGTCGCGGTAGCTGCTCCAGTTCTTGGCGTACACGTAGTCGGCACCTTCGAGGGCTTTCTTCTGGTCATACTCGATGCGGGCACCTTTCGTGAACTGCTCGGCTAGCTCGTAGCCCTCAGGGTGCGTGATAACGAAATCTACCCAGTCGACTTCCGAGAACCAGTCGGCGAAGGAATTGGGCACGCATTGGGGTAGGGCGCGCACGTGCGGGGCCCAGGTCAGCACCACTTTCACGCGCTCGGTCTGCTTGGTTTCGGCTACCGTAATCAGATCAGCAAACGACTGTAGCGGGTGCAGCGTAGCGCTTTCCAGGCTGATAATGGGCACCGTGGCGTACTTCAGAATCTTGTTGAACGTCACCTCATTGTAGTCTTCGTCGCGGTCTTTCAGGCCGGGAAAAGTGCGCACACCTAGCACGTCGCAGTACTGGCTCATCACAGCAATAGCTTCCTTGATGTGCTCTTGCGTCGAGCCGTTCATCACGGCGCCGTCGTTCATTTCCAGCGTCCAAGAATCCGCACCGGCGTTAAGCACCCAGGCTTGCGCACCTAGGTTGTAGGCGGCTTTGATGGAGCTTAAGCGCGTGCGCAAGCTAGGATTGAAGAAGATCAGCCCGACGGTCTTGTTCTTGCCGATGTGCTGGTAGCCGAATGGATTAGCTTTGATTTCCAGCGCCTTGCTCAGTAGAGCTTTGTAGTCAGGAACGTCGGCGAATGAGGTGAATTTTTTCATATGCTTTATTTCTGTAAACAAGAACGTCATGCCTAGGCTTCGCTCGACATGACGTTCTTTTCTAATATGTTACTTAAGACTACGCCTCGACACTCACCGCTTGCGCCTTGAACTCCTTCCAACTCTTGATGCTTAGATCTTCCATCTTCAGCGTGCAGAAGGCCTTGATGAAGGCTTTGGCTAGGCGAGCGTTGGTGATGAGCGGGATGTTAAAGTCGACGGCGGTGCGGCGAATTTTGTAGTCGTTATCCAGCTCGCCCTTGGTCAGGTTCTTCGGAATGTTGATGACCAAGTCGATTTTCCGCTCGCGCAGGTAGGTCAGGGCGTTAGGCTCCTGGAGCTCGTCGGGCCAGTAGACTAGAGTGCTAGGCACACCGTTTTCGGTGAAGAAGAGGTGCGTGCCGTGCGTAGCGTAGATGGTGTAGTCATGCTGCACCAACAGCCGGGCAGCGCCGAGCAAAGCCACCTTGGAGAGGATGGGGCCGCTGGACATCAGCACCGACTTCTTCGGAATGCGGTAGCCTACCGATAGCAGCGACTTCAGCAAGGCTTCTTCGGCTGTATCACCTAGGCAACCCACTTCGCCGGTGGAGGTCATATCCACACGTAGTACTGGGTCGGCGCCTTGCAGGCGGGTAAAGGAGAACTGCGAGGCCTTTACACCCACGAAGGGCAGGTCGTACACCAGCTCGCTCGCGTCGCGCTCCACGTGCAAGCCGAGCAGCACTTTCGTGGCTTTCTTGATCAAGTTGTTACCCGATACCTTGGATACGAATGGGAAGCTACGCGAGGCGCGCAGGTTACACTCGATAACGCGGATTCCGCCGTTTTTCTCCAGGAACTGAATGTTGAATGGCCCGCTGATCTGGAAGCGCTTGGCAATCTTCTCGGCAATAACCTTGAGCTTGCGCACCGTGCCCACGTACACACGCTGCGGCGGGTAGTACATGGTAGCGTCGCCGGAGTGCACGCCAGCAAACTCTACGTGCTCAGAAATGGCGTACGACACGATTTCGCCCTTATCGGCCACAGCATCCAGCTCGATTTCCTTGGCTTCCTGGATAAACTCCGATACTACGACCGGATACTCGGCACTAACAGCAGCAGCTAGCTTCAGATATTCCTCCAGCTCCTGCGGGTTCGATACCACGTTCATGGCCGCGCCCGACAGTACGTATGAGGGCCGGATTAGCACCGGGAAGTTGACTTCCTTCACGAAGTCGTAAATGGCCTCCATCGTGGTCAGCTCATTCCAACGCGGCTGCGCAATACCTAGCTCGTCCATGATGCTGGAGAACTTGTGGCGGTTTTCGGCCTCGTCGATTTGGGCGGCAGCGGTACCTAGAATGGGCACATTCGCTTGCTCCAGGCGCGTAGCGAGGTTGTTTGGAATTTGGCCGCCGGTGGAGAGAATAACGCCGGTTGGGTCCTCAAACTCCAGAATGTCCATTACCCGCTCGTACGACAGCTCCTCGAAGTAGAGCCGGTCGCTCACGTCGTAGTCCGTCGAAACGGTTTCGGGGTTGTAGTTGATAATGATGGACTTGTAGCCTTCTTCTGCCACGGTTTGCACGGCATTCACGCCGCACCAGTCGAACTCAACCGACGAACCAATACGGTACACGCCCGAACCTAGCACCACCACCGACTTGTCGGTTTCGGGCTCTAGGTCGTTTTCGGTGCCGTGGTAGGTGGTATACAGATAGTTGGTCTGGGCCGGAAATTCAGCGGCTAGGGTATCAATTTGCTTTACTACGGGCAACACACCTAGGGCTTTGCGGCGGGCGCGCACGGTTAGCTCGTTAGCTTTTACGTCGCCTTGGCCGAGCAGCTTTACGGCTAGCTGTTGGTCAGAGAAGCCCATTTTCTTGGCTTCGCGCAGCGTCTCGGTATCGAGGGCTTCTAGGCCACCGTTATTGCGCTTCTCCCCTAGCTGGTTGCCCAGTTCGAAGATGCCATAGAGGCGCTGTAAGAACCACCGGTCGATGCGCGTCAGCTCGTGCACCCGCTCGATGTCGTAGCCAGCCTCGAAAGCTAGGTTGATGGCAAAGATGCGCTCCTCGTTCGGTTCGCTCAGCAGATGGTCGATGGTATCGTTGTCGAGCTGCTCCGTCTCGTTGCCCACGAAGCCGCGCTTGCCAGTATCCAGCATGCGCAAGCCTTTCTGAATGGCTTCCTCGAACGACTTACCAATGGCCATTACCTCGCCCACGCTCTTCATGGCCGAGCCAATCTGCCGCTGCACGCCCGAGAACTTACCTAGGTCCCAGCGCGGCAGCTTCACCACGAGGTAGTCAAGGGCCGGCTCAAAGTAGGCAGAAGTCGTCTGGGTTACGCTGTTTTTCAGCTCGGCCAGCGAATAGCCGAGGCTGAGCTTGGCGGCCACGAAAGCCAGCGGGTAACCTGTTGCCTTCGACGCCAGCGCTGAGGAGCGCGACAAACGCGCATTCACCTCAATTACGCGGTACTCTTCCGAGTGCGGGTCGAGGGCATACTGAATGTTGCACTCGCCCACAATACCTAGGTGACGAATGGTCTTGATGCCGATGCTGCGCAGCTTGTGGTACTCACGGTTACTCAACGTCTGCGACGGCGCCACCACGATGCTCTCCCCAGTGTGAATACCGATGGGGTCGAAGTTTTCCATGTTGCAGACGGTGATGCAGTTATCGTATGCATCCCGCACTACTTCGTATTCTACTTCTTTCCAACCCTTCAAGGACTCTTCCACCAAGATCTGGTCGGAAGTCGAGAAAGCCTTCGCGGCCAGCGCACGTAGCTCGTCCTCGTTGTAGGCAAAGCCGCTACCCAGGCCGCCGAGCGCGAAGGCCGAGCGAATAATCAGCGGGAAGCCGATCCGGTTGCCAGCCGCCAACGCATCTTCAATGCTGGTTACAGCTTCGCTGCGGGCGGTGAGCACACCAATCTGGTCGAGCTTGGCCTTGAAGATGTCGCGGTCCTCGGTGTCGATGATGGACTGCACGGGCGTACCGAGCACCTTCACGCCGTACTTCTCGAAGATACCGTCGCGGTACAAAGCCACGGCGCAGTTCAGGGCCGTTTGGCCACCAAACGCAACGAAGATGCCGTCGGGCTTTTCCTTCTGAATGACGCGCTCCACGAAGTAAGGCGTCACTGGCAGGAAATATACATCGTCGGCAATGTCATCCGACGTCTGCACGGTGGCAATGTTCGGGTTGATCAGGATGGTGCGGATGCCTTCTTCCTTCAGCGCCTTTAGCGCCTGCGAACCAGAATAATCGAACTCGCCGGCCTCGCCGATTTTGAGGGCGCCAGAGCCAAGGACCAGAACTTTGTTGGGTTTGTTCATTCTTGTGGTTAGGTAACAGACCAACGATGTGGTCGTGTTAAAAAGCAGCCGCGCCGGTTAGCTACAGCCTATTGCTTACGTGGGCTGGTGAAGTTTTTACTTGGTAAAGAGAGTGTCGCTTTTTACTATTTTCCATTCGCCAGACGGCTGCATGGACATCCAGAGTTTGATGGTGGCAGTAGACCGCTCGCCTTCCAAGAGAAATCGAAAGACGAGCGAGTCTTTTTTGGCACTTAGATTTTCCACCTTAAAGTTTTTGGCGGTTATCCTGCCGGTGCGGTTGGTTATCCGGGGAGAAACTCTAGCCGAACTCATAGCGGCCGTAATCAAGTCAGCCGGCTCACCGAGCACCGCTTTCATGAGGGTCCGCTGCCCCATATTTTTAACAAAATAGAACGCCGCAAAAGCCAGAGCGCCGAGTAGTAGCACCCACCAGTTTTGCAAACCTCTACTTTTTGCTGGCATAAGAACACTGCGTTGGAGTGGCCAAAGTTAGCACGTCATGCTGAGCTTGCCGAAGCATCTTTACTGCTTTGTCGGAAGAAATACTGTGTATCCTACTCGGTGAATGTGGTATCGCTCTGATAAATCTTCCATACTCCGGACACTTGCTTCACAGCACTCACACTGATGGTTGCGGTAGCTTTTTCTCCTTCTAACTTGATGTGAAGTTTGAGCGAGTCTTGGTTTGCGTCTGGCGTGTCCATCTTGTATTCTTCTGAAAATATCTCACCAGTATGGCTGAGTATTTCTGGAGAAAGCTTAGCACTATGCTTAGCAGCTAGTATAACTTCAGGATGATCACCTAGCATCTGCTTAGTCAGCAAGTCATCTAAGAAATCAGAAGAGAAATAAAGGATAACTCCAGCTACTAATAGCAGAAGCCATTTCTTCGAAGGCTTACCCGTTAGCTGCATGCTAGAGTAGAAGAAACGTTTTGAGGCCGTTATGCTGAGCTTGTCGAAGCTCAGCATAACGGCCTTTTTTGTCGTTCTTATGCTTGCTCAGCCTTGTGCTTCTCTACCAAGTCTAAGAACTGGTCGAACAGGAACTCCGTGTCCTCGGGGCCGCCGGCGGCTTCGGGGTGGAACTGCACGGAGAAGAACGGCTTCGATTTGTGCTTGATGCCTTCGCAAGTGCCGTCGTTCAGGTTCTCGAACAACATCTCCCACTCTTCGGGCAAGCCTTTGGTGTCCAGCGCGAAGCCGTGGTTTTGGGAAGTAATGTAGCACTGCTTGGTACCCGAGAGCAATACCGGCTGGTTGTGGCTGCGGTGGCCGTACTTCAGCTTGAAAGTGTCGCCACCGGCCGCTAGACCCATAAGTTGGTTACCTAGGCAGATACCGAAGATGGGCTTCTCCGTGCCATACGCCGTTTTCAGGTGGCTGATGGTGGGCTCGCAGGTTTTCGGGTCGCCGGGGCCGTTGCTCAGGAACAGACCGTCGTAGTCAATGCTGTTGAAGTCGTAGTCCCACGGCACGCGGATCAGCTCCACGTCGCGTTGGAGCAGGCAACGGATGATGTTTGACTTCGTGCCGCAGTCTACGAGCACGATTTTGTGCTTGCCGGTGCCGTAGCGCTGCACTTCCGGGATGCTTACGGCATCTACCAAGTTGCCTTGGTTAGGGTCGTGCATCTCGATGTCATCGGCAGCCACGATTTTGCCGAGCATAGCGCCCTTCTCGCGCAGCTTCTTGGTCAGCAAGCGCGTGTCGACGTCGTAGATGCCGGGTATGTTGTACTCCGCCAGCCAGTCACCTAGGCTCTTGGCAGAGTTCCAGTGGCTGTGCTCCTCGGAGTAGTAGTTGATTACCAGGCCACTGATATGAATCTTATCCGATTCAAACACCTTCGACACATACTCGTACAGTTCCTCACCGGGCACACCGTAGTTGCCTACCATAGGGTAGGTCAGCACTAGGATCTGGCCTTTAAAGGAAGGATCTGTGAGGTTTTCGGGGTAGCCGGTCATGGCCGTGCTAAATACCACTTCGCCCGCGGCCGAGGTGAAAGCCCCAAAGGATTTACCCTGGATTTCGGTGCCGTCTTCCAGCACTAGCTTCACTTGCTTAGTCAATGTTATAATTGGCTGAATGGGGAGGTTCCCCGTGGTCGTTGCTTGCAAAAATTAGCGCCACAAAGCTAGGGCATAAAACAATAACTCCCTTCCTCGGAAAAGGAAGGGAGTTATTGTTTTATGCCGTTTTGGCTTCTGCTTCTATGGCAATTAAAGCATAAAGCGCCTGCAAAAACTGATCAACTTCTTCCTGCTTAATGTTGAGTGGCGGCAGCAAACGCAACACACCCGGATCGGAAGCATTGCCCACAAAGATGTGGTGCTCCGATAGTAGTTGGTCGCGCACGTTCTTGATGGGGAAGTCATACTTCAACCCGACCATCAGGCCCCGGCCGCGTACTTCTTGGGCGTCGCCGTTGGCTAACAGCTCCGTTTTCAGGTACTCGCCCATCTGACGGGCGTGCTCCAGAAGGTTTTCCTGCTCAATGACTTCCAGCACCGCCAGCGCCGCCGCGCAAGCTAGGTGGTTGCCGCCGAAGGTAGTGCCGAGCAAGCCGTACGATGCTTTGAACTCCGGCGAAATCAGGATGCCACCGATGGGGAAACCGTTGCCCATACCTTTCGCCACCGAGATGATGCCGGGCTTGATGCCCGCGTGCTGGTGCGCGAAGAACTTGCCGCTCCGGCCGTAGCCGCACTGCACCTCATCGGCAATCAGCACCACGCCATTGGCACGGCACAGCTCATCTAGTCCTTGCAAGAACTCATACGATGGCATGATAATGCCGCCCACGCCTTGAATTGGCTCGATGATAACGGCGCATGTTGGTTTCTCCTGTATCACGCGCTCCACTTCGGCCAAGTCATAAGGCAAGAAGGAAATAGAGTGGTTCGCGTTGAACGGCGCGACGATCTTCGGATTGTCGGTAGCGGCTACTGCGCCAGAAGTACGGCCGTGGAAGGAGCCTTTGAACGCAATAACGTGGCTCTTGCCGGTGTGGAACGAAGCTAGCTTCAGTGCATTCTCGTTGGCTTCGGCGCCAGAGTTGCACAGAAACAGCGTGTAATCGGGGTAGCCCGACACCTGCCCTAGCTTCTGCGCTAGTTCGCGCTGAATTGGGATGTGCACCGAGTTGGAGTAGAAACCGATTTTCTGCACCTGCTCCGTAATGCGCTGCACGTAGTGCGGGTGGCTGTGCCCGATGGAAATCACGGCGTGGCCGCCGTAGAAGTCCAAATACTGCTGACCTTTATCGTCCCACAGCTGCGCACCGAGGGCCCGCACCGGGGTGATGTCGTTGAGCGGATAAACGTTGAAAAGCTCCATGATTGAATGGGTTGACGTCGCGGCACAAAGTGCCGCCAAAGTTTATTCTAATAAGACGTCGTTCCGACGCCGCCATGCACAAATAAATTCTTGTGAGGAAATTGAGAGTTAAGGACAGTAAAATGCCAGTTCTCAAACGGACCGTCTTGTACTATTAATTCTTGCCGATTACTGAACTTGAGAAAGAGTTGCCCACGCTTCTCGGCTTTTGCCTCCTGCACTGTGACACCCTCCTGAAACCATCCGTAGAAAAGGAGCAACGCTTCTTTCCGACTCGGCGAGAATCGTTCAGAGTGCCCAGAGTTTACTACCTCAAAATCACCATGGAAATCAAGGAAGATGTTTTCTTGATTTCCACTGAAATCCAGCCTGATCATTCCATTGTATATGATTTGCCGAATGGCACAACCAATCAATGGAAGTTCATAATGGCGGCCGATTTCTTTCAGCATGTGAGTAAGCAGAACTGTTTTGCTGATTTTAAAAGCTAGTAGCCTTTAAACCTAGCCCTTCCTGCTCAGGCCGGCCGAACAGCAGGTTCATGTTTTGAATGGCTTGGCCCGAGGCCCCTTTTACCAAGTTATCGATGGCCGACGTGATAAGCACTTGCGAACCAAACTTTTGCACATGCAGCAGGCACTTATTGGTGTTTACTACCTGCTTTAAGTGTATCTCCTTGTCCGACACCGTGGTGAATGGCGCTTCGGCGTAGTAGTCCTTGTACAACTGCCGGGCTTCATCCTGCGTCAGGTCGGCCTTGGTGTAGACTGAGGCGAAGATGCCGCGGGCAAAATTGCCGCGGTACGGAATGAAGTTCACCTCAATATCGGAGCTAGGGTGTAGCTGTTCGAGGCTCTCCCCTATTTCGCCCAAGTGCTGATGCTTGAAGGGCTTATAGATAGAAATGTTGTTCGTACGCCAGGTAAAGCCCGTCGTTTCCGTTAGCTCCCGACCGGCACCGGTTGAGCCGGTAATAGCCGAGATGTGCACGTCATTCGTGAGCTTGCCAGCTGCTGCTAGCGGTAGCAAGGCTAGCTGAATGGCCGAGGCGAAGCACCCAGGGTTGGCAATGTTCTGCGCCTGCTGGATTGCCGCTTTGTTCAACTCTGGCAACCCGTAAACGAAGGCACGGCCACCGAACTGCTTATCAGCATTCAGACGGAAGTCGTTGCTTAGGTCAATGATTTTGGCTGACTCCGGTAGGTTAGTTTTCTCCAAGAACGCCTTCGAGTTGCCGTGCCCTAGGCAGAGGAACACCACATCTTCCGCGCCACTTAGCTCCGAGCTGAAAGCTAGGTCCGTTTCGCCCACCAAGTCGTCGTGCACCTGGAACACCGGGTTGCCGGCGTTCGAGGAGCTAACGATAGAGGTGATTTCAGCGCTCGGATGGTGCAGCAAGATGCGGATCAGCTCGCCGGCTGTGTAGCCCGCGCCGCCGACAATACCGACCTTAATTCTGTTCATCGAAGCTGCCGTGAATCCGAAGTTGGTTGCTGAAGATTTTGATGAAGCCTTTGGCGTCGCGCGAATCCCAGGCGTTGTTCTCCTCGCCGTAGGTAGCCACTTTCGACTGCATCATGTCGTAGGGTGATGAAATACCTTGTAGCTCAAAACGATATGGCTTCAAGGTCACGTACACTGTGCCCGACACGCGCTCCTGCGACGACTCCAGGAAAGCCTCCATGTCGCGCATCACTGGGTCGAGGTATTGGGCCTCGTGCAGCAGCGTGCCGTACCAGTTGGCGATATAGTCCTTGTGCAGCAGCTGCCAGCGCGAGCTAGTGTGCTTCTCTAGCAAGTGGTGACCCTTGATCAGAATCAGCGGCGCGGGGGCTTCGAAGCCTACGCGGCCTTTGATACCTAGGATGGTGTCGCCTACGTGCGTGTCGCGGCCGATGGCGTACTTGCCGGCTAGGTCGTTCAGCGCCTGAATCAGGGCTACGGGGTTCATCTGCTCGCCGTTTAAGGCTACTGGCTCACCTTTCTCGAAGGTGATTTCGATGTCCTGCGGCTCCGATTCGCTCAGCTGGGTTGGCCACGCCGTTTCGGGCAGACCTTTGTTGGAAGTTAGCGTTTCTACGCCACCCACGCTGGTGCCCCAAATACCCTTGTTGATGGAGTACTTGGCTTTTTCCCAGCTCATTTCCACGCCGTTCTTTTGCAGGTACTCAATCTCAGCTTGGCGCGAAAGACCTAGGTCCCGGATGGGCGTGATAATTTCGGTGTTCGGCGAAATCACGGAGAAAGCCACGTCGAAACGCACTTGGTCGTTGCCGGCGCCGGTGCTGCCGTGGGCGATGTAGTCAGCGTTGTTTTCGCGAGCGTACTCCGCCAGCGCCAACGACTGGAACATGCGCTCGGCGCTGACGCTCAGCGGGTACGTGTCGTTCTTCAGAATATTCCCCGCTAGCAAGTAGCGTAAGCACTCTTGATAGAAGCGCTCGGTAACGTCGATTACTTCATGTCGCGCCGAGCCTAGCTCGTATGCACGTTTTTCAATAGCGGCTAGCTCTTCTTCCGAAAAGCCGCCCGAGTTGACGATAACCGTATGGACTTCCAGGCCCAGTTCTTTCGTCAGATACACGACACAATAGGATGTATCCAATCCGCCACTATAGGCGAGAACTACCTTTTTCATTAGTGCTTTTGGGGTTCTTCGATGAAATTGATGGTTGCTTGTGGTTTCTGCGCGTACTTGTCGTTCAGGTTGTCGTACACCATGCCGGTGCACAGGCACATTTTGCGGTCGTTTTCTTGCAGAATGTGATAATTCTTGCAGCTCATGCAGCCTTTCCAGAAGTCGTCGCTCTGGGTCAGCTCCGGGAAGGTGACGGGGCGGTAGCCTAGCTCCGAGTTGATTTTCATCACGGCGGCACTGGTCGTGATACCGAAAATCTTGGCGGCTGGGTACTTGGTGCGCGAAAGCTTGAAAACTTCGTTCTTGATGGCGCGGCCGAGGCCTTCCTTGCGTACTTCGGTGCTCACGATAAGACCCGAGTTCACAACAAACTTGTTGTCCTCGAACGTCTCGATGTAGCAAAAGCCCGCTAGCTCATCATCGACGAAAGCAATGATGGCGTCGCCATTCTGGATCTTCTTAATTAGATAGTTGGGGTCGCGCTTGGCGATACCCGTACCACGTGCTTTGGCTGATTCCACATACCATTGGCACAAGGTGTCGACATATTGAATGTCGGCGAAAGTGGCGACACGTAAAGTCATGGGGACGGCAATAGTAATGCCTACCGGGTAGGCAGTTGTCTCGAAAAGCAAAGGAATTGCGGGAACGGTGAGCCGCTTCTCTCGAAGCATGTGTGGCAGCCGGGGCAAGGCGAGTGGCCTAGGGTCCGGCAGAGGCTTAAATCCGGCGAAATAACGGCCGGGCCGGCTAGGCACCAGTGCCATTACCAGCAGATTTAGAGCGTCTACACCCGTCGTCGAGTCATTGTCCGTTTGGATCTTTGGCGCAGCGACTGACCAATACGGGCAGTCCACATGCGGATATTTTTTGCAAACATAGAAACCTTGGGGGATATTGCAAGCTTCCGTGAGGGGCAAGATACGTGCCGTGGCTAGTCAACCAACTGATTTTCAACAGAATGGCTGATTGAAAAAGTCTTATTCGTCACGATTTGGTAACTGCGGCGCCGTTTGCGTCGGGTGGAGAAACGTCGCTACCCCTTGGCTTTACGTGGCGTATGATGCAGTGTTGCTTCCGCCGCTGACAATCAGCCTGGTGTATCTAGGTTTTACACGTCTCGATTACGTGCAAATCACTGTCCAAACTGTCGTACGAGCGTCTTTGTGCGGGTGCTTACATTATTCGGGTTTGATCTTATAATAGGTATAAGACCTTTGCACTATCCAAACACATTTCTGGGGCTACAGTTCATTTTTGGCTAGTTTTTACACGTGTAGAGACGCAATATTTTGCGTCTCTTTGTCACACGAACCGGTACTGAACTACAGCGATGTAAACAACATCAGCAACGACGAGACGCAAGATATTGCGTCTCTACAGCATGCGACACACATAATTGGTTGATGAAAGAACTTCTGAAGGTATTTAAGATTGGCGGCGGCATAATTGACGACAGCGCGCAGCTGGGTCAGTTTGTAACGGAGCTTTCGAAAATAGCGGGCAAAAAGATCTTGGTGCACGGCGGTGGCAAAGGTGCCAGCGACATGCTGCAAGCCCTTGGCATCGAGCCCCGTATGATCAACGGCCGTCGCATCACCGACGCCGCGACGCTGGACATCGTGACGATGTTCTACGCGGGCAAGACGAACAAGCAGATCGTGGCGTTGCTGCAACAGCAGCAGGTAAACGCCCTAGGTCTGTCGGGTGCCGATGGCAATGTGATTTGGGCCACCAAGCGCCCCGTGCGGGAAGTAGACTACGGCTTCGTCGGCGACCTGAACGACCAAAGCGTTGATGCCAATCTGATTCATCAACTGCTCCAACAGAACCTCACGCCCGTCTTCTGCGCCATCACTCACGACGGCCAAGGCCAGTTGCTCAACACGAACGCCGATACCATAGCTAGCTCTGTCGCGAAGGCGCTGGCTTCCTTGTATGAAGTGGAGCTGCATTTCTGCTTTGAGAAGAACGGCGTGCTAGCTGATGTACAGGACGACCAGTCGGTGATACCGCAGATCACGCCCACGCAGTACCAGGAGTTGAAGGCAAATGGCGTCATTGCCGCTGGTATGTTGCCGAAGATGGAAAACGCTTTTGCCGCGCTGGAAGCCGGTGTGGAGCGCGTGGTGATTGAGCACGCCATGAAGATCAACGAGCCTATCAAAACGGTGCTATGCCGGATTTAGTAAAAGAAAAGCTAACCTCTCTAGCTATCCGCTTGCTGAAGGATCTTATCCAGACGCCATCTTACTCACGAGAGGAAGATCGTACAGCTGTTCTCATCAGGTCTTTTCTTCGTCATAATGGCGCCAACTTCTTCCGGGATGCTAACAACGTGTGGGCTGTGTCGAAGAATTGGGTGGAAGGCCGCCCGACCATCTTACTTAACTCCCACCACGACACGGTGAAGCCGGGTGCTAGCTGGACCTATGACCCATTCGGAGCCACGCTGGAAGGTGACAAACTCACCGGCCTAGGTAGCAATGATGCGGGGGCCTCTGCCGTGAGTTTGCTGGCGACGTTCCTGTACTTTGAGCAGCACCCGCAAGCTTTTAACCTCATCTGCGCCATCACGGCGGAGGAGGAGATTTCTGGTGTAAATGGCATTCGTCGGTTGCTGCCGCTGCTGCCTAAGATTGACTTAGGCATCGTAGGTGAGCCGACGCAAATGGACCTAGCTATTGCCGAAAAAGGCTTGGTCGTGCTCGACTGCGTGGCGCATGGCAAGACCGGCCACGCCGCCCGCAACGAAGGCGAAAATGCTTTGTACAAGGCGGTTGCTGATATTCAGTGGATTCAGCAATACCAGTTCCCGGAGGTCTCGCCCATGCTAGGCCCGGTGAAGATGACGGTGACGCAGATTCAGGCCGGCACCCAGCACAACGTAGTGCCCGACCATTGCCAGTTCGTAGTAGACGTGCGCACCAATGAGTTCTACTCGAACGAAGAGGTGGTGCAGCTCGTGCGCGAAAACGTGCAGTCGGACGTGACGCCTCGCTCGACGCACCTGAACTCGTCGCGCATTGCGCTGGAACACCCATTCGTGCAGAAAGGCGTGCAGCTAGGTAAGAAGACGTTCGGCTCAGCCACCCTTTCAGATCAATCGATGATGAGCTTCCCGACGGTAAAAATTGGTCCCGGCGACTCGGCCCGCTCGCACACGCCCGATGAGTACATCTACCTGAGCGAGATTCGCGGTGGTATCAACGACTACATCCAGTTATTAGACGGATTGGTGCTGTAGCGCCTTCTTACGGTTCACGCTACATTTGTTCAACGATGCGCGACATCCAAGCTCCGCGCAACATTCTATAGACATGAAAATCTGGGAGAAAGGCATTGCCGTCGATGAGAAGATTGAACAGTTCACCGTCGGTAAAGACCGGGAGCTAGACCTCTACCTAGCCAAGTTTGACGTGCTGGCCTCGAAGGCACAAGCTAAAATGCTGGCGAAAGTAGGCCTGCTTTCTGAGGAAGAAAACCAGCAGCTTCAGCAAGGCCTAGTTGAACTGGAAGCACAGCTAGCTGACGGCAGCTTCACCATCGAAGACAGCTTCGAGGACGTGCACTCCAAGATTGAGTACTACCTGACCGAGAAGTTTGGTGATGCGGGCAAGAAAATCCACACCGCCCGCTCCCGCAACGATCAGGTGCTTACAGCTATCCAGCTGTTTCTGAAAGACTATACCGAGCAAACCGCCGCTCAGATTATGGCTTTGGTGGAGGTGCTGCTGCAAAAAGCAGAGACTCACAAGGCCGACTTGATGCCCGGCTACACGCACTTCCAAGCCGCCATGCCGAGCAGCTTCGGCCTGTGGTTTTCGGCCTACGCCGAGCACTTACTGTTGGATATTGCTCTCTTCGAAGCTGCCCACACCGTAGCCGACCAGAACCCCCTAGGTTCCGGTGCAGGCTTCGGCAGCAGCTTCCCCATCGACCGGAAGCTAACGACCCAGGAGATGCACTTCGGCAACTTAGCTGTGAGCAGCGTAGGCGCCCAAATGCTGCGTGGCAAAACGGAGAAAACGGTAGCCTTTGCCATTGCCGGTATTGCCGCCACCCTCTCAAAGCTCGCCTACGACCTGGTGCTCTACAACAGCCAGGACCTAGCTTTCGTGGAGTTGCCGGCCGCCTTCACGACGGGCTCTAGCATCATGCCGCACAAGAAGAACCCGGATGTATTTGAGCTGATTCGGGGCCGGTGCAATACGCTCCAGGCGCTACCCAACACCATCATCCTTGCCACCAACAACTTACCCAGCGGCTACCATCGCGACTTTCAGCTGCTCAAGGAAATTCTGTTCGAACCTATGATGCAGTTCCGCGACATTCTGGACATGCTGCTGTTCGCGCTGCCGGAGCTGAAGATCAAACCGAACTTGGTAGATCAGGACAAGTACGACGGCATTTTCTCAGTGGAGAACATCAACCAGCTAATTCAGTCGGGCACGCCGTTCCGCGAAGCGTACCAGCAGGTGGGCCGGGCTGTAAACGACGGCAGCTACGTGCCGCACCGAGACTTCCATACCACGCACCTAGGCAGCGTGCATAACCTAGGTTTGGAGGAAATTCAGGCGAAGGTGGTAAAGGTGCGGGAAGGCAGTAGAGTGCTACGGAAGTAGCACCTAGCTTTTATGCTTCTTTCGATGCTTTGATGGTTCGGGAAGTACCGGAGGAAAATTGACTGGCACCGTGAATGGAATTGCTATATGCCGACCATGCTGTATGGCTGGAGTAAATTTTCCCAGAGAATTGATAACACGCAAGGCTTCTGCGTCGAGTGCAGGCTCTAACCCGTTGATAATCCTAGTGCTGTCTACCTCTCCTGATCGGTTTATCCAAAAGTGGACGAAGACTCTTCCTGTTTTTGTAGCCGTAGCAGGATACACGGTATTTTCTGCAATGAAGCGCGTCATAGCCTCGTATCCACCTGGATAAACCGGCATCTGCTCAGCGCAAATAAAACCAGTTCGTTGAGTTGGAGGAACGCGTATGTAAGGTGGCAGTTGTAGCAAAGATGATGGACTGACTTTGGTGGAATCTATCTCCTGTGCCCAACCCTCACTACTTATTAAAGCTAGGCTGCACATCAACGCCACTAACAGCCCCCTATAGCTTCTTGTGCTTCTGAACAGGCTTTTCATTCAAAGTGTAGCTGATGGGTATCGTGTAGTTAATATCAATGGGAGAGTTGTTCCGTGTCGCTGGTTTCCACTTACCCAACAAGCTAATTACCCGGACAGCCTCAGAATCAAAAGCTCCGCCTAACCCTTTTAAAACTTTCACATCACGCACATCGCCCGTTTTCGCGATAGTGAAATTGACGAAGACTTTGCCGCTTGTGCACAATCCTTCCGGGTAATGTAAGTTTGCTTGTATAAAGCGCATTAGCGCCTTATTTCCTCCCGGATACGCTGGCATTTTTTCTATGTACCCGGTGAAAGCGAGACTTGTCCTTTCCTCTTGGTGAGCCTCCGCAAGCTCCGACAAATCAGCTGCTGTGGGTTGAGGTAGAACCGGAGTATACTTTGCAGCACTTATTACCTGCGCCCACGCCTCGCCGCTCGTCAGACCTAGGCCGCACACTAGAACTAGCGCCACTAGAAACCGCCGTAGCCTCTGGCGCAACTGCGGCTTGGGAGCTAGCTGCTCGCGGCGGAAGCGGCCACACAAGCGCCCATCCGGCGCGTTGGCGTGGGCTTGGGCTAAGTCGATAGCGGAGGCATTGGTGAAGTCGTGTACCACCCGGTCGCAATGGGCGCAGTGCCGGCCCTGGGCGGTGGGCGTCATCTGCTGCCAGTCGGCGTCGCAGGGCGTGAGGCGGACGTTGAGGATGGGCAGCGGGAGCATCGGAGGGGTAACTGAATTGCGTTTAACAAGCTAGGTTGGTTACCACTCACTTACTCAGGGGTACGAGCGGCACCGTCAATGACACGTTTGCCGGCCTTCCGTTCTGCTGCCCTGGCACAAAGTCTTTCATGAGCTTCAGCATGCGCGTTACCTCTTGGTATGTGCTCGGAGGAATGGGCACGTTACTAGGCATTGCCGTCAGCTTCGGCCGGGTTAGTTTACCGTTCTTATCCACGACGAAGTCCATGAACAGCCCCTTAGCGCCAGGAGGCAGCGCTGGGCGATGCGCTTTGATAAAAGCTGTCAGACCCTCGTTTCCACCGTCTTTATAGAAAGGCATTCTTTCGACGTAGCTGTATACCTTGTCTTTACCAGGATCGGGCAACAGGCGGAAAGGCGAAGCGGTATCCAGTCGAGTCTGCTTATCCGCACCGTAGTTGGGCAGCAAGCGGAAAGGCGAGGCATTGCTTGGTGGCGTTTGGGTTTGCGCCCAAGCGCCATCAGCGAACAAACCTAGCCCGCCCCCTATCAACAGAACGACGCACCAACGGCTCGGACAAAACGAGTTAGCACCTAAGGGTAAATAACGCATAGTCAGATAGTTTAAACCTTGAATACTAAGGTAGAACGTTTAAACTCCTGACAATGCTATATCACAGCCTCGCTAATTTAACCTCGACGCTAATCTTCGAAATACTCCTCCCCTTTCTCGTCGATGTAGCCGGGCTGCCCCGCCTCCGTGACAACCCGCGCCACGCCCTCCTGGAAGGGCTCCGCAGCCTTGTACTTGGGCTTCACCAATAGGTGGCCGTCGGGGGCTAGGTAGCCGAAGTGACCTTGCTGCTCCACAATGGGTAACTCCACGTCGGAACTGGCTCGAATGGCGTCGTACGCCAGTGGCAGCACCAGTTTGCCTTTGCCGTTGATAACGCCCCACTGCGGTCCTTGGCGCACCAGGAGCAAGCCGTTGGTAGTTTCCTGAATCTCGTCGTAGGTGGCCGGCACCACGGCGTCGCCAACGGTGAAGCGGTAACCTAGCTTGCCGTTTTGGTGGGTGATGTGACCTAGGCTTAGTACGTCGACTTCGGGCGCAGGAGAGGGTTGCGTACTGAGGCGCTGCCCCCCGGCGTTGATGTCGAACGTTTCGCCACCTAGCCCGACCGTGGCGCGTCCTTGGTGAAAGTTGCTGGCTTTAGTGAAGTGCAACGGCGTCAGCAAGCTTCCACCCGAGTTGATGTAGCCGAACAGTTCGCCTTGGCGCACCCACGCCACGCCATCCACGAACGGGCCGGCCTCGTCGTATTGCAGGGGCAGCACTAGACGCTGGCGTTGGTCGGCGTAGCCCCATTTGTCACCCTTCCGGAAGGGCACCAAGGTGGGCGGTGTGCTTTGTAAATCGGTGGTTTCGCTGGCTAGCAGCAGGACGATAGAAAGAAAAAGCTTCATTAAATAGGTGTGTGAGGAGAGCAGGAAAGACCGGAAGATAATAGCAACTTCTCAAAACAGAAATGCTGAGTTAACGGTTGATTCACGTTTTCTTCACAGGATTAGATCAATTTTTGCTGTTTGCAACACCTAGCGGTTGACAGACAGTTTAACCTCAACCTATCACGCACGGCCGCACGTGTTATATCTTTGCAGTTACTAGGCGCTGTTTTGTCGCCGTTTTCCTATGTCAACAATACAAGACTATCCTCGCTTTGTCTTAGGTAACAGCCTCACAGCAGAGCAGTTGGCGTTCTTTAAGGAGAATGGTTTTCTCCATTTTCGGCCGTTCATTTCTCGTGACAAAGTGCAGGAACTGCTGCACGCTTCGCAGCAGGTGCAGCAGCAGTGGCTGGAGGAAGGCGTTAAGAAAGTAAACGGAGTACCCATCAAATACGGTAAAGATGTCGACGGCTCGCCCATCGTGCAGCGCTTCGCCTTTGCCTCGCATCATAGCCCCGTGCTCCACGAGTTCTTACAAGACCCGCGCTTCAAGGCCTTGTTTCCGCTGCTCGAAACGGAAGGTGGCCGCGTCGGCGAAAACGAGAAGAATGGGTTGGTAATTAACCACTACGTGAACGTCAACGGTAGCGAGTTCTCGCAAATGGGCTGGCACACCGATTCGTTGCGCGACGTATTCTACGGCAAGCGTATTGGGCCCATGCTCAACGTAGGGGTGCACCTCGATGGCACGCCTGCTACCAACGGGGGCCTGCGCCTGCTCGTGGGCACGCACCGCCAGAGCCTGCGCGACATGCTCTTCCGCAAGAAATACTACAAAGACGTAAGCGCCGACGACCACGAAGTAGCCGTGGAAACCGAGCCTGGCGACCTCACCGTGCACGACGGCCGCATGTGGCACCGCGTGGCGCAGTCGCCGCTCGTGGGTGAAGCGTCGCGCCGCCGCGTAATGTACATTCCCATCATCGCCGGCAAGTACGACCCCAAAGACGCCAACAGCGCCACGCCTTTTTACCTTCGCTTTCTTCACTTGGTGAAATAGTGAGATGGTGAGTTGGTGATTTAGCGCGTTAGCTCAGATTATCAACTCACCCTTTTACCAACTCACCATCTCACTACTTCCCCATCTCACCTCATGCCTTACGCTCTTGTTACGGGTGCTTCGCGCGGAATTGGTCGGGCGCTGGCTACAGAGCTAGCTCGGCGCGGCTATAGCTTGCTACTCGTAGCCCGTTCGGCCGACGTACTCGCTCAGCTAGCCACGGAGCTAAGTCAGGCGCATAAGGTACAGGCGCAGGTGCTAGTCCTCGACCTAGCTACGCCGGGCGCCGCTGGGCGCGTGGCTGAGTGGGCCCTTGCTCAAACATCGGACTTAGCCGTGTTGATCAACAATGCAGGCTATGGCTTGTGGGGCCGCTTCGAGGAGTTGCCACTTGCCGATCAACAGAACATGCTGCAGCTAAACATGCTGGTACCCACCGAGCTGACGCATCATTTGCTGCCAACGCTGCGGCGACAGCCGAAGGCCTACGTGCTGAATGTGTCGAGCACGGCAGCGTACCAGGCCGTGCCTACTTTGTCGTTGTACGCGGCCAGCAAGGCGTTTTTGCTCACGTTCAGCCGGGGGCTGCGCTACGAGCTACGCGATACGCCCGTGTCGGTAACATGCCTCAGCCCAGGCGCTACAAACACCGACTTTCCAAACCGCGCCGGTATGAACGCCGACTTGCAAGCCACCGCCAACAAGTTCGGTATGACGCCCGCAGAAGTTGCCCGCATTGGCATCACGGCCATGCTAGCTGGTGAAGCGGAAGTCATTCCGGGCGCCCTCAACAAGATTTCGGCGACCCTGACGAGCTTCGTCCCGAAAGCCGTAACGGAGAAAATCGCCGCCGGCCTCTACGAAAAGCACCTGAAGTAGAGACACTTACTTGTGTCTTCGCGTTTCTGATGTTGTTTACCTAGGTTGTCTTGAGTGAGTCGTTGTAGGACAGTTGTTCAACAACAAGACACAAGTAGGTGTCTCTACCCTAGCTAGCTTGCCGGCTGATTTTGCCCGCTAGCCAAAAGCTCAAGGCGGCAAAGAATGGCGCGGCCAGCACGTCGTAGGTGTAGTGCGCGTGCTGCACGAGCACCAGAAAACCCACTACGGCCGTGGCTACCAGCAAAGTCCGCCGCAGCCACTTGCTTTGCACTGCTAAGGCGAGCAGCATGATAGTGGCCGTGTGCCCCGAGAAAAACAGGTCTTTGGTGATGGGGTTGGTAGTAGGATAAAACAGGTTATCTACAATAGGGTCGTGCAGCAATACAAAGCCCGCAGGCGGGTCGAAGGGGGCAAACCAGAGCGTACCAATACGGATGATGTGCATCAGGCAGTACGCCCACAGCACCCGCAGAAAAGGCAGCGGGCGGCGCAACAAGTGCACCAGGGCCACCGCAATACTCAGGTAGATAACCGTGAACGTTGGCCACGAGACGTCATAGGCGGGCAGGTGCGCCAGCAGCAAATCAGGCAGTACTCGGCCAGTCCGCGCTTCGATCATGCCAAAATAAATCGGCAAGCCAACCGCCAGCCCGATACCTAGGGCCAGTGCGCTGCTTAGCTGCCACCGAAACGCTGAGCGCCGCCACGCTCGTTGCCAAGCGGGCCAGCCTACGTTGGTTGCCGTGGCTGCTGGGGCTATTTGTTCTTCAATAAACGCCATGTAATGCAATGCATCAGCGGCCATCCGGGCCGTTGAATTGACAAAAATAGCTAGCGCCGCCGGTTGTGGTCGAATGACCGCTGCCTTGTACCTTACAAGCCACTTTCCGAACCCTTGTCTTGCCGCTTATGAAACTTGCCTATGCGCTGTTGGCCTCTACCCTCCTGACGAATATTGCCGCGGCGCCGCCCGCCCCGAATGCTGCTCTCAATGCACGCATCGCCAAGCTAGCTGCGCAAGAAGAAGCCAAAGTTATTGCCTGGCGCCGCGACATCCACGAGCACCCAGAGCTAGGTAACCACGAAACGCGCACGGCCGGCATCATTGCAGAGCACCTCAAGAGCCTAGGTATCGAGGTGAAGACAGGCGTGGCACGCACCGGCGTTGTTGGGATTCTCAAAGGGGGTAAGCCCGGCCCGGTGGTAGCCCTGCGCGCCGACATGGATGGCCTGCCCGTGACGGAGAGCAACAGTTTGCCCTTCATGTCGAAAGCCAGGACCACTTACAATGGGCAAGAAGTGGGCGTGATGCACGCCTGCGGGCACGACTCGCACGTGGCCATGCTCATGGGCGCGGCCGAAGTGCTCAGCCAAGTGAAGAAAGACCTGCCGGGCACGGTGAAGTTTATCTTCCAACCCGCCGAGGAAGGTTCGCTCCCCGGTGAAGAAGGCGGCGCCAAGCTCATGGTGAAGGAAGGCGTGCTCGAAAACCCGAAGGTCGACGCCATCTTCGGGGTGCACATTCAGGCCCAAACGGAGGTCGGCAAACTTTCTTACCGGCCCGGTGGCGAAATGGCTAGCTCCGATGTATTCAACATTGTGGTGAAGGGCAAATCGGCGCACGGCGCGTACCCGTGGCTGGCGGTCGACCCAGTGGTGACAGCCGCGCAGATTATCATGGGGTTGCAAACCATCGTGAGTCGGCAAACGGAGCTGACCTCCGATGCGGCGGTTATTACCGTGGGCATGGTGCACGGCGGTGTGCGCAATAACATCATTCCGGAGCAGGTAGAGCTGACCGGCACCATCCGGACCCTCGACAAAGACATGCAGCAGAAAATCTGGGCGGCCATCCGGCGCACGGCTACCAACATTGCCGCTAGCGCCGGCGCCACCGCCGAGGTATCTATTCAGAACTACGCACCGGTGACGTATAACAATCCGCAGCTCACGGAACTGATGGTGCCTTCGTTGCGCACCGCCGCCGGTAGCGCCGACAAAGTGAGCGTGCAAAAAGCCGTGACGGGCGCCGAAGATTTCGCCTACTTCCAGGAGAAAGTACCGGGCTTATTCGTGTTCGTGGGCGGCATGAGCAAGGGCACCGACCCCGCCACTACAGCCCCGCACCACACCCCCGGCTTCGTGCTCGATGAAAGCGGCTTCACCCTAGGTGTCCGGACTTTAGCCACGCTGGCCGCCGATTACTTGGCGTTGAAGAAGTAATCCTGAACCACGGATTCGACGGATTTTTCGGATTTCACGGATTTTGTGGACGATTCGCCTGGGCTAATAACGAAGAAGCCTTCCTGCACTAGGAAGGCTTCTTCGTTTTGCATGCCACATAGAACCTAGGTTGAATGCGCCGTCCACAAAATCCGTGAAATCCGAAAAATCCGACCGAATCCGTGGTTCAGGCTAAAACCCGTTCACGGTAAAGCCGCCATCCACGCTTAGGCACTGGCCGGTGATGTAGCTAGCAGCGGGCAAGCACAGGAACGCCACGGCGGCAGCTACCTCTTCCGGTTCGCCGATGCGCTGCATGGGCGTGCGGCTCAGGACCTCGTTGCGATAATCATCGTTGCTGAGCACACCAGCGGCCAGGGGTGTTTGAATGTACCAAGGCGCAACCACGTTGACGCGGATCTGATCGGCGGCCCACTCAACGGCTAGGTTGCGTGTGAGCTGAATCATAGCGGCTTTGGTCATGCCGTAGATGGCACCAGTGCGCACGTGCTGCAACCCGGCCACCGAGGAAATATTGACAATGCTGCTGCCACCGGCCGCCTGCAACAGCGGATAAGCTAGGCGGCATAGCTCAAACGTCGACTCCAAATTCGTGGACATGATGTGCTGGTACTCCTCGGCGCTGTAGGCGGGCGTTTTCTTGCGGATGTTGGTGCCTACGTTATTGACCAAGATATCCAGCTTTGGGGTATGCTGCTGCACTGCTTCGAGCAGCGCCGCCCGGCCGGCAGCGGTGCTCACGTCGGCGGCCAAGGCGTAGGCATCGAAGCCCTGGGCGCGCCATTCGGCTACTTGTGCGTCCAGGGTGTCGGCCTGGCGGGCCACCGCTAGCACGGTAGCGCCGAAGCGGAGCAGTTCGGCGGCGACGGCCGCGCCTATTCCTTTGGAGGCGCCCGTAACTAGGGCCGTACGGCCGGTCAGGTTCCAGCGCGCGGTCAGTAAAGCAGAGGGAGAAGAGGTCATATGAGAAGTTGAGAGCCCAAAGATGAAGGTACAGCGGCTGTCAAGGAATGGTTACGCCGAAAACTTCCAAGACAAAAGGCAAGCTGGGCCGCCGCTTTTCATCTCATTCTATTGAAAATCAGATATTTATGTAAAACACGGAGTCATATAATTGGACAATAGCTATGCGATTGTGACATGCAAAGACAGGCAGGCTAAAATCTCAGTAAGTTAGAAGTCTCTTACTCACGCGCTAGGATTTTCCCATCCTTTTATCACAATCTAAGCCCCTCTTTATGTCTCACAAGTACTCCGTAGCCACCGCGTTGTTGCTAGGTGGTTTGGTACACACCACCTATGGTCAGGACCTGAGCCGCGTCCAGCAGAAGCTCATGGCTGAGGATGGAACGCCAGCCTTCGTACACTTCAAAACGGGTAGCAAAGCCTACAGTTTGAGCGAAGCCCGTAAGGCGCTCGTCGATCAGCTTCAGCTCACCCAAGACGACCAAGTACTTTCTACCAAATCTGAGCTTGACCCGCTGGGCTTTGTACACGAGCGTTTCGACCAGTACTACCGCGGCATCAAGGTAGAGCACGCCTCCTACAGCGTACACGCCCGCCGCGGCACCATCGAAAGCATCAGCGGACATTTTGCGCCGGTTAAGGGCCTAAATGTGACACCGGCCCTCACGGCGCCCGAGGCCTTGCAGCGTGCTCTAGCTTACGTGGGTGCTAAGAAATACATGTGGCAAGACGCAGCCGAAGAAGCCGCGCTCAAGCAAGACCAAAGCGACCTAGGTGCTACTTACCAACCGAAAGGCGAGTTAGTCATTGTGACGCCCCCCAGCGAAGCCCAAGGGCAGCAAACCAATGCTGCCAAACCGGTGCTAGCTTGGAAGTTCAATATCTATGCCCAGCAGCCTGTGAGCCGCGCCTACATCTACGTGGATGCGCAAACAGGTGCGGTCGTGATGCGCGACGATATTA
>Ga0325401_1000321_pt1 | contig 33039 bp, 21 predicted proteins | sample PopdelMetagenome_FD_205666 | JGI IMG/M metagenome (GOLD analysis project Ga0325401, IMG submission 205666) | Populus deltoides microbial communities from Bellville, Georgia, United States - Xylem-PdKOR-R2 | ecosystem: Host-associated > Plants > Phyllosphere > Stem > Wood/Secondary xylem | place...
GAACCTGCTTTTTTACATCATTGCGGTATCGTTTGTCAGAAAGTCATTTAATTCAGGCAAACGAATGGCTGTAAATCAATCCACACAGGGAATATATTAGTTTCTATCTTCCACCAGAAAAAAAACAAAAATAGTTTCTATCGTTCAAAGGATTTGTAACTGTGCTATCAATTTCAAATCCAAGAGCGTATTTTTAACTGTTTTTTTAAATTGATATTTTTTTAAAATAATTTTAATATATTGATATTCAAAATAAAACATTTTTTATAAAACATATACTGAATTATCAAACAGGTTGTGATAGATAAAAATCCTCCTAGTTTATATCCTTTAACTAGTTCAATCTTTTTTATTTAATTAGATAAGTGAACTTAATTTTGATGTATAAGATAATTAAAATTAAATAAATTAATTCCAAGTTGCCTGTATTTGATTTTGATTATTCAAGGACATGTGTCGCATCAATCAATTTTATTAAACACAATAAAAGCTAGGCACTTCTTTTATCATGTTCGTGTTTGGTAATTTATTATAGAGTATTTTTAAATAAAATATATTAAATTAATATATATTTTTTATTTTTTTAATATTAATATATTAAAATTATTAAAAAAAATTAAATTAATAAACATATGTTAATTTGCATGTTAATAATATAGTGCTCAATAAGATAGCATTTTATCATCACAAAAGACATATTAAACTGATATATCTATATATTAATCTATCAATTGTCATAATTATATATAAATTTATACACGTTGTAGCACAAAAGTAATCGCACCATTGGAAAATATAATTTTATTATAGTATTTTTTTCTTAAAAATATTTTTTTAATAACACCTTTAAAGTTTAAATTTAAAAAATAAAAAAAATCAAGCAAAACTCTCCTTGTAGCTGATTAGTAACGTGGTGCAAATATTTTTAAAAAATATTTTTGTTTAAAATATATTATTTTTTTATTTTTAATATTAAGATATCAAAATCATAAAAAAATATAAAAAATACATAAAAAATAGAAACTATTACACTTTTAAAATAATATTTAAATATATATATTTTAAAAAATCTTAAAAAATACCTTAAAATAGAAACTAGACAGGTTCCCGATGATTGGTTATTTAACCTCATATAATGTTCCGGCCCACTCTGATGAACGGAATGTACATGGACCCACCACCTGCATGGCTAGACACATCAAGCTTTTCTAACATGTCATTCCTACATTGATAGAAAGCAGAAACAACAAATAAATAAGGTATCAAGTAGGGACCACGAACATCCCATTACGCGCCATCTTGAGTGTGTCACCTGATGTCATCATCTTCTGCTTTCACATTTTTCTGACCGTCTGATGAAATTATTTGCCTTCGCTTTGACTCATCAAACGAAACAAGCAAGTTCCAGCCAAAAACATAAACCCGCACTGTCTCTCTCTCTCTCTCTAAAAAGCTCTCTTTCTCTTTCTCTCCGTACTTTTCATCAGTTTTTAGCTTCTTTATATTACGGTTTGGAGTTTATAGAAGAAAGCGAAGGCATCGGTATTTTCTTTTTTAGTTCTCTGATCTCTCTGTTAGCTTCCTGGATCAAGCCAGCACCGACACGTATTGCTCTGTGCTAGAGAGGCTTCTGGTGCTGTTAATGTTATCTTCTGGTCCTGCATTACCACACCTGAAATGGGTATGTGCTATTCTCTTTGTGTGAGTGATAAAACTCCTCAAAGTTTACTACTTCCTGTTTGGTTTCCTAGAAAATCTTGTTTGCAAATAGGTTTATGTGTTTACTTCAAAGTTTCAATATGTTGCATGCTTTTCTTTTTGTTCAAAATTTGCATCTTTAAGTTGAACTTGGAGTGAAAGTGTGAGAGATTAGGCAAGGTTTAGTACTTTTGGTTAAGTTTAAGCTAACCGTGCACTGTTTAATTCTAGTAAAGCTGAGTGAAAGAGAAAGAAAAACTCCTCCTTTAAGTAAATTTGCCTTTACTTTTTCTCAATCTGAGAAATAATGAGGCCTTAGTGTTTAGGATTTTTGAAAACGAGTGCGCTTTACTTTTGAATAGCTGGGTATCTTTGTCCTTTTAGTTTTGCATTAGGTGAGGGAACAGGCCAGTTGTAGCTAAGAAGATGAAAGATCGATTTAGCCTGATCTTATCCACAGGTCTCTTCTTCTATTTTTTGCTGCTGTGTTGTTGTTGTCTTTTGTCTTATGGCATCGAATTTCAATTTTATGCTGTGCAAATTATGAAAGCTTTAGATCACTCGGCAAAGCTTTTTTTTTTTGAAAGAAAAAAATTATCTTGATTCAATGTTCATGTTACAGTTTATCTATATAAATCATAGCGTATCACGTTTTTATTATAAGATTATGTGACTAAGAGAAAACATAAAAAAATAAAACAAAATTTTGTCATCACTGTCAGCTATTAACCACACCAGCCGAATATTTATTTTGTCAATTATTGAGGTCAAATAAGAGGGGCGCATATCTGACTATCTGTAGGATTTCCCTTTATAAAAATCTGTTTCCCCCCCATCAGTCATTAAATGAGTACAGAGGCAAGTCTCACTTACATGGAAATCAGAACACAATCACTTTGTAGTCATCCTGATAATATCATGCCTGTTGGTTAGATTCTAGCATGTCAAGTAAAGGAAAGGAAAATTGACCGAGCATAATTTGTTAACTACCCACTGTCATGCTCTAATGGATTTCTCCCATTAGCTGCTTGCATTCATGGATTCTGTCATCTGGCTTGTGATATGCTTTTGCTTGCAATTTCGGTCACCTATTAGGTTAGAATTCGGTCCCTGTTATTCTTGGAACTTAAAAGTTAATATTCTTTTAGTAGCCTGACTTCTTTATATACTAACTTATGAACAAACAAGGAAGTCTCCATGTTTGTGAATTACTTTTGGACAATCACTAATGAAAACTGGAGTAAATACTTATGTGAAATTTCAAAGAATTGCAATGTGCTGTTTCTTATATTAGCATTTTTTTTTGTTTTAATATGCTTTTCAAGCCATTAATAAATCTCTGAGTGTGTTCTATGCTCAGTTTTTCTTTCTTATTTTTGGAGTGGCCAGGTCAATATGAATTTAGTGAAAGATTGCAACTGTAGAAGCATATCAGAGCCTTCTTGTTGAGAGGGGAAAACGTGAAGTGGAAAAATGTATGGCCTAGTCTGCACTTGAGATACACAGCTGGCATCCGATTAAACTATTTGGTCTATGGAAGACTACTCAAGGCTGAAAAAGAATTTCAGGAGTAAGCAATCATTGGGAACTGCTGAGAAGACTGTAACATCCCAAGCAAGGAAAAGTGTGGACGTGATGGAGAACTTGAAACCATGGAAGCCTAATTTGTCATATGCCGATCTCCGTCATGAAATTACAAAAAAAGTAGATAATCTCTCTTCCAAGCCTTTAACAAATCATCAGAAGCAGTGTAGGACAGCAATTGAGGAAGAGGAGCTGGTGAAGTATATGTCCAAATTGCCAAGCTATCTGGAAAGAGGACAAACCCACCAAGAGAAGGTTTTAAATGTTGGGGTCCTTGACTGGGGCAGGCTAGAAAAGTGGCGGTGCAGGCAGAAACAGATGCCAGCTAGAAGTAGCAGGCATTCACTTTCAAGCAGTGACTCATCCTCACCTTTATCAACAGAAGGATCGTCTGTCTATTCTAGCAGAGGTCAGAGTTGCTCTCCGGGTCATCAAAGGACATGTCGCCCTTCACTACAATTTCATCCGATGTCATCACCCACCAAAGGCAATTCTCCAGTCAAAGAAAGCATTGGCAAGTTTCAAGATGTCAAAGGTTCCCAGACCAGCAGGGTGAGTGAGCGAGCAAAGTTTACCAGAGCAGATCAGCCTTTTCCCAAAAACCATCCAGAATTCAATCTTGACCAGTGTAAGAGAAAACATAAAGGCCCAAAGATCAATCCGGAAAGTGGAACTTTGGCTAATGGGTTAAATCATGAAGGGCTGAAGTGTATGAAGACGAAAATGAAGACAAAGACAAAGGCAACCGCAAAGCCTCCAGAGGGTGACTTTCTGAAGAGATCAGGGGAATTGCAAGAACAGAAGACATATGTTGACCAAACAAATGAAAGATTAATTCTTCTTATACCGAGAGATTCCCCACAAGGCACGCATTCTGGAGTGCCCCATAATTCAACTATGATGTCAGGCCAAAAGGAAGAAGAAGCAAATCAAAGGAGCTTTGCAGATATGCCTACGGAAATTTTCTGTCCAGCAGTCCATTCTGATGTCCCACATTCATGCCCTCTGCCATATGAAAATGGCAGACACTCGGAGAGAAAATGGTGCTCATTAGATGCAGAAAATATCAGTTTTTTGCCTGATTCTTCTCAATCAGTACCACATCAAGTCAAAATAAGAATGCGTCCATCCCGTGATACAATTTCTAAAGTAGAAAAACCAACTGTAATGCTGACTGATTCAAGTTCAAAAGAGTCTTCTGTGGCAGAGAAAAAAATGAGCAATTTAGCCGCTGAAAAAGTTAGAAGCACATCACCATTTCGCCGACTTAGCAGTGGTATGAGCAAGATAAGCAAAAATTTCAGCTCCAAGGAGGGTTCATCTAAACCACAATTGAGCTCAACTAGTAATTCAGCACAATCTGGTTCAGAGATTGCTATGGCTTCCACATGGCAGGAAAATCAAAGTAGCGATGCACAAAATGCTACAAGTAGAGCACGGTCAAGCCCTTTGAGAAGGTTACTGGATCCAATGCTGAAGCCTAAGGCAGCAAACTTCCATCCTTCAGTAGAGCAATTGCAGAGAGGTTCTATATCAACTGATAAAGTCTGCAAGTCATCCAATGTTCATTTAGATTGTATGCCTGGAACTGCTCAGATTGGGAAAGTAAAATCAGGTACGACCACTCCCTGTAGAATCAGTGTCAGTGATTCATCCAAGGACAAGAAGCACATATCTTCAGCATTTCAAGCCCTTCTCCGAGTTGCAGTTAAGAATGGCCAACCTACATTCACTTTCGCTGTTGACAATGAACGCGACATTCTTGCAGCCACAATGAAGAAATTGAGTGCCTCAAGGGAGGATGACTACAGCTGCATTTACAACTTCTATGCCATTCATGAAGTCAAGAAAAAGAATGCGAGATGGATAAATCAAGGTGGCAAGGACAAATGTCATGATTATATACCCAATGTTGTTGCCCAGTTGAAGGTTTCTGGTTCTCAGTTTTCCAATCTGACTAGACAAAATTATATGGCACAATCTTTTGCGAGGGAGTTTGTTTTGTTTGCCATGGATCTACAACAGGCAGAGCAGCAAACATTAGATTTTCAGCCTAATGATGAGCTAGCCGCCATTGTTGTCAAGATCCCTGAAGTAATCAATAGAAGTACCGTCAGAGATGGCAATCGGACTAACAATTGCAATAATTTCTCAGAGGTGAGGTGTAATTCTACCTCTGGTAATGTACAGAATCAGCCCATCCTTAGCAGTCAAAACCTTATCAATACTACAGTCATTCTTCCAAGTGGCATTCACAGTCTGCCAAATAAAGGAGGACCTTCATCATTGCTCCAACGTTGGAGATCTGGTGGATCATGTGATTGTGGAGGTTGGGATCTGGGTTGCAAACTTAGGATTCTTGTCAACCAGAATCAAATTAATAAGAAATCAAGTCCAAGCAAAGCCTGTTCAGCAATTGATAAATTTGAGCTCGTCTCTCAGGTATATTCTTTGTTCTATTGCTTAGACCAGCTAATTGTACCTCGCACTTGTAATTGTCAACTTACATCTCTTTCTCGTAATCAATATTTATCCACAGTGTGGAGAAGAGAACCAGCCTGTCTTCATCATGACCCCTTTCAAGGACGGGATCTATTCAGTCGAGTTCAATACATCACTTTCAACATTACAAGCATTCTCTCTTTGTATAGCAGTTCTAGATGGTAAAAAACTATGTGAGATGTCAGAATCTAGCAACTTGTTTGAAGAAAAAACTTCTCTGGAAACAATACTGTCGCAAAATGATGGAATGAGGGCTCCAAACGGAATTGTGGGAGAGATCCCTGCAAGATATGTCTCATTTCCACCCGTGTCACCGGTAGGAAGGGTCTAGTTTGAAGTCAAATGATCTCTGTAACTAGACACATCCGATATAGATAGATGAATAGATAGATAGATACAATTTCAGTCGGCTGTTTGAGCAATGGACGGACCTGGATTGAAGTTCTGCCACTGGGATTAGTGGTTAAATCAAATGAAAAATAAGCATATATTCTGCAAGGCTTCTGAGATGGTAGGAAAGTAGCCTAGAAGCCTGAGATCAAGCATGGTATTTTGTTGTATTAGTTTTGGTTGAGTTCTTATGACAAGAGAATCAGTGTCAGCTGTACTCAGAGCAACTCTGTCTTCATCATCAATTTAAGTGCATAATATTACCAGTGAACGGTGTTTTTGCCTTCCATTAGCAGTCAAATTTCTGCTAATCATTCATTTTAACTGAACTTTAATCTAATTTTAGACTGGGGTTAGCATCAGCTAAATAAAGAGCTGGGAAAATTATAAACCATGAAACTGTAATTTAGTTAATTATTCATGACAACAGTGCAAGATTTGGATGGTAAAGACCAAGGAAGCATCCTGTGGTGATGGTCCCCAAAAAATCTAAGCTATCCATTTAACCGGACTTCAAAAATCTAATATCCCAGAAATTCTACATTAATCCTGAATTTATAAGTCAAGAAACTTTAACCAATCAAACATTAACAAAAACTCAACGCGTTACCCATACACAAGAACCTATATTACTACAATAAAATTATTATTTTACCCTTTATGAAAGATGAGATGTCTTGTTGTTGGGGTAATTAAAATCGTTTTATATAGCTCATTAATCATTCAAAGATTATATAAGAATATATTAGTGTTTTTTTTTTAAAATTAAATATTAAATTATTTTAAAGTCAAAAAAATTTAAAGCTATTAACCGAGGTGTTTCTATTTTTATTTTATTTTTAAAATTACATGAAAAGACAAATTTATCCTTAGCAAGGATTATATTGGAGATCACTCACTCAAACAAGCCCCAAACAAGTAACGGAAGAAAACAACTTAACTTCTGAAATTCTTATTGGGATTGTTTTGACTGACTGATAGCTATTGTCAGGATATATCATGATCTATCTTCCAGTCCAGTTTTGTTCTGTTCACCTTTGAATTGTTGAAGCACCACTGCCAGATTTTCTTTATATGTAATCACTGACACTTCTAAGAATAGTCTTGACATCTATTTTCTTGATCTTTTCAAAATATTTTCCCGCACCAAGTGACTCTAGACACTGGTTTTTGGGCTCGTTTCATCTCGTGGAGTAACTTGCTAGAGATACTCCTCAGGTTGCACTTTTCATTGGTCTGCATGTCCTTAAAGGAGAACCCAAAATGCTACCCATTTTCACTGACAGCAGAAGATGGTTTCTTTACTTGTGAGATTATTTTTATAATTTATTTCACTGTACATTATTCACTCACAGAATGACTATATGCTATGTAAGTAGATGGAGCGATGAGCATGATACTAGTTGCTGTTTTCCTCCTATATGTCTTGCAACTCTCATGTATTTTTTTTGTACTTCGATTAGGCTTGCCAGATTCCCTGTATAGTCACATTCTATTCGACTTGTCTACCTGGTCCGTCTCATATGCAATCAGATTCCCTAATTTCAGGACTTATGGTGCTGCCCTGTTATGAAAGTTGTTTAATTATTGTCGCTGTTAGATTGTAGTAATCGAAGCAACTTCTTACAATCAGGCACAACTGTCTCTTACAGGGCTCAAATCTTGCCAGGGTGCCCCCTCCAGAGAGTGCAATTGAATTGTTTGTGACCAACAATAAGTTTTTGAAAGTGTTTGAATTAAAAACAGTGAAACAGTAAATAAGATTTCCAGATTTTAATCTAAACAGTGGCTATTTTGTACTGTTTTATTAGCAAGAAATCTGACGAAGGTGTTTCTTTTAGTTGCTGGAGTTTTAGGTGTTTGAAGAAACAAGAGAATAGAAGAGAAATCAATATTGATACTGCACTCTTTTATTAAGAATGAATTAATACAGAATTGCTTAATTGTTGACAGCAATCTCGTACATATTTATAGAATCAAATTACAACTGAAAAAGCTAAAATAAAGCCATGATCTGTTAACAAACTAACAGATTAACAAATTCCTAATGACTAGGACAAGCTATTATTATTGAAGGAAAATATAAACTAAAAACAGAATCTTTGACCGCAGCATCTTAAAGCAAACTTCAACACTCCTCCTTGCTTTAAGAAGTGCAAATTCCTAACATTTTCCTTAGATACTCAAACCTACTTACTGGAAGTGGTTTGGTAAATAAGTCAGCAAGTTGATCTTCAGACTTGCAATAAATCAACTTAATATCTCCATTTTTCTGCACCTCCCGTAAAAAATAAAGCTTGATGTTGAAGTGCTTAGTCTTCCCATGAAATACTGGATTATGAGAGATTGCAATAGCAGCTTGATTGTCTACTGAAATTTCTGTTGGTTCTCTTTCCTCCATTGACAAATCACTTAAGATTTCTTTTCAGCCATAGAGCCTGGTTTACTGCTGCTGTGGCTGCAATAAATTCTGCTTCAGCCGTGGATTGTGCTACAATCTCTTGCTTTTTTGAACACCAAGAGAAAACTCCAGAACCAAGATTAAAACAATATCCTGAAGTGTTTCTCATATCATCAAGGGAACCAGCCCAGTCACTATCTGAAAATCCATACAACTTGAAGCTTTGACACTTCTCAAATTTGACCCCGTAGCTGATAGTCCCTTTAACATACCTCAATATTCTCTTTGCTGCTCTTAAATGTAATTCACTAGCATCATGCATAAAACGAGATAAGAGACTTATAGCAAATAGAATATTAGGCCTTGTTGTTGTAAGATACATTAAGCATCCAATCATGCTTCTAAAGTATCCTTCATCAACTTTATCTGCCCCATCATTCTTGCTTAGCTTTTCCTTTTGGTTCATTGGTGTGCTGGTTGCTTTACACTCTTCCATCTGAAATTTCTTCAATATTTCCTTTGCATATTTCTTCTGGCAGATGAAGACTTCATTCTGGTTTTGCTTGACCTCCATTCCAAGAAAATAAGTCATAAGACCAAGATCGGTCATTTCAAACACATTCATCATTTCTTGTTTGAATTCTTCAATCAGCAATTCATTATTTCCTGTCACCAAAAGGTCATCAACATAAAGGGACACTATAAGAACATCATTGTCCTTCAGTTTGACATACAGAGTGGCCTCGGATAAGCTTTTTACAAAGCCTAAATTTAGCAAATGCTCATCAATCCGGCTATACCAAGCTCTAGGAGCTTGCTTCAGCCCATAGAGAGCTTTTTGCAAAAGGTAGACCTTATCCTCTGCTCCTTGAATCACAAATCCATCAGGCTGCTCCACATATATTTCTTTTTGTAAAACTCCATTTAAAAAGGCTGATTTTACATCTAACTGAAACACTTTCCAGCCCTTCTGTGCTGAGATTGCTAGCAGCAATCTGATCGTGTCCAGTCTAGCAACAGGTGCAAACGTGTCAGAATAATCAACACCAAAAATCTGAGTATACCCTTTAACAACAAGCCTGGCCTTGTGTTTGTTGATGGAGTTATCTGCATTCAGCTTCGTTCGATATATCCACTTCACTCCTATAACTTTTCTGCCTTCAGGTCTGTCAACTAATGTCTAGGTATTGTTTTTTTGAATCATTGACAGCTCCTCCTCCATGGCCTTCTTCCATTTGCTGTCTTTAAGTGCCTCTTCATATCCAGCAGGTTCATAAAATGCAATGTTGCATCTTTGATAGATGTCTGACAGCAGCCTTGTGCCTTTAACTGGAGGATCATCTTCTAGTTCATTCTGCCACTGAGGAGCTATTTGATCTTCAAAAGGAGTTCTCTGTTGAAGGTTCTTCCAGTCCCATTGCTCATCTTCGTTGAAGTGTACATCCCTTATAATTGATATCTTCTTTGTTTGTGGATGATATACTTTGTATGCTTTGGAGACTAAGCTGTATCCCACAAATATGCCTGGAAGTGCTTTCTTATCAAGCTTGTCGCGCTTGACCTGAGGAATGTGGACAAAACACACACTGCCAAATACTTTAAGAAAGTTCAGTGAAGGTTTATATCCATACCAGACTTCGAATGGTGTTCTTTCATTCAAAAATTTTGCTAGAAGTCGATTTTGAAGAAAGACTGCTGTATTTGCTGCCTCTGCCCAGAATTCTTTAGGCAACTCCTTGTCATGCAACATACACCTAGCCATCTCCATTACATATCTATTTCTCCTTTCACTAACCCCATTTTGCTCTGGAGTGTAAGGAGCAGTGAGCTGATGTTCAATTCCAGCTTCTTCACAGAATAGATTAAATGTTGCTGAAGTATACTCCTTCCCATTATCTGATCTTATGCTTTGAATCTTGCAGCCACTCTGATTTTCCACCATCTTCTTGAATTTCCAGAAGATTCCAGCAACCTCTGATTTGAACTTCAAGAAAAAAATCCAGCACATCCTTGAAAAATCGTCAATGAACACAACGTAGTAGAGACTACCTTTTAGTGATGGTGTTCTTTGAGGTCCTGCTACATCTGTGTGAATGAGTTGCAGCTTTTGAGATGCCTTCCAGGAAGATTTAGGAAAAGGCAGCCTCCTTTGTTTGCCAAATTAACAAGCATGACAATTCGGCATTTGATCAGCAAGAGCAGGCAATCCTCTTATCACTTCATTCTTTTTCATTGTCAGTATTCGCTGGAGATGACAATGCCCAAGTCTCTTGTGCCAAGTTTCAGTGATGCTTGTATTTGTGGAATAGGCTGTATGCTCCTTCTCAGTTGGAAAAAATGAAAAGCTTTTCCCTTTCATTTTGACTTGTAAAATTTTCTGGCCAACAACATCATATATGAGGCAGCAATGATCTTCAAATGTAACTTTGAATCCCTTTTCTATTAGCTGACCCACACTCAGCAAATTTTGATCAATATCAGGTACGTAAAGAACATCTGAAATAGATTTTGTACCTGAGTTTGTTGTAATTGAAATGGTTCCTTTTCCCTTTGCTGAAATATAGTCACCATTTCCTATTCGAACCTTTGTGATTTCAGTGGACTGCAAGTCTTTGAAAAGGGTTCTGTCATATGTCATGTGGTTTGTACAACCACTGTCGATCAGCCAACATTCTGAGGAGCTCTTGGTTGAAAAACAGGTTGCCACAAAAATCTGATCTTCATCATCTTTCTCAGCAATTTGAGCATCTGCTTCCCTCATCTGAAATTTGTTCTTGCATATAACAGCCTCATGTCCAAGCTGATTGCACTTGTTACATTTTGCATCAGGCCTTTTCCAGCATTTTAATGGTGGATGACCTGTTCTGCCACAATACTTACAAGGTGGATAGCCTCTATTTGAGTTTCTTCCTTTGCCTTGATTTCTGGTGCTGGTAGTGGCTTCATTAATTGAAGCCTGAAATTTCTTGATGAATTTCCTTTTGTCCTTGCCGTGGTCCTGATGCTTGGCTGGTAAAGCTCCTTCAGCAATCTGATCTTGCCTCATAAGCCTCCGTTGCTCTTGAGCTTGTAAGGCATTCAATAATTCTGCCAAGGTGATCTTGCACAGATCCTTGGTATTCTCCAAGGTGGTTATGGATGCTTCATATTTCTCAGGTACAGTTACTAGGACTTTCTCTACAATTCTGGAGTCAGAGAAACTTGTACCTAACAGCCTTACCTTGTTGACGATTCCAAACAATTTATTTGAGTACTCTTTTATGGACTCAGAATACTTTATCCTCTGCAGTTCAAATTCTCTTATCAAGTTGAGACTTTGCATGCCACGAATTCTTTCATCTCCTGCGTATTCCTTCTTCAAGTAATCCCAAACATCCTTTGCTGATTGAAGTGACATAATTCTGGTGAAAATGGTTGTGGAAATAGCAGCAAATAGACATGCTTTTGCTTTTGATTTCCTTGTTTTTCTCTCTTTGTGGTTTTTTATCTGAGCCACTGTTGGATTATTAGGCAGAGGATGCACTTCATAATCTTCCTCAACAGCTTCCCACAGATCCATAGCATCCAGATAGGTCTCCATCTTCACTGCCCACAGTTGATAGTTTTCTCCATCAAAGATAGGAGAAGACATGTGAGAAAAATTTGTTTCAACTTCCATTACAGGTCCCTTCAAGAAATTTGCTCTGATACCAAATGAAAGTGTTTGAATTAAAAACAGTGAAACAGTAAATAAGATTTCCAGATTTTAATCTGAACAGTGGCTGTTTTGTACTGTTTTATTAGCAAGAAATCTGACGAAGGTGTTTCTTTTAGTTGCTGGAGTTTTAGGTGTTTGAAGAAACAAGAGAATAGAAGAGAAATCAATATTGATACTGCACTCTTTTATTAAGAATGAATTAATACAGAATTGCTTAATTGTTGACAGCAATCTCGTACATATTTATAGAATCAAATTACAAGCTAAAATAAAGCCATGATCTGTTAATAAACTAACAGATTAATAAATTCCTAATAACTAGGACAAGCTATTATTATTGAAGGAAAATATAAACTAAAAACAGAATCTTTGACCGCAGCATCTTAAAGTAAACTTCAACAGTTTTGAAATATTCAACTATTTTTTGTTATTATTTTTACTGCACCTTGTTGCTCATTTGACTCGCATTAATGTGCGGTTTCCAGAGGCTTTGATTATGGCTGTAGTGATTTTATTTTTTCATGGCACATGATATTTACTATAGTCTTTGTGCATACATACCACAGATATGGCCTTCTATTGTATACAAGGACTGACTCTCACTTCTGTTGGCAATACTTGGCCCATAACTGCAGTTGCATTATGCATCTTGCTTGGTTACTTGCTGTGGTTCAGATCTTTCTTACTTTAGCATCTCGCAAACATTACACAGTTGACGTTTTTGTTTCCTGGTAAAAGGACTCGATCTTGTCCTGAATTTGATTCCCTGGAAACTGTCTGATAGGTTCGGATTGTTTAATTCTTCTGCAGGTATACTGTAAATTTGGTAGCATTCTTTACTGACAAGAAGCTGCCCGGTTAGTTTTTCATATTGATTTCTTTCCCATAAAAATCACTTCTCATGTTATATTTCATGGATGCATTTTTGGAAGAGAGGAGTTGACTGATAACGTTATTCATCATCTAATGTGTTTCTTAAATGGAGTGTTTATGTTGGAGGGGTGCGTTAGACACCAATATCTTCATTTCAGATTTACCTGAGCGGCCCGCTGGACTAACATCTCTGCCACTGCTACCTCAGAGTAGAGACAAGGATAGCATAAACAAAGAAGAGCACCTCCCATTACTAACTGGGGTTTCTTTTGAGAATGAGGATTGATTATTGGTAAATGAATGCTGCTAGTCATTGTAACCAGTTTTGCCTTGCCATTTGTCTTTAGGCGATTTGAAATTGTTAGATGTCTGCCAAATGGAGAGCACAAATGGATCATGAGATTGAAGCCAGGAGCATAGGTAGGATAGCGGTTAATTGTACATAAATGTCAGCACGGGCTGAAGATAGCTCTGCTGGTGTTGCCGCATTGAATGTGCCTAAAATTTATGTTCGAACCAAATCAACCAATGCGTCCTCAGCTCATTTTGCTTGTTAGATAAACCTCAGTTTCTGTATAGATTAAAACTGGAATGAAATGTTTTGGTTTTCCCAAATCCTACACTTTCTCTATACTCTTGCATTCTTTCCTTTTGTTTGTGGAATTGTTCTCAGTGAAGTACAGCTGCCTATTGACAACAGAGAGACGTAGAAAGAGCACTGTACCTGGCACTACTTGTCATGTTTAACAAAGAATACTGAACATTTGGTCCACAGAAAGCTTTAATGAAGCATGAAAGATTAGAGGGACCGTGCTTATGTTGATAGTTTCTCATCGAGAGCAAACAACCTAAATTTTTTTTGAGAATACAATAACAAGTGGAGGCAGCATGTGCTCTGCTTTTTCATGTAATTGGGCTTGGCATGAGGCAATGATGCAAAATAATAATGCTTCTTGTCTGTGTCCCTCAAAGGCTACATCCCCCTACATTATACATCTTTTTCTTTGCTCTGTTTTTATGGGAGGAAATGTGACGTTGGAGGCATCACTTGTTATGTCACATGCCTGGCCTGGTCGCCCTTCTTATCAAAGGGCTCCTGTCCTCGTGTACTAACATATGGCTTTTCTGCACATTGTGGTGGTGGACAAAATAATCCATAAAATAGAACCTCCGTCGTGCATGTTTTAAAAAGTAGTCTCAAGCTATTCATTAAGAACAAGTAAGCATGGCATAGACATACAGTTCAGGCAGGATAAGGTCATGCTTGTTGCCAGTCAAAGAAAGGAATATAGATGCCAGGTATAGCTTTTGTTGAACATGTGAAGGTGGTCCATGAACTAATAAAAAAGGAAGTGACCTTTGCCCTCATGCTTCCCAAATCCAAGAACTCCCTTGCTGATCCATGTTTTAAAGTTCCCAAACAGATCCATTGCAGAATCCTCGATGTCTGTGCTAAAGTCGTAGTTCAAGCAATACGTTAAAAGCGAAGGAATACTAAATGATGGGTTCTTGCACAGCTGTTGTTTCTTTACCCCCGTGGGCTCACTCACCAGTCCCCAATGTTTGTGGCGGTGGAGACCACAGTGCGTCCGTGTTCTTGCATTGCCTGAATGCTGGCAAATAGGTCCACGTTGAGTCAATTGAGCTGGAAAAAAGAAGCTGGGCAAAGACCTTCATTATTCCTTAGCTTAATTTATTATGTAATCTTTGGATTGGACCCTGTTCTTCTAACCATTAAAGCCTGTCCATCATGTTATAAAATAAATAGCAAGAGCTTTTTCATTTTCAGGTTGGCATAGCTAGGTGTCTTGCTGGGAACAGAATGCAAGGCTGGTGCTTGAGATCTTCCATCATGAGATCATATCTCATGCTGTTAGCTTTGCCGCAGACATCTTGGCTTGGTTTCTTTAAACAATTTGAAACATGGTGAGAAAAGTGTCACAATTTTTAGGTGCATTGCTTGCAAAATTGAAGCCCCAGCAGGGTATTTTGCTTGGCAGAAGACAGTATGGTCTTTGGCATCTTGGAATTGTTTAAGCAAATTTAACAAGTTCAAAGCTTAGTTTGCTGGCAAAAATGGGCGCAAGTTTTGAAACCACGAGGTCATTATTATCTGTAATTTATACTTTACATAAACTGGAAAGTTGCTAATGAGGCGTGCGTTCTTGGATGATGTTTCTCATATTCATACTGATTTTTATTTAAAAATATATTAAAATAATATATATTTTTTATTTTTTTAAATTTAATTTTTACATTAACGTATCAAAACAAGATCTCTTATTTGTCACCAAGATCAAGTACCAAGAGTTTAAATTTGGCCATAAATTCAAGGGATAATTGGATAAGATAGAGGAAAGCAATCCCAAATTACCATCAATTATAGGGATCCCACTATCCATTTACGAGGTTAGCATGCATTATCCGAATCTTACAAGACACAGAACATGTTACGTTTGACCCTCACTGACCATGATGTTCCCCAACTGTGGCCTAAAGTGTAAACTGTAAAACCTTTTTTCCATGAAATTCATACCTGTAATCATCAAAACTATGGTTCTTATTGAACACATTATTAGAAAATAAAAGGAAGGAATAGAGAAAGACAACACAGTAAATCTCTAATAAAGTATAAATAATTTCTTATAGTGATTATTAATCAAATAATTTCACAAGATTATAAGTGTGTTATTAGTAACTTAGCGAAATTTTTCTCAAAATATATTTCAATAATATTTTTAATATTAATTTATTAAAATCATAAAATAATACTTAAAATAATGTTAATATAAAATTTCTCCACATAAAACTATTTAAAAAAACATTTTTAAAAATTATATGTTGAACAACAAAGACAATCATACATTTAAAAAAGTTATTTAGAGTGCCTTATCTAATTTAAGTTTGTGGTTGAAAGTATTTTTTATAAAAGAATATATTAAAATAATATTTTTTTTATTTTTTAAATTTTATTTATAATATTAATACATCAATATTAAAGAATATAAAAAAATTAAAAAATAACAAAACAACGGTTTAGCGCGTAGCCAAACAAGCTATCTTCTGGAAGAGGGAGAGCGTTGCCGAATTGAATTCAATCTCCTTTCTTTGACTTTGACCCTGTATTAATTGCCACAAACACCCAGCAATGGCCTTTCACGACTTCTATGCTTTTCACGCTTTACCTTCGCACGTACCAGCATATTCTCAGCGTGTCCAATTATCCTCAATCAGTGTAATACACGCGCTTATTTCGAGAGTGGCTTTAGTTTCTAATTTGTTGTACTTGGGAAGAGAATCTAGGAAAGAGACAACATAAAAAAAAGGAAACGAATAGTAAAGAAGTGAAAAAATGCAGAGAGAGAGTTGAAAGTGAAACAAACAGCTTAGCTTTTGGATCTTAAAAAGGTTTGTTTCCTCTTCTCTCACTTTCTTGCTTCCCAAACAACACTTCCCCTTTCATTTTCTCTCTTCCACTCCCAAGAAATAAAGTGTTATATATGTGTATATGTGTGTGTGTGTGTGTGTGTGTGTGTGAGAGAGAGAGAGAGAGAGAGAGAGAGAGAGTAGAACACAGTAATAGACTCGAAGACTCCTCTTACTACTGTTACTCAAGCTCGAGGCTTCATTATAGCTCCTTTGAGAAAAAAGAGAGAAACTCAAATGCAGAGAAATATGAGTACTAAAAAGTAAAAACTTATCTGTTTTTCTTTATCTTTGAATTTAAAGAAGAAACAGAAGAAGTGATCATAGGAGGAGGAGGAGGCAATGGGAGGTAGGTGCTCCAAGTTATCACTCTGTTGGTGGCCTTCCCATCTCAAGTCAAACCTCAACTACCCCTCTGATCTTGGTAATCTAAATAACTTTCTACGACCAGCCGGAGTAGTGCTACTTCCTTTTCCTTCAGTTTTTCACTGCCTTTTCTTTTTCTTATCAGTAGTTAGGGTTTGCTTTATTCTCCTTTATTGTTTTTGGGTTTTGACAAACTAATATACAAACTTGTATGTGTAGAGAATGAGGAGTTATTGCCTGGTGGGTTTAGAGAGTACAGTTTGGAGCAGCTAAGAGCTGCCACGTCAGGGTTCAGTTCGGACAACATAGTATCAGAGCACGGAGAGAAAGCTCCCAATGTAGTTTACAGAGGGAAGCTTCAAGAAGATGATCGCTGGATTGCCGTAAAACGTTTTAACAAGTCTGCTTGGCCTGATTCTCGCCAATTCCTTGTCTGTAATTCCAATCTCCCTTTCTATCTTTTGTTTTAAATTTCAATCCTGCTCTTTGTTTTTTGAGCTTTTTGTGACTTTGCTGCTGTTGGGTTCTTATTATATAGGAGGAGGCTAGAGCAGTGGGGCAGTTGAGGAATGAAAGATTGGCCAATTTGATAGGGTGTTGCTGTGAAGGACAGGAGAGGTTACTTGTTGCTGAGTTTATGCCCAATGAGACTCTCTCTAAGCATCTTTTTCATTGTAAGCCCAGCCTTGCTTTTCATCCTTAACTTTAAAAAAAAAAAAAAATAGTTAAGCAATCTTTGGAATTAATTTAACGTCAAAAATTAAAAAGTTGAATTTGGGTTCAGGGGAGAACCAGCCGATGAAATGGACAATGAGGTTGAGAGTGGCTCTTTATTTAGCTCAAGCTTTGGATTACTGCAGTAGTAAAGGAAGAGCCTTGTACCATGACCTTAATGCTTATAGAATTTTGTTTGACCAGGTACTTGGTACGTTTTATATATTATATCAAACTCATCTTTCTCAACTTCATGATCTGCTCCTTAAGTTCAGTTAGTACTTGTCAGGATGCTAATCCGAGGCTCTCCTGCTTTGGCCTGATGAAGAATAGCAGAGATGGAAAGAGCTATAGTACGAATTTGGCATTCACTCCTCCTGAGTACTTGAGAACTGGTAATAAGTGAAGCTAATCTGTTTCCTTGCTTGTATTTTTACGCATTGGGTGCCAGTACTTGTCAATGTCCTGTTGGTTGAGCTTAATGTAGATGCCTATGTATGGCAGGAAGAGTGACACCAGAGAGTGTGGTTTATAGCTTTGGCACCCTATTGCTTGATCTTCTCAGTGGAAAACACATCCCCCCAAGCCATGTAATATATATTCTCTTTGCTCTAATATTTTTTAAGGTAGAATTTCATATGAATTTCTCTTGGCATTTCAACATATGATATTTAGTAGCTGGAAAAGTAATTTGAGTTTTTAGTTTAACTTGAAATTGAACTCAGAATTTTCTGAGGAAACAATAAGCTCTAACACTTGACATTTGGATTGTTTGGTGCCTGATCGTTTCAATTCAGAGAAACTTTTGAGCTTAGTATTGCCTTTTTTTTTTTTCAATTCCTTCTTTGGCAGGCACTTGACCTTATACGCGGAAAAAATTTTCTGATGCTGATGGACTCTTGTTTGGAGGGTCATTTTTCAAACGATGATGGAACTGAACTGGTGCGTTTAGCTTCGCGTTGTTTACAGTATGAAGCTCGCGAGAGGCCCAATGCAAAGTCTCTTGTCAGTGCTCTCGCTCCTCTTCAAAAGGAAACTGAGGTGGGCATTACTTCTTTTACTCCTTTGCAAGACAATGCACACACGCATGAGCCATTTCATTGGTATTTTTGTGGTCTTGCTCTGTTAGTTAATGTTTTTATCATGCAAGTTATAATGTTACATTCGTTCATTATATTGTATCATCTCAGTTACTGGTATTTAGCAGGTTCCATCCTACATTTTGATGGGTATTCCACATGGAACTCAATCCCCAAAGCAAACAATGTTGTTGACACCTCTAGGTGAAGCTTGCTCAAGATTGGATCTTACAGCAATACATCAAATTCTAGAAAAGGTGGGATACAAGGATGACGAGGGAATTGCAAATGAGGTTGGTATCTACTGCATATATTGTTTGATTTTTGACACAAGTTTATTTTGCCCTGTTTTGAACAATGCCTTTAGTGTCTCCGAGTTGTCTGATTGTTTGATCTGCGCATTAACAGCACCAGTTTCCACGGCATAGCAACCCATTGTTTCTGCCTTTACTTAACACTGAGTGTAATTGAATTTCTCTTGCCTTGTAGCTTTCCTTCCAAATGTGGACAGATCAGATACAGGAAACGCTGAATTGTAAGAAACATGGTGATGCTGCTTTTCGAACTAAAGATTTTAACACTGCCATCGATTGTTATACTCAAGTAAGTCATGTTCATTGACAACTGCTGTCTTCCTTCGTTTTCTTACCTAATATAGGGCCTGTCGTCAAATCCAAACATAGTGAAATGCATGGTAGCTACACTTTTTTCCTGATATATGATATGGAAGAGATAGGTTAAAAGCTAAGGAGATGTTCTTCTACATTTGGAATAATTTAATGAAATAATCGGCCATGGCCTACAGCTCTGTAACAGAACAAAGTGAGGCGTGTCCTTTATAAGAAAGCTTCACCCTGCCATGGATTAAAACATTGCCATGAGTTTAGTTACTGATTTGATGGAAAGCTATAGAATGTACTTTAAGATTTTACCTCATAGTAGTATATAAGTTTTTTTTCCTGGTTGTGCAGTTTATTGATGGCGGGACCATGGTATCTCCAACTGTATTTGCTAGACGCAGTTTGTGCTACTTAATAAGTGACATGCCACAACAAGCTCTTGGAGATACTATGCAAGCTCAAGCACTTTCTCCCGAGTGGCCCACTGCCTTCTATCTTCAAGCTGCTACCCTCTTTAGCCTTGGGATGGACAGTGATGCACAAGAAACTCTAAAAGATGGCACATATTTGGAAGCCAAAAATCATTGAAACTGAAAGCGTATAGCCTTTTTTTTTTAAAAAAAAAATTATATACTCGTATTCATATCTATTTGTTTCATTTGCATTTTAATTTCTGCAGCACCACAAGTTTAACTGTATTATTTATATGCTTGGTGTATGTCATCATCATTTTGATCTAAACTTTAAACAAGCCTCTTGCTTCTTGGCGACTTCTTCTTGTGTATACTTGGGTTAATACTTCATCGACCACAAGCTGAACGTAAATAAACGCCTGTTCAGTGGTGCTGATCCAAGTGCTTTCAGCTGAAAAAACATCAAATTGCTGCCTTTTGAGGACGTCTTAGGAACCAGAGACAATATCGATTACCAAATTCCACTGAAATGAATTGGAATTTAGACAGGAGCCCTGTTTTATGGATCACCCGGACAGATCATCTGGACAAAGCTGCTTAGCGGTCTCCTGAAGCGACTAAAGCCCGAAAATATGACTTAGTTTAACATCGAAGTTGTGCAGTTGCCTCATACATGGCCAAATAACACGTCTTTTCAAGGTAGCACCAAAAGCAAAAGTAAAGTGCCCATGGCAGACTTGGAGGACTGGAGACCATGTGCCTCGGAAACTTGGTCGCACTTATGGCTACCAGGTGGAAGGGAAGCAATTGGCTGCCCCTTGTGTTAGGAAATCAATTTCCTTCGGTCGTTGCCACTCACACATTGAAAACGCGACATTGGCGCTGCCAAATCAATTATCAATTGAGCACCAATAACTATTTAGTTTCTCGTAGAGACAATTTGCCATCTGAACTGTGCATATACAAATAGCTCAATATTTGCTACCAAAAAATTATATAGTAGCTAATAATATTTCTCCAGTTTCACCAAATGCTATAAGAACATTAAACAAAAGAGTTTAGTGATGTTCAATTAATATTCATTAAGCAATTTTAATTCTTGCACCAAAAACTGCCAATAATCACGCAACATTATGCAAATGATTTAACTGTAATGACAGAGATCTTGTACTACAGGCAATAAGACGAACTCTCATCACCAAGGTCCTGAAGCCAAAAAAATGATCTTATTTATAGTAAAATCTAAAAGACAGATTCAGAACTGCCATTAATTCTTAATCAAATGAAAATGACATCATAGATTAGAGAATAATGACAACAAAGTGAGAATTTTTAGTTCCCTTCCTCTTCCCATCTATTCATGAAGAACAAATTTCAAACCCCAGCAGGTATGAGTTTCACATTGGACGTTGACCAGCACTAAGCATCTGGCCGATAATACCATTCACCTGGCAAAAACATTTGAGCTTTGATTATATAACCATCCAAACAGAAGAGCTTTGCATTTGTAACAACTTGGAATGCAAAATATGCAAGCAAAGACACTAAAGGAAGCACAATGTTTTAACACAAGTATGAAATGACCAAAAGAACTGGGGCATTCGCAAAGCCACCACATGTATAGTTTTTCAGGAACAGAACGAAAGCATATATGAGCATGAAACATGTAACCATGTTATGATTCTTCACATTTAGCTATAATTACAATGAATGCTAAACTGTACCAATAAACGTGGAAATTTTTTGATAGCATATGCATATGGTATTCACACTTTATGAATATTAGCCATTATATAACACGTGTCTGTATATGCTGAGAAATTTTAAAAAAAAAAGATGGCGACAGCCAAAACATAAAATAAAGTTTAATTGATCTGATTAAAACAACAGGCACAACTGAATGATGCATCTAACAATCAAAACTATACAAAAGATTAACTATTAGTAAGATATTGCTTGATCAGAAAAAAGAAGAAGCAAGACATTGCAAACAAACCTTGAATAGAAGCGACATGAAAAGTAGCAAATGAAAGATGGAGATCAAGTATGTAACATTATATCATTATTTGTGTTGTACACCTAAGTTCTACATACAAACAGATACGTCTAACAAAATTGTTTCACATGATTGCATTTAAAAAATATCAGCATAGATGATTTGGTTAAAATAGATCATTGTTTATTAACTAAAGTTCTAAGCATTGCTAAACATTAAAGAGATATAAATTGAACAGCTAATTGAAAAAAGGTAAATAACCTACCGCCCAGTATTTCGAAACACATCTGTCAACACAACTATTTTCACCCATGTTTAACTCAGCCTCCTTGTGCCTGAACAGAAAGAAAAAACATTAAAGTTTCACAAGGGTCACTAATCCCTACAAACAGAAGAAAATCAGAGAATAAAAAGTACCTTTTGTCAATGCACTTGTTGAAACATGTATTGAGAAGCCTGAAATAACAATAATCAAATAATCAAATTCAGGCACAAAGTGATACTTAATCTCAGATATGATTCCATATTGTTTAATGATTGAAATCCAAGCTGATGTGATACCAATAGAGATCACATGAAAAATAAAAAGATGATAACCACAGCTAAATGTTTCAAACTTCGAAAGCCAGTAATTCAGTTTTCACCTCTTAGTAATCACCAATAACTAAAGAAAATATTAATGAAGCACGAGGGTAATCTTTCATCTCCTTCAATCAATTGTGCTAATTCTAATTAGGTACAAACAGTTGTCAAGATAGCCTGGTTGTCTATAAAAAAAAAATCCCATCCAAAAACATCAAAGAAAAAAAAAACACTTCAGTAAACAACAAAATCCTACTACTTCAGTACTGATTGTCAACTCTTCACAATTCGCATAATCTAAAATTGAACAAACCATAGAAGACAATGATGATAATGAAAGTGAAACAGGCATAAAAAGCAACTAGAAAAAAATGTAATTGTTTCATAAACCGAAGCTCCAAGCTTCCCAAATAAATAAAAATGAAACAGAAATAAAAAGCAACAAGAAAACATTGTAATTGTTTCATAAAGGAAAGCTCCCAGCTTCCCAAATATCTCCAATGCCTATGTTTTGCACTCCTAGTAGTAAAACACAAAAAGAAACAACTTATTACCTGTTGAACAGCTCGACTCTGTATTCCATCTCGGTCTCAGCCATGCCATAGGCCTACACCACCATTATCAAAATCCAAAAACTCAAAACACTGATTAAAAAAAAGTCCACGTAAATAATCGCAATAACTTATCAATCAAAACATATAAATAGAAAAACAAAACAAATACTAGTACTTAAAACCAAGCAACAATCACCATAAATAACAAAAATCCCAAAAGGGTACCCAATTCACTGTCTCAAAATCCCATAAGAGAAGAGAAAAGGCTGAAATGAAAGGACCTACCTGTTCTTTGGAGACACCAGCTGGTAGACCAACGTTATTGGCAGCCATTGTACTTATACCCTGTACACACCACAAATACACGAACTTACTATCAACCCACAAAAAAACTTTCTCGGGTAATTTAGAACGAAAATCGAATCCAAACGTACTGTAAGAGAAGAGCAGAAGGAGCCGCGAGATGGATGCGAATTAGGGTTTTAGGAGGAAAGGCAAGCGTGGCCACAGTTTTTTCATTCTATTAAAAAAGAAAAGTAGTGAGTTGATGATGATAATATCACATGCTTGTACTCTTAATATCTAGAAGGCCCAATGATAAGAGGCCACGCAACCAAGGACGAATGAAATTGAGGGGGTACATTATTATCATTCGCCAGCGCTACGCCGAAGAATGAAGATGGAATGAATTTTTTTAATGTAAAAAAATAAAAATTATACGTGTTTTAAATGTTTTTTTTTGCATATATATTTTTTAAAATTATACTAATATTAATTTAATATGATTTGATTAATTTGATAGGTTTAAAAATAATTTAAATAATTAATAAAAATAAAATTTGATTTAAAATAAATATTTAAGATAATATTTTTTTATAAATATTAAAATAATAATATATTAAATTGATTTAAATCAACTTAGATTAATCTGTCAATTTGCATGACGCGTCATGAGACTATGATAACTTTATAGAAAATAAATAAAAATAAATTATAAAGTTTAATTTTCAATAAACTTATTGTTAAATGATGAAATTAAAAAACAATTCAATTAAAAAATAATAAGAAAAAGTAACTTCGAATCAATATAGATTAACCCGTCAAACCTAAGATTCTAATAATGAGACCGAGATATTCCAATAGAAAACAAAATGAAACAAATTATAAAATTTGATTCCCAATTAACTTAGTATTGAAAAATAATATAAAAAATAACTCGAGTCAACTCAGATTAATTTGTAAAATCAGTAATCCTAGTTATGAAATGAAAATAACCTCAAAAAAAATAAATTAAAACTAATTTTCAATCATTCCAATATTGAAAGATGAATTTTAAAATAAAAAATTAATTAGGTAAAAATAATTTTAATCAATTGAGTTAATCTATTAAACTTGTGATTTTTATTATAAAATTAAAATAATTTTATTAAAATATATTAAAAAATTATAAAAATAAATTCTTAATAAAACATAATATTTAATACTGTAATTTCAATGAAAAAGAAATCATAGTTTGGACAAAAAAACCAAAGAAAGAAGAAGAAGACTATTTCAGCTGACGAGGGAACTGTAAAACTCTTCCCCTTTCAACTTTTTGTTAATTTATATAAAAGAGACACGTGTAACCTGCTCGGTTCCCAAATGGAACACCTAAATAAGACCCCTATGCCGCTCAATTTTGTTTTATTTTTCTAGGGTTTTGGTGCTGTGTTTTTAGGGTTTTTGGATTGTGGGCTATATATAACAAGTGAAGAAGAAGAGTGAAGAAAGCCAGAAGCACAGAAATCAGACAGTCAATAGTAATAAGCAGGTAAGGAGACGGGATGCTCTCTATCTACCGTGAAAATAATAATGAAAGAAAATGTTGTTAATTTTTTTTTGTTGTTGCTGAAGATAGGAATGGAGTACGGTTCCTTTTAATTAATCAATAGCAGAGTCTTGTTGCTACATGAAACATCTATCCTCGAGTGATTGAATTGTTCCCAAGACCTTGACCTTTTAAGTGATTATGCAGCTACTGCAATTTTCTTTTCAGTTTCCCGTTTCTGTTTTTCGAGTTTCGACTTCTTGCATGTAACTTTTGCAGGCGATCCAGTACGGGAAAAGATGCATGTCAGAAGTTGATGTTGACGTGCCAGCATGTGAGGAGCACATTGGACAAGGCTGTTGATGATTATAGAAGCAATCCCACATATATAGATACCAAATAATGGTTGAGATCGATGTGACCAATTGCAATCTTCATGTTATGGTTTTAGCTGAATGCAACATGATATGTTTGATCCAATTCAATCAGTGTGTTCGGATATGATTCGTGTTTCTCATCATTTTGGAAGTTGGATACAAATTTCTTCATCTTTTAGGGGTTGGGTGAACAAGTTTAATTGGCATTTCTGCTATCTAAGTTAAACAGAGTCAGAGAGCTATTCATCTAACAGGCAGGATGGAGCAATTTTGATTTTTCTGTTCTCTCATGAAGGTGCGATCTGTTAATTCGTTCCCATTTGATTTCCAGATAATCACAGAATGGTCCAAGTAATTTACAGAACTGCTGTGAATACATGTGGATTTGGAATTTAGGTGCTAGCATCAGGCAGTGCATTGCTCGAGTTAGTGAACACCTGGGTTTGATTCTAACCAAATATGAGGCCAAGTAGAATCAGTCTTTGCCCATGAGAATCAGCCATTCCTCTCTGCTCCAGATACAATCGTCCAAAATTGGAAACTATTGCTTACAGAAGTTTTCTGAACATAGTTAAAAACTGAAGGGGGGAGAAGAGAAGGACAGCAGGCAGGAATTATATGTAAACGAAGCCAGTAATTTACGTGTATGCATAATACAGAAACAAATACACTGGAGCACCGGATCAGTTACAATTGCAGTGTTAGTCACAGATGTGGCACATCCTACAAGCTAGAATATGGACGAAGAGCATAAAAAACAGGCACTTGATGGAAGGGGGGTCACACTCACACCTCATCCCTGATGCCAAGAAATGGCCACGACTTGCTTTCCCGGTTCAAGAGAGGACTTTAAAGTGAAAGATCCAAGAAATGACAAAGGCCATCACCATGCAGGCAAGCAAGAAATTCATAAGGCGGCGGCTATGCCAAAATGCTCGGGTCTCCACGAGGATAAGAGGAACTGCTGGTGCTGATAAGACTGCCGCACTAGCGTTATGTGCCTCATTTGTCTGCTCGCCTGCAACACCAAGTGCAGTGGCACCACATATCTCACATGTCCTGTAAAAACAGAAACACAACAGCGTTAAGATAATTTACAACTTCAATCAAAATTGAATTGCCATAAAAATAAACATGGAGTCTCAAACCAGGTAACATCTCGAGTTCAAAAGGGTAAATTTTGTATGGTGACAGATTAAATTGTTCGAATTCATTTACTTATGGCATTTCAGAAGAGCCACTGAGGATTTATTAGTTTTTGAGAAAGTGCTATGGAAAGCATTTTGTTGCTATTTACGCTAAATTCATATGTTGACACTATGCAGCAAATGTATACAAACACTTTACCGGAGAATGGTTAGATCAGTTGGCATGCATACAAGCCTTCTTGTAAACAACAAAGGCAGCATGTCGAAAAACATACTTGGATCAGTAATGAGAAACAATAAAAACCTGTGACAGTGGGTACAACCACCATAGCAGAATGAAGAAATGACCAATTTATAGGAATAAAATGAAAAGCAATCACGTTTGTGTTCTATATGCAAATGTGTAATGATTCACAAAAGGAGAAGTTTGCATACCATACTTCAAGACATTCATAGAAGCAGAATTTCTGCAGTTGAATATTTCGAATATTCGTAGAGATGCACTTGTCTACTTCTCAAAGTCAATACTTGCACCTAGCTATGGGTTTCATGGCCCCACACTTCATGCTTCATAAAATGTAACCATGAAAGACCCTCTACGCTGTTTGCTTTTTTTTTTTTTGTAAGGAAATTTGGCTTTGATTCAAGTCAGGGAAACTACAAGATTTACTACGTCCACAGAATTTCTACTTGGCCTTCAATTTGACAGTTCTGTTCCCCCTTATTCAACAAGGTCACAAAGAAGCAAAAGAATAAGGACAACTATAACCAGAGCATGGCAGGAACAATAGCTAACAATGGTCCAGAGTGGTTAGATTGGCTAATGTCAAGCACAAGGAGGAAAACTTTGTCCATGTGAATTTGGAAATTTGAATGTGCTGATAAGTGATTAATTCGGTAACAAAAACAGGAATTATCGAGGTTAAGTGGTAGGTGATCAAGATGAATCTAATTCAAGTATTACAAATTTTCAAGAAACATGTTATTTGGCATTTGGATTCTGGTTAATCAAATGTACATCTTTTTATTTCCTTCTCTTTAGCCCATAAAATGAAAAAATTGATGATATTAGTTCTGGTATCTTCAAAAACAGTTCTTGTTGGGGACTTGAGTATCCTTTGTTAATAAAATCAATATTTTTAAATGAAAAAAAAATAGCTTTGAATTCCAAAAAAAATAATGTTTGTTCATAGTATTATAAACTTTTAGAGTAAGAAAAAATGAACCACCTGAAAGAGGAATAGTTTTTTAATTTTAATAAACTTAACAAGAAATAAATATTTTTTATACATTATTAACAAGAGATAAATATTTCTTATATATTATTAATGAGACTGAAAATATAGTAAACCCCTAGAGATCTATAAATATATGGAAATAATTACTTCTAACATGAACAGTTCATGTTAATAATTTAAATATAAAACTTTATGGTCATAACATGGATCTTTAAGTCCAACTAAGTCTAGCGTGTAACCACACCTAAAGAATAAATTTAGAAGCTCATCAAACCCTCAATGTCTTGGGTTAAGTCCTCGGCTGAACCCAAGCATAACGAGTCCAATAACTTACTAGATTTATGGTGACTTGAATTTAGTTCATAATTTAACCTAGATATATTGAGTTTGATACTTTATTGCCTATATTAACTTAAATTCAACTCATAATTAAATCCAAATATGTTAAATATGACAGAATAACAAACCTACATTCAATTTAGCTAACACCCTATTTATGGATCTTTAACTTTATCAAATCACAAAAATATTTACCGGTCAAAACTTATGCCTTGGTCACTTTTTCATTTGAAACAATAGAAGACAATACCTCTCTCATTTAATCAGTCCCAACCCTCAGCAACTTCAATTATTCTAAATAAACCCTAGTTGTTCTCTCTCCAAAACTGTCTCTATGCAGCCAAAACAAGCTAATTAATTTTTTTGCACCTCCTCAAGTGGAGGTTTCTATTAATGATTAACAAGAACTTACAGTGGGAAAAGCACATATACAAGTTGACAGTTCAAATCAGATCAGACCGATATAATCAAGAGGATCCCAAGATTCTTTTGCAAACACTTTCAAGTCACCAACATGTGGGATCAAACAAATTCCTCAAGCCAACAAAACTATAACCAGAATTTTTTAACCAAAGAACATAATGCAGAATTCTTCAAAACCATCAAATGGATATCCTAATTTTCTGACAAACAAGCTAATGCAACAACAGAACAGAACTTTTTTAGCAGGAACAAAAAAGAAAAAGTTGAAGTCTTTACTCACGTGTTACCCTTGATCTTGAACCAAGTCTCTGCACATTTCTTGTGTGCAGCACCCAAATCACCCTTACAAGAACACCCCAACTCAATAGCAACTCCACATTCTTGCTCTCTAGTCTCCAAACCCAGGTGGCAAATTCGACAATCTCTCTGAGTCTTGTTGTCCAAATGCACCTCCATGTCCAAACCTCCACTCTCCAAATCCACCTCTGACAAGCAATCTGAAACAGAAGAGTTCCTATGAGCCCCAATCTCGCCAGACAGTGAGATTTCACTGCTGCTGGCACTGAAATGGTGGTCTCTGTCGAAAGGGGGAGAGTGTGTAGCTAGCATTTTGAGAGAACCTAGAAAGGAGAAAACTTAAGAAAGTGCTAAAGGCCGGGGTTTTGATGAAAGGGTTTTATGCCATTTGCTTCATCAATTTTCAGGAGAAGAGAGCTAGCAGTAACACGAGAGAGAGAGAGAGAGAGAGGGAGAGAGAGATAAGTTTGGAGTTAACGACAAATAGAGGGGTGTTAAAGGAAGCAGGGAAGGTGGCGGTGTTCGTTTCTATCTTAACTTTCTTTTATTAAAAAGATCAATCTCTCTCTGTCTCTGTCTCTGTCTCTCTCTCTCTCTCTCAATATCTATGTGTCAGTTTAGGGCAGTGTTGGTTAAAGGTAAACCCAAGGAAACTGCTGTTGTCTTGGTGGCGCAGAGCAGAATTACGATGGAAACTGTGGGGTGTAATGAAATGGAGAAAACTATAATTTCATGCTTTTTTTTTTTTTTTGTTTCAATGCCTAATTTTTTACTTTACCAGTTTGACTGATCATTTTTTTTTTATTTAGCATATTTCAACATTGAGAATGTTAAATACTAAGGTGGTTGGTATCAAGTAATACATAGTAAAATGGATCTCGCGCAAGATTAAAGAAAATTAAAATTTTAGTGCCTAACTCTTTTTTTATTCATATTTTAGTGATTAGATATTTATTTTACATATTTAAATGATTAATCTTGATATTTATTATTTGACAAGTTGGGGTGATTTTGGTGTAGTTTCATCCATAATTTTTATGATTTTAAGATGTACCTAAACGATATATTTGAATGTTAATGTTATGAGAATTAATTTTGTTTAATAATAAATTTAAATTAAATTAAATTAAATGATTATATAAATTATAATTGTGTTTAATTATGAATTGAGTTGACTGTTAAATTGTAAATTTTTAGGTTGATTATTTTTTGTGATAGAGAGTTGAGAGGCAAAAAAAAAACATCCTCCATTAAATTTTTTAGATTGAAATTGCATATGGCTCACTAAATTATATTATTTTTTAAATAAAGTTTGAACCGTGTTGTTTTTTCTATAATTTTTTTCAATGCTACTTTAAAAAAAAAAAACACTCATGATGTTTGCCAAGGGAAACTATTTAATTGGAATAATTATGTTGGCGATCATTCCAAAACACAAAATATTTAAACAGGCATGCATAGAAACTACTGCTAATTATTATTGTCGCGATCAATTCCAGGAGAGATTGTATATAATAATAGGCTCCGTATTCTCTGTTTTTTTAATCCCTTTGAACTATACAGCAGAAAGATCGTGCATGATCTCTAATTGATAAACTTAGTATAAATTACTCCAATAACAGAATCAAATGGAAGTTGGAGCGCAAGCAACATCAGCAGCACCAGATATGGCAGATTCGGGTGAAAGGGCTCCAACAGAGACGGGTGCAGGGGCTGCATCGCCATTGCTTCTAGTCTGGTACATGGCACGGCGGGGACTGGCGCACAGGTTTGGCAAGTAAACTCCTGCATATATATACGCATGCAATATATATTATTTCTGTACGAGATTTCTGACTCGTGAAGTGAAAGGAAATAAAAAGTTGTAGCGGCTGCAGATAGATAAAGGATTAGTATATGGAAGTACCTTCTGCCAGGGCCAAATTGGAGTAGAGATCGACGATGTTGGGGCAAGCTTGAGAGCACGACTTGGAGCAAAGTTTAGTCAAAAACTGAGGCTGAAGGAGAGAGTCTGATGAGATACCAACAGTGTTTCTACTGAGGCCACATGCAGTTATACACTCATCGATCTCAATCCATTCGTTGAGTTTATCTACAACAACCTCAGAAGTCTTGCATTGGTACTTCACACCTCCATCTTTCGTCGCGAAATTCTCCAGCAAACATCGCTTCCCAGAAGTTGCAATTGAATATGAGCAGAGATCAACCGGCAACTGCTCGCATACAAGCTCGCCTAGATAATATATACCATGTCAAACAATAAAAGAAACAATTCAGGACTGCTAGCATACAAGATTGAATATATCTATACAGAGAGAGAGAGAGAGAGAGATGAGTAGAAGGATTTAATTACCAAGAGCTCCATTAAGGAGAAGAGAGAGAGCCAGGAATGCGATGAAGGCCATAAAATTTATCTGATCAGCAAATGAGAAATGAAAGATGGTATGACAATCAGGTTTGTGCGGTTGCTGTGTTTATATAGTAGAGGGAGGGGAGGATACATCTCCCTCAGAGGTCAATAACTTTGTAGGCATCTAATGCTGATTTAAATAGCAAGAAAATATGCCCTTGTATCAGCCATTATTCGGCAACATAATATATAATACAATATTACACTAATTAATTCATATGAAGTTTTGGTGGCAACGGAAATCTACTTTGGTTTATTCTTAGTCATGTGTCATAACAAAATAATCATGTGTTAGTTGATGCCGACGAGGTATTCAGATAAAATAAAAATCAAATGTTTTCTCTGATGAAATGAAACTCTAGTTTTATCCTTTCTCTCTTTTTTAACAAAATTATCTATTTGTTAATTTTATTTTCTTCTATTTTATTTAGAAAATCAAATGATAATTTTATTTTTTATATTTAGTTTAAGAATCTCTGTAATAATCGTGTTTTTCCCTGCTGTCAGAAGTTTTCACCGGCCATCCCATGCAGGTCATGTACCCCCTGTTCCCTCTGACATGATACGAGGTAGATCAATTATCCTAAAAAACCAAACCACCCTACGTACGGGAACCCCGCAGAGGTCCTGCAAAACCCATGCTATACAATTTATTAAGCCTTTTTGAGAAATGAAAGTCTTGTAAGAGTACTGCTTCTTGGAGAACATTGAGGACAAATTTTGGGTTTTTTTTTTTTTTTTTGTTAAAATTTATCACTGAATTTTTGACAGAACAACTTTTTTTTGTACCCAATAAGCTCACGTTTTACAACCATTAAATTTAGATTGATGTCATGGCGACATCATATAAGCCATGGCAATTATTTCATAACAAAGCTGCGAAGAACTGTGAGAAGCAGAGGCCAGCCACAGAGGTACATATCTCTTCACCTTTTTATCTACCCAGCCACTCTCACACCAAACCACCGATAAACTCTATGCTTAATATGGTCGGAGAGAATCATTGCTGAATATATTAACAAGCACGGGTAAATAATGGAACTGCAAAATTGAGCAAAAACCTGATTATATACAATCTCAGTAAAAAAAAACAAGAGAATAACACAATTAAAAACTTATTTTAAAATAGCACGGTATAGTAAGTCCTATGCAACTTCAGCCTCAAACATTTGGGCTGGGCTATTTCTCTAGCAATCTCAGCTCCTAACCATAAAAAACAACCAACCCAACATAACTCCCTGACACACACACACACACACACACACACACACACACACACACACACACACACACACACACACAAAACAAAACAAAAACAATTAATCCAACAATTCACATTTCAACACTCAATACAATTCACAGTTGATAATTAAACAAAATTATAATTCACATAACCTTTAAATTTAACTTAATTTAAATTAAATTTGTAAATAAATAAAATTAATTCTCGTAACATTTAAATATATCATATCATTACATCTAAAAATTACTCCAACTCATCAAACTCATGCTTAAAGCGTCCATGGAGGGGTTAGCACCAACATCGCTCTAGCTTCTGAACGGGCCTGGAATGCACGTGGACGGGTCTGGATTGTTCATGGACAAGTCTACCTTTCCAACTAAATTTCCTCATTCATAAAAATCGATCTCATCATCCATTAATTTTGCTTTGGGATGTTTATTTTGCTTCGGGATATTTAGCCTCCCTAACTTCCTGGAGTCCACCATGACATAAAAAAACATAGTGTTGGCTATGACTTGTCTCATCTCATTAACTACTTCACAAAGCATCAACTACTGCACTTCAAGCCTCCCATATTAAATAATATATATAAAAAAGTTAACATTAATCATCTATAATATATAAACAAGATATTTGATAAATGTTATAAAAAAATTGTTATATGTCAATTGTTTTATATTGGATAACAAGGCTCATAATACATATGATTGCATAAACGCCTTGGAAAACGCACTTATGCAGTTGTAATAAACTAGCATCTTTATGCTCAAATGCCATCTCATATAGCTCTCTAGATCAATTATCGGGTGTCTCTCTTAAATATTTGATCTCTTTTGGCATGCCAAGGATCTAGATAAGCTAT